>Ga0116231_10010865_pt1 | contig 14355 bp, 14 predicted proteins | sample S1TSphgellanicum_2_FD_89695 | JGI IMG/M metagenome (GOLD analysis project Ga0116231, IMG submission 89695) | Host-associated microbial communities from peat moss isolated from Minnesota, USA - S1T2_Fd - Sphagnum magellanicum MG | ecosystem: Host-associated > Plants > Peat moss > Unclassified... | reverse complement strand
AGAAAGAGTTTTAATAATAATTTACCGGACAGCGAATAAAGTTTTTTTTTGTTTTTGATTTTTTGTATACTTTTTTTTTTTGTTTTCCTCCCCTCCCCCCCCCCCCCCCAATATGTTGTTTTTAAAAAAAAAACCTTGTTAATTTATATATTTAATTTATTAGATAAATAAATTTATATGCATATATTATCTTCTATTCTAAATTAAAATTAAAAAAAGGTCACTATCAAACATCCCCAGATTTTGTAGTTAAATCGATTTAAATTCAACCTTTCAGTGACTATTCTAGTCTTTTCTTTTCTTTTCTTTTCATTTTAGCCCAATTTTAATGCATTCATAGGTTTTCCGCCATTGACTAGAAGGGGAGATTCCGAGGGAATCCTGAAAAGAAAAAAGAAAAGGTACACCTACCTACTCTTTACCCAAAAAAAAAAGGGAGCGGAAAGGTACCTACCTACCTAGTACTCGTCAACGCGGTTAGTACCCTCGTAGTCCGCACCGGCCCAGCCGGTCATTCTCTTAGACGTGTGCTCCTTTGTGTCCGTCCAAGTACTTCCCGCAACGGTCATATCCACCAGAGCCTTCACGTCGCAGGGTACTAACGATTCTCATCCAAAAAAAAGGGGGAGAAAGGCAGCGAGCGGGGACGGAACTATTAAAGTAACTGAATTTCAAAGAGCCCCGTAATGGGTGAATAAATAATCCATCCATTTCTGGATGAATACATGCTACTGTTTACGTAGCCCAGTTCAGTAGCAGCAGGTGTGTTGGTTGGTTGGTTTTGCCTGTCTTGTAGGGTCCGGTTACCCACTTGAGATCCGGCCGGTTGCAAGTGGGCCCGCGTCGCTACCCGGAAAGGGGAGGCGGAGGAGAGCTTGCGCTTTTCAGGCCGCGGAAACAAAGGCGCACGAGAAGCTTGACAGAAGGAAGAAACAACGTCGCTCCTCCTCCTTCTCCTCCTCGCATCGTCGCTGCTCGCAACTATTTTTACCCGGCGTGCGTTGTCGTCTGTTCACGGCGGATTCATTTGCTCTGAGATCTGATCTTTCTGCCGATGCCAAGTTCTCACATTTTGATGCTGTCTGTGGGTTTGCATCTTCAAATCAAAATCTTTGCAGCAAGAAGAAGATTGTGTCTGGTATTACGGAGTCATATCACTCCTTGAGCTTCCAATAGTATTATCTATCTGGTGATCCTTATCACTCCTTCAGCTTGCAATTGTTTTCTTAGTATTGTCATGCTTTTGGTTACCTTATGACTTTGAAAAACAATCCCTTGATAAGAAGTATTGAAACCTTTTCCTTGACAAGAAGTATTGAAACATTTTCCTCGATAAGAGCGTATTGATATCTTATCCTTGACAAGAAGTATCGAAACATTTTCCTCGATACGAAGTTTTCTTTGAGAGAGAGAGAGAGAGAGAGAGAGAGAGAGAGAGACGGTCGTGTTTTTTTCTAATTTTTCTGTTCCTTCAAAGCGCTATTTCAAACTCTGCGGAGGTCGAGGTTGTTGGCTTGGAAGGAAGAAAATGGCCGCACTAAGCAGTAAATCGTTGCCAAAACACGATGCTGTGTGCGGGAGATATACCGCAATTTCTGATTTGCATAGTCGTCGAAAGGTCACGAGAGTTGTTTGTCAGCAGCAGAGTTCTTCTTCTGTCGCTGCGAGCTCCTCAATCCGGAAGTCGGACGCAGCAGACGAGAACAAAGCCAGTAATCATGAGTCAGCAGTAGTTTCCATGCTCCTCCTAACCGGCAGCAAGATCAAGGCATCACAATCGCAGTGGTGGAGTCCCCTTTTCGACTTGCCTGCTGCTGAAGACTGGTCTAATGTTGCTCTGGAACAAAAGAAGACGTCACTAGCAGGTTCCAAGGCGGAGAAGGCGTTCAAGCAGGAGCTGACAACAGTTGCTAGTAGTGGCCAGGAGGAGCATCGTCCCGGCCGGACTGCACAGCGCTTCAACAGGCAGCAAGTGCAATTCACAGACGAGAAGGCGCGGCTACTAAGAAAGCAGACGAGAGCTACCGAGACATGGCACGATGCATGGTATCATTCTGGCATTGCCAGCAGGCTTGCAGAACCTGACCAGTAGAAGGTTGCCACTGGCTGCTCCCCGGCGGATTCTCTGCAGTTTCTAGGGTTAGTGTCGCTAGGTTAGAATCAACCCCATGGCTCCCTCTCTCTGTTATGGAGATTCTTCATACAATCACACCATGCTGGATCACAATATGAGGCAAGCACATACAGCTGTGTTGTGCGAGTCCTTGAGCTCATGGGGGGATGTCATCATCACACAAAGACTCAGAGTAAAAACCATTGTTTTCCTGCATCCTGCAATGGCGCACACTTGAAGCAAACTATTGGGTGTGTGCCCTAAGGAGGCAGTGCAGTGCTATGCTATGTGCACTATTGATTTTTAGCTAGACAGTTTGGAGCCCCAGATTTGGCTGGCTCCCTGATTGTGACATTCATCACGGTATTGAACATGAAACCAGTTGTTCCTATGAAATGTATATGATTTTTTTTCTCTTTCAAAACTGTGATGCATTCTTACCCCACAGCCCTTGTGTGTTTTGATCTGAGGAAATCAGAGCTTGTCTGACATGCCTTTGTGTGTCTTGATCTGACACCAGATCTTTTGCAATACAGTGACTGAGTTCTTGCCAAAGTTATGCTTTCTCACACCCATGGGTGGTATGGCACACCACTCCATTGTGCAAGCTTTTTTGTGTTGCTTTTGTTTGATTGCTTGCTGGTTATTTGAGATGCCAGTATCACATTGTTGGACATTTCTTGCACACTTAGAGACAGCAGATATGAACAGATTGAGCTTTCACAGTAAGAAGGCAGAGAGAATCAGTGCAAAGGACAGTCACCAAGGAGCACCATCCTGAAGTGATTTTCACTCTTTCTGCAAAGCCGCATACAGAGGGACTTGAAAGCTCTGGAAATCAGGATGCCAGTCTGATATCTCTGCTGTCTTTCTGCAACACAAATCACAAGTGCACAAAAGTGAAGAAAAGCATTCAACTACTGCAGATGCAACAAGTGCACCAGTGAAGAAGGATGCAAGTCTGATTTCTTCATCGTGATTCTACAAAACAAACCTCAAGTGCACAAGTGGAGAAGAATGCAAGTAATGCAGTCACAACAAATGCACAAGTGAAGAAGGATTCCAGTACTGCAGCTGCAGCTTAATGCAAAAAGGCAAGAGCTCTGAACTTCATGAATACACTCAGGTCATAACACAAAGGAGAAACTCTCTTAACACTTCTTCACCATGTTGATTGTGTTTTGGTTGGTCTGCAAACATTATAAGGCAAAGCTGCAAACTTTGTGAACAGATTCAAGGAATGATAGTGAAGGAAAAACCTTGGTTTTTCTTCTTGACATGTCAAAATTGTCATGACATTGCTGATATAAAAACCAGCAATGCATAAAATTAGGAATTCTCATCCCCAAGTTTTAACAGACTCCAAGTTTTTCCATGTAGATTCCTGAAGGATTTCCAATTGTGATTTCATATGCCTCATGATGTTTGATGGTCTCTTCATGGTCTTGCTAAAGTTCCTCTACATCATCTGTTTTCTTCTTTTCTTGCAGCTTTGCCTAATTCCTTAAGAAAAATGACAAGAAATTCCTTCTCCACAAGCTCCTCCTTGTTCAAATCTCCAACAGCAAGCATTTGCCTCCCTGTTCTGTTGTGGGGACAGTCAACACCAATTTGAGATCAACATGAATTATGGGTTCGTTTGATCTTCACAGGAAAAAGGTTCACTCACAGAAACATCTACCCTAACATTTTTTTGAAAGTGCAGTTTCTCTCTGTAATCACATTCAATGTTTGGGGTCTTTATTTTGGACTAAGAAAATTCTCTCAGACTCACTACAGGACTGTGTTTGACAAATTACGTATAACCTCATGAATCTTCAGGATTTCAACATTAAAGATAATTTGTTCAAGTATTGAACAGGTTGGTTAGGGGTTTATGGGTTCTGTCTTTGGGCTACCATTGATGATCCTTGTGTGTGCCTATCTACAGGTGAAAGGAGAGCGGACCACCATGTAAATTTTGGTTTCCAAGGGGATGAAGCTCACTTGGGTTACAAGCTACACAATCACACTTGGTGAAGTTTTTGCAAATCATATACATTGATCAGGTAATGGTAGTATAAATAAAAGAAGGCAAATCCAAAAGAGTTTTAACTCACAGTCTGTTCTTGCAATCTGATGAATTGATGTTCTAAACTTGAACTGGAAGTTGATTACATGACTGTAATTGTGACCATCATAGTTTGTAATGAGCAGAGAAATAACAGTGAACAATATGAGTATGGGTGGAGTGATGCTAACTGGATGATTTTGCAATGTTCGACTTCTCACTACTTTTTTACTCCAATTTTTATTTCAAGCTTGTTTGTAGATGACGTGCTATGAGGGGGTTGAGAAAGGTGACGTCTCTCTTGTTGTAGAGCAAATATCCTGGACTGGCCATTCCAAGCTAGTCAAAGAGGGAGATGTTAGCAATGGGAACTTGATGTGAACATATTGACAACTTGATGAGCACCTTGTGGCAACATCAAAAACCAAAAACTTCAAATCTCATGCCGGTCCCCCAAAGGAAGAAAAAACTGAGCCTCTTGGCTCTGCCTGGTGCTTCATCTCATAGGCTGCCAAGAAAGAATTTATGTTCCTAACTGTGTTTGTCACTCATTTTTGCCTAGACTACATGAGTGTGCATAAACCCATTAGAACACAATTTGGTTGTTAACCATTTCAGCAATAAGAGTTGCAAGTAGGTACTATGGAATGGTGAAGCCCCCAGCAGGGAGGGTAACATGCCAGGTGAGCCCTTAGGGAGAGCTTGGTGACACACCTGACATAATGGGCAACGGCAAGACCATTCATTCCATGACATAAAGGTCTTGGGCAGCAGATTCCAACAATTTAAAAAAAAAAGAATGTTCAACAGAGATTTTGGTCACTATTACAAGTGTTTAATTATCATCTGAAGATTATGTCATATAATGTGATCAAGAAAAATGAGATAATCTGTCACCCCAGACCTTAACGTGATTGGAATTCTGCCTTGATTTGGCACTGACAAACTTTGCAATTTTCACAGTTTGGTCTGGACATCATGGTGGGTCACTTAAGTACTCTTCACACGTGAAGTGCAGAAGACAACAATTCTCTGAACTGAATTTTTCATGTCAATCTTGGAGATTTTTTGAGCTCCCAGATTTGCTCCATATCACAACGCAATCTTGCACCATCTGAACAGGATTATTCTACTGAAGGATGTTCTTTGCAGGATGTGCAATTTGGACCCAAAAAAAAAGAGAAAGATGTGTGATGCAATCTGAAATTCATTGAGCTGTTGAAATTCTAAAGACAAATGTTTGCAAAAAAAAACATGAAGTCACAGTTAACAGTACTTAACATCTGGTGGAACATTCCTCAAAAATGTGGGACCAAATGAACTCTGCATTGTTTGGGGGTGTGTGTGTGTGTGTCTCTCTCTCTCACAGAGGGTCTCAGGGGCAGAGAGAGAGAGAGAAGCAGAGCCAACAAACAAAAGAAATTGCACAACCAAGACTTGCAATATGGGATTAAATGATTAAACCTAGGGCCTTCCAAGTCCTTGGGACCTAACAACATGAGGCCTTGGCCTTGGCCCTAACAACAAACAACATGAGGCCTTGGCCCTAACAACAACAACAACAAAAACATGGGGCCTTGGCCCTAACAACAACAACAACAACATGGGGCCTTGGCCCTAACAACAACAACAACAACATGAGGCCTTGGCCTATGGGTGGATGGGAATCAGACATGTGTGGTGCACAAAATGGATGAGGGGAGATAGGGTGGGGTGTAGGTAATGTGGTAGGTGAATGTCCCAAGAAGAATTTTCTTTCTAACCTTTTGGGGGTATGGCCAAGAGACACCATTACCATACCTTTGGTGGGGGGGGGGTTGGGGAGGTTGGGCTCAGTTATGATATATACCTACTATCTATATTCATCCTTATCAGTGGTCACCCAAATTATTACAAATTATTTTTGTATTTATTTAAAAGAAAAAAAAAACCTTAGTTGCAGGAGCCTAGCTCATGGAAGAAGTAGCACCAAGTGCTTTGACCTGCTACTGACCTAAATATCAAACCACTACAATAATCTACCTCAATATGATTGGTCCTCCATTCTCCAGCCACCTAGCATTTAAAACTCTTTACCTCCTTTTCTATTCCTATTGGCTTTCATTACTTACCAAACATGTAACCCTCATGTGAATGGATGAAACGGCAATTCATCCAGATATACATTGCATATGTATTGATTCCATCCATTCAAATGGTGGCTATACATTTTTTTATTGTATCTGTCTGGTCATTAGATATGCTCACTTCTCATCCATGGATATGATGATTAGCATAAATTGGTAAGTGGGTCTGGGAACTGGCTCGATGTCACTGGGTACTGGAAATATTTTCAGCTCAAACACACCTCATCTTCTACTTTGCATAATCAGCTACCTCTCAGCAGCCATTATCTAGTCCATTTCTTACGCCCTTGTGGATGATACTTAACTTACACAGGTGAGATAGTCGATAGGTAATATGAGGTCGAATTGTGAGGGCGGCAACTCAGTTGTGATTCATCTCCAACTGAATCATAAGGGGTTTCCAAGGGATGCTGCAAGTTGATTTTAATGCAGTAACTTATTCGAAACAGCTTGTCATTGCGTTATACTGGTGTCAAGCATTTGAAGTTGGAAGACCAATTTCTTTGCCAGCATCTAGGTTGCCAGGCCAGGCCGATCACCAAACACTTAGTGTCTCAGAGGTCTGCAAATTTCTGGAGGGTGCTCCTTTGGATTTCATGCCCACAGAGTAATTGTAGCCCTACTATTTGCGCACCCACAGAAAGTTGAATCGTTGAAAAAGATGAAGAAATGAGTCAGATGTGGCCCTCCTAAGTAGCGGGGAGGGGCGGGGGGGTCAAATGGTGGAAACGAGAAACCACCAAACACTTGGAAGACTATGATCGAACACCCAAAAAAAGTCTTTGAAAGTCGCCCTATTGCTTTTATGGTTCCAAGACGATTTGTAGATCATAAGGTTGCGCTCTTACAGCACTTTAAATCACTTAAATTGAACAAGAAATGAGAAAGTTATGAGCATTGAAAGTAAGAGGGGTAGAAGAGAAGAAAAACGCATTTTATAATTTTGAAAAGCTTATTCTTCTTGCTCTTCTATAGTTACTCCTTTGCCTCTGCTGTTCAAAGACGAATTGAAGAGCTCAAGTTAGCGCTCCCATAACGTTTTAAATCACTCAAAATGAAGAAGCGACGAGGAAGATATTAATAAAGGGTTCGGTCATAGGTGGTGTTCGGTCATAGGGAAGGCTACCCTAATGTGTTGAAACTTGAAAATGGTGACTCTGCTATGTGAGGGGGTGGGTGGGCCTGTTATTTCACTTAATTTTTAATAAAATAAAATAAAATAATTTTTTTGGGTGGATTTCGTGAAAGTGGAAATTTCTTTTGGAAAAGCGCATATTTAACAAATTTTTTCCAATTTTTTAATCATTTTCTTCCTCAAAATAGTGAAAAATTCCTCACCCAAAAAACTCACCAGGTGGGCCAATAGCCAATATGCATGAAAAACCCAATCTGAAATGTTACAGCCACAGCATTTGGGCTATGGATGAATAGGAGGCATAAAATTCTTGGACCATCACACCCCTATAGTCTCATACTAGCCGCAAAGCACTCCCAGGTTTTTTTTGCATTTGAAAGCACCCTCTTGCATAAAAGATTTGTTTGTTAGTTGAAGGACCCTTGTGTTGATCACATTACCTTGACATTATTTCAGTAATAAGTCCTAAACACCATGCAAGTTTCCACAAAGCGACATGCCATGGGTCCTATATAGGAATAGATGGGGATGGTGCATGGATGGGGGCACATGGGAGCATGGGGTTCGAAACATAGCCTTCAAACCTGCCATGCTTTGGGGCTCGCCTGCCCACGCATTGAAACTTGCATCAAGAAACCTTGAAACTTACACATTATTTACAACTTGTCACTGAAATAACGTTGAGATCACATTAAGACCTTCCTTCATTTGAATAGAAAACCTGGCGTGCTTTATGCTTGGGAATGCTTGCTCCCATAGGCCTCTCTTGTTAATACTCAGTCCAAGGTTGACCAATGTAGCCTAGAGGAAGAACCTAGAAAGGCATTTAATCAAAATGCTACCCTAAATTGCACAATAGGCTAGTTATTAGATCACCCTACCCCTCTCCAATCCAATCAAACCATCATATCTTTCTCGTTTCAGGGTTCAAATCCAATTCCAAGCTAAAAAAAGGCTAAGGGAAGGGATTTTCCTAGTGACTTTGGAGGGACCAAAGATAATAAAAATGGCATTGGTGATTTTCTCAATTGTAAAAATGTTCATCAAAAACCAAAATCTTAAAAATGCTTCAAGTCATAGATGTTGAAGAAAAAGAAACTCACTCATAGAGAAGAGCTAAAAAGAGATGAGAGAGGTTTTTCCTAATTCTACCTAACCCAAAAATGATGTAGCAAATAAGTAACCAAATCTCCCCCTACTTCGTATTAATAAAACCTAGAAAAAAAATTTTAAAAAAAAGAAAAAAAAATGCCCCCTAGAGACTTGACTAAAAATCTCGTAGTTATAGATTTTAATTAATGCACAATTTAAGGGTTCCATCATGGTATGCCACCTCTTATTTTCCCATTAAATATTTCCGAACAAAGATAAAAGAAAAAAAAAGAGATTTATTAGGTGTGATTTATTATGCATTGGCTAGTCTTCATAACAAACTTTCAAAAAATAAAATAAAATGTTTCTCCTTTTTTGGGAAGTCCATACCTATTTTATTTGCCCCTAAAATAGCCTGGATAAGTCATTTTGTTGTAAATCACACAAATGAAATGAAATTAGGTTTAGGGGGGACATGGGCATTGATTTGGGGTGTACACATAAATATTAATAAAAATTTATCCATATTTTGTGTGGGTTGATTTTTGGTTTTTCTTTCCCCTTATCTCCATATCCTTTAGCTTTGTATGGCTATGGATGTGAGTGGACCCCGGTGCAGCTCCGCCTTTGCTTTTGGCCCTTGCACCACCTCCACTGCCCCGCCCTCTCTCCCTCGCCATCCTTCCCTTTGCTTCCTCCCATTCCCTTCCGTTTTCCTTCCTCATTGCTCCGTCTTCTATCTTCCTTTCGCATCATTCTCTCTTCTTTCTCCTGCTGCCGTCACTGCTGCTGTTGTTGCCAATTTTCCTTCACAAGAAAAATCCGTGGACATCAACAACAACAACAACAACGAACAAGGGGAGCCATGGCGGCAGCTTCTCTCTCTATTGCCATCGTGCCTTCTTGTAGCTCTGCTTCCGTTGTCAAGGCCGCCTCTTGCTCTGCTTCTTCTTCTTGTTCTTCTTCTTGTTCTCAGGTATAGTACCTAATATTATGCTTGCTTGTAGCTCCCTATCCAAATTAGATCCCGTTGTTTTTTTCTTGTTGTCCCTTTTCCTTTTTTTCTCCGTTTTCTTCCTCCGAAATGCGTGTAATGCGTGCCTGCCTGCGTTGCGTCTTGCTGTGATCTTAATTCAGCTGTGTTTGTTGCGGAGTTTGGAAGGATTCTTGTTGTGCGTGTTTCTGTTTCGGCTTGGCAGCTGCTTTAGCTTCGTGGAGCTTGCTTGTGTGTGTTTCATGGTTTCTGCTGTTTTTTGTGTTGTTTTTGTCGCTGATTCTGTTGAGGCTGTGCTGCTGCACATTCTTGTGAGATTTGTTTCAGCTGCCTGTGCGTGTTGTTGCTTTGTTTGTTTGGCGGGAACGAGCACAGAATCTGTGTGTCCAATTGTAACACAAAATGTCAAGAGTTTGACAAATGTCCATATCCGAACTCTTGACATTTTGTGTCCAATTGTGATCTGTCGTGACCTTTTTCTTCCCAGTTGGCCTGCGTTTTGACTTTTTTTCTTCTGTCTTTTTTCCTCTCTCCGAAATTTGTTAAAAACAATTGCATACATTTCATTGTGGGAGCTTTCTCATTTGTCACATTCTGCATTGCTGCTGTCATCATGGCAGTTCTTTAGAGGCAATTACAGTCTTCATTCCTTCATGTGTCATTGGTGAAAAGAGCTTCATACACTGCATTGTAGCACTGCCTCCTCCTTCTCTTCATTGTCACAAAAATTTAGCTCATATCTGTTTCTGCCATCAGACATCCATTGTCTATGGCTATCATCAATGTCTATGGCAATTTCAAGTCCTAACTTTCCAAGGTGTTTGTGATTTGCCTCGATGGCCTTGAATGTGGTTGTATGGATATGTATTGACATTGAATCTTGTGGATATAGTTGTTACATATTTATGCATGAAGTTTCATAAACTCCCATGCAATAAATTGTCACTGACCCATGTCCTGAAAATTCTTTCATAAAGGAGACCCACCCAGGTCTGGTATTTCAGGGCAGGAATTTGAAAGGATGGAAGTAGAAATTTAGTGTCTGATGACTGTTTGCCATGTCTAGAGCACTGTACTCTGGAAGACAATTCAGAATTTAGCCCAAAGTGAAGGCCATTAGGCTGTTCCTAAAGTTGTATTTTTATCATTTTTCTTTGGAATTTCAGGTCGCATTTTCAAAGGGCTTCTCAGATTTTTCTGGATTCAAGAGCACCAGTTGTGCTACCTTTGGGAGAAGCTCCGATGACTTGGCTCTAAGAGTTGCTGCTCAAACTGCAGTGGTGGGTGCTACTATCCCAATATACTTGACCTTAAATTCATTGCTTTTCTTCAGATTGATTACAAACGGACTTTCCAACTTTGGGGTGCAGCTATACATTTCTGTGGGAAATCTGAGCTTTTTCTTGTATTTGACAGGCAGCAAACTCTGGACAGAAGAAGGCAATTGTAGAGGCAAAGATCAAGGTGGCTATCAATGGCTTTGGACGAATTGGAAGGAATTTCATCCGCTGCTGGCATGGGAGGAAAGACTCTCCTTTGGAAGTAGTTGTGATTAATGACACTGGCGGTGTGAAGCAGGCATCCCACCTCCTGAAATACGATTCCATGCTAGGCACCTTTGATGCTGATGTGAAGGTCGATGGGAATGATGGCATTTCTGTTGATGGCAAGGTCATTAAAGTGGTCTCTGACCGTAACCCTTTGAATCTGCCATGGGGGTGAGCATATCTTTATCTCAGAAAGATCATTTGTGCATGTAGCCAATTCAATTGCACTACCTACATTAGATTTCCAATGTTTTAACCACAGAGCTGTATGCTGAAGCCTCTCCTACCCTTGAATGAAGACTGCAAAAAAATGTAGTCAAACGTAATGTGCAGATTGTTACAAGCTGATATTTACTTGTGGTAGTATGGTAATGTTGCTGTTGGACAAATTGGATGAATTTTTTGCAGGGAATTGGGAATTGACCTGGTGATTGAGGGAACTGGTGTATTTGTTGACAAGGAAGGTGCTGGTAAGCATCTGCAAGCTGGTGCCAAGAAGGTGTTGATCACTGCACCAGGCAAAGGTGCCATCCCCACTTATGTGGTTGGTGTGAATGAAGAGCTATACAGCCATGGGGATGAGATCATCAGCAATGCATCCTGCACAACGAACTGTCTGGCTCCATTTGTGAAGGTCCTTGATGAAAAGTTTGGTATGACTCTCTATGAACAGTTTACTGATTGAATTTATCCCTTGTTTAGTTGTACGTTTCATTATCTTTGGTGCGGGGGTCAAGTGTGGGGTACCATGTTCCTTGTTTCTTTAATCAAGCACATATTTTATCTGAAATGCATTTTGTTATGTTGTCATATATAGGAATCATCAAGGGTACAATGACAACTACTCACTCATACACTGGAGACCAGCGGCTGCTTGATGCTAGCCACCGTGATCTACGCAGGGCCCGTGCAGCTGCTCTCAACATTGTGCCAACCTCAACAGGGGCAGCCAAGGCAGTGGCACTGGTACTGCCAAACCTGAAGGGCAAGCTCAATGGCATTGCCCTGCGAGTTCCCACCCCAAATGTTTCAGTGGTTGACTTGGTGGTGCAGGTGGAGAAGAAGACTTTTGCTGAGGAAGTCAATGCAGCATTCAGAGATGCATCTGCAGGTGCACTGAAAGGAATCCTTGCAGTGTGTGATGAACCACTTGTTTCTGTGGATTTCAGATGCAGCGATGTGTCTTCTACTGTGGATTCTTCACTCACCATGGTGATGGGAGATGACATGGTCAAGGTTGTTGCCTGGTATGATAATGAGTGGGGCTATTCTCAGAGGGTTGTTGATCTTGCCCATATTGTTGCAGAGCAGTGGAAGTAGGGGATTTTGTCTCTGCCTTTTAATACTTTTCTAGCTGCTAGATCATTGTCTTCTCAATTCTACTGCTGACAAATCTATTACTGAAGCTTCTGAAGATTGCAAGCACATTTTCACTGTTTTTGGTGACCTTTTGCCCTAACAAGCTGTTACAAAATTTGCAAGGGTGACAACTTTGTCTGAGACCATACAATGGGAGTGCAAAGAAAAGCTCACTATGATATTATGTCACACAGGGATTTGTCGATTTGTCAATTTTTTTTCTTTTTAGTCCTTTGTAGTCTAAGCTTCTGTCATGCTCGAAGCTGTGGTAGACTTAGTTTTGCCCCTTGCCCAATGTTGTAATCTTATTTGCTTCAAGGCCATTTGAAGAAGCGGGGGTGTCTGCTTGTCCAGTGTTGCATCTTATGTTTCAATCCTGAGTTCTGCATACTCTGCTTCTATAAATTCTTATCCATTTCAAGCTGGATTTCCTTTTCATTTGATGCCTTGATAAACTATTTGTTCTCAAGTTTTTCTTTTTCCCCTCTGCACTAATGGCCCAAGCCATTGCTGATTGACAGAGCAAACAAGGATATATCCTGAACTTGAACCATATCAGTATTTCTAGATGTTTTTGAAAATGCAACAGCTGTTGTTGTAAGCATTTTATCTGGGTCATGTTCTTTGGAAGAAACAGATGATGGTCGGGTATCCCTCTTATTAGTAGTTTTGTATTTCCTTCTCTTCATGTGGACCCTTTCATTTTGCTCTCTGATTTTTCTTGATACAACTCTCTGGAGCAATGTTTTGAGACAACTAACATGCCTTTTATTGACACAATTTGGCACTAAATTAAATGAAAGTTTGCAATTGTTCCGACATGGTTTGAAATTTTGAAAAGAATGAGTTTAGTGTTCCTAATGATAACAATTTGGAAGAATTGACAATTGATTGGTTTCCATCCATCAACATCCATCATGGTGATGCTATGTTCAATTGAAAAAAAATTCTTGCCAAATCTCAAGAATAGAACTCAACATGCAATAAAAGTAACATTTGTGTTAATGCCCTAAATTCCGTTTCACATGTGACTTGTTGAAACAAAATCATGAGAAATGATGAAACAGGATAACAAAATTAGATAATTTGAATTCCGGATTAAATTGTTAGAAAAATGCAGCCTAGTTGTTAGAGAAATCCGTGAAGGAAGGAGAACAGAGCACCAGGGTCGACAACCCTGAATTTGGTCCAAAACCTGCAAAATAGTACCTTATCAATCAAGGGGGCTCAAACTCAGACCCCCTCTTTCCTTGTTCCTGAGCGCCTCCATTGCTGCTACAAATATTTTCACTGTTCCTACGTGTACAACTACTATAATTAATCTCGAACCTTGTGCATTAAATGCTGAGTTTCAACATTTCATACCCAAATTTAATAAAATTTCATTATTTCGTGGACCCCACTGAAACAGGGGTTTGGGGGTGAAAGGAGACCCAGAGACTTTAAGCGCAAGAAAAAGGGTGACTTTTTACAGAAAACTCCTCCTAGTATACTTAGAGAAAGTCCACTCACACCCCAATTTTGGCCTCTACTAAAGTTTATCACATCCAATGTAAAGTGTCAATTGTTTCCCTAGCCCCACTCATAATCATGAGACATAAGACAACAGAAGGGGAGAAACAATTTAAAAGGCCACCCAACAACTTGGCCAAACATTATGGCCGGCCAATCAAAAGCAAAATATTGGTTTTACTGGGGCTTGTGGACATCACTGTATCCTCATACAACCAAACTTATTTTCACACTATTTACACATCCCAATATCCAATGTCCAAACTCATTTTGAACCTATTTGAAGGCTGTACTTCATCCAAAGTACAATTGGACAGGCTGGAGTGAATTAGCACCCACCAATGCACCAGTTGCGGATGAGCCCGTTGAGGCTGTTTTCTGGATGGACGAAAATCCCATCCTCCCTGCCCGATTTTTTTTTTTTTTT
>Ga0116231_10010864_pt1 | contig 14355 bp, 18 predicted proteins | sample S1TSphgellanicum_2_FD_89695 | JGI IMG/M metagenome (GOLD analysis project Ga0116231, IMG submission 89695) | Host-associated microbial communities from peat moss isolated from Minnesota, USA - S1T2_Fd - Sphagnum magellanicum MG | ecosystem: Host-associated > Plants > Peat moss > Unclassified... | reverse complement strand
TTTTTTTTTTTTTTTTTTTTTTTTTTTTTTTTTTTTTTTTTTTTTTTTTTTTTTTTTTTTTTTGTTCTTGTTCATTTTTGAACATTACATAACTTAATGAATGTTTTCCCTTCTTATTTATTCCCTTCCATGGCCAATGACACTTGCATCATTGTCTTTGCTTCCATTGTTTTTCATGCTTTTGATTATTTTGCTTCTTAATTAGCTTCAATGGGACTAATAATCCAACCCCAACAATGTGAAACTTGGTCCTGTTTTGGTTTGCCTTCTAGTTTTTCCTTCATGTTAAATTATACATCCTTTCAAATGGAATTAGGGTTTTATGCATTTGATTTGGCTTTCCATTTTCCACCTTTTCTTTCTTCTAAAAAAAATCTTGGGCTTCTGATGTAGAAGTGCTCTCCAAATGGCTTTTGGGATCTTTTCTTGATGTTTTCACAAAAGTCATATTATTTTTTCCATTTTTTTTCTCCTCACACTAGATTTTAGCAACAACTAAGCTCTTTCGACTCAACTTTCTTCCAAGTTTTTAGAAGGGTTATGGGTGAAAGTTTTTAAAAAAAATGTCCAATTCTAATTTGTCACTAAGCTTTTCTCCCCATTTTAAAAATGGGGATAGGTCTCATTTCTATTGAAGTCATCAATCCTTAAAACCTATTTTCAGAAATTGGGGCTTATGACCCCAATCCATCGTGTCCAACATTTTGCATGGTTTTTTCATCCATCTCCTTGTCTAATTTACTTGGCAGTTTATTCCTCCCAAGGAAAATATGCCATCCAGTGGATGAGGAAAGCTCGTCTTCCTTCCCGCCCTAGAACCCTCGTTTTCTCAAGTGCGCGCAGTGGTGTGTGTGAGCTTTGCAGAGTGTTGCTTTTTGTTGTTGTGGATTGTTCGGTGAGAGTTATGTGCTGTTTGGTTGTTGAGTTTCGCAGGAATTTGTTTTTACATAGGGATTTCCAATTTTTTTGAAACTCGTCTGTGTGTTTTTTTTCTCTTTTCTGGGGTTTTTTTTTTATTGTATACCTAAACTTGTCCAAATTTGTTTTGCGGCCTGTCAGCTGGGGTTTGGAATTCTGTGTTGCTGCTTCTTTGCCTTTGAAGGAGGGCTTTGATTTGTTCCAGAGTATTGTGGATTTTTCCAGATGATGTTGACGTTGGTTGTCGTCACAAGACGCGCTGGACGGGCGAATAATCTGTTGAACATGTTGATGCTGGCGTGATTTGCAATACGGGAGACTTGAAGATATCTTGGCAGTCATGTATATCAAACAGGTAGGCTATCTTATTTCTGCTTGGAAATGCACTTGTATAATCACGGCAGCGTCTCTCTCATCTGGCCGTGTGCGCATTGTGTTCTTTGCCACGAATTTGTGCTTGGACCAATTTGTTTTCTCTGAATGCGAGCTTCTGAGGAGCACATCAGAGCAGAGGCTCACTGACCTAAGTCAGTTGTTCAGTATAGTATAGTCTGCCATGCCCTAGCTGCTTGGGAGACGGTGGAAGGTCAGAAGCAGAATACAACATAACCTTCTCTGAAAGCTTGAAAAATACATCAAGGGAAGGGAAGGTACAACAATGAAGATAAAGAAAGCGTGAATGAGTAAAATTCAAACCCTACAATATGAATTCAGTGTGCAATGGGAGAAGAATTTTAATAAGGGAGACTTGAAGAACAAAATTCTGAAAGAATTGCTTGAGAAGACAGAGAAATACCAAGAATATAGAGTGTGATGACATCCTTGCAGACACCTTGGATTAAAAGACCAGACAGAAGAAGATATGTGAAGAGGTTCTTTGGTGATTGGTGGATCCACTCTGAAGGATTTTGCTTTATATGCAGGCTTGCCATGCCTTGGGTCCCTTGAATTGCTGCTTTCTGACACCATTCAGCCTTGCATTAACAAACACAACAAACTGCCTTCATCCATTTGCTAGGTTGGGAATGTTGAAAACATAGAGCGCACAGGCACCGCAGTACATAAATTGGAAATGAGACATGGTGATTTTGTTGTATGTCAGGTAATAATTGAAGGCTTCAAGAGCTACAAGGAGCAAGTTGCCACTGATCCATTCAGCTCCAAACACAATTGTGTTGGTGAGACTACTAGTGCCTTCATTAGAAGGCTGAGTTTTCTTTTCATATCCTTGGTGGTTGTGCAATAGTGCAAGATGTGCAATGAAAGCAAGCTTCATGCAGATGTTGTGTCTATAGAATGATTATCTTGTACCGATCCTGTTCCAGAGGTTTTGGGAATTGACATCAGAAACCCTTCTTTTTTTCTGCAGTTGGTGCTAATGGATCAGGGAAAACCAACTTCTTTCATGGTATGCTGGAATTGGATATCCTTGCTATTGTGAGATGGTGATCTTGGTCATCAGCGTGTTTTGATTGCTTTGCAGTTGAATTTTGTTGTTGGCAGTACGTTGTTTTTTGCTTGGACACTTCATGTATGCTGCTTCTATGGAAGGCAGTTGATGTTAAAAGAATCATATGCCACTGTCTGGTGTAGACCTTTTTGGTCTTACATATTGTTTGGTCATGCTTTGCTCTGGTATGTTATGTGGATGAATGCTGAAGTGCACCCAAATGATTCTTGTGGTATCTCAATAGCATGTCCAGTTCCTTTCTACTGATAAATTTTGCAAATTTTTTCTCCAGCAATCCGGTTTGTTCTGAGTGATCTATTCCATAACTTGCGAGCTGAGGATAGACAGGCATTGCTTCATGTGAGTACACTAGCTTATTTTGCCTCCTGCTTTCTTGTTTTTGTGCAAACCTGTGCATCTTTTTAAATTCACTTGGTTTTCTTCAAAGGCATTTGGGGGGACATGTTTCATATATACTGCCATTGCACTGGCAGGAGGGCGCAGGACATCAAGTTCTCTCTGCATTCGTGGAGATTGTGTTTGATAATAGTGACAATCGAATTCCTGTGAGTTATTCCTACAAGCCCATCCATCCTTCAACGAGCATTTATGAAACACAGATTAGATTCACAACATTCAATTGCCTACCACAATGATGATGACAGACTGTCTAGAGGTTCAATACACAAGTTACAAATAGAAACTGGCTTTGTAAAATGTCTTTTGTTGCTGAAGTGAATCTCATAATCGTTTTCTAGAAACTAAAATTTCTGTGAGTCAGGTTGACAGAGAGGAAGTACGGCTGCGACGGACAATTGGTGCAAAGAAGGATGAGTACTTCTTGGACAAGAAGCATATAACGTATGTTTCACTTGACATAAATCTCAACGGGCTGTAATGTTTCCTTTGGGGAAACCTTGCTTCAAGATTGTTGTGTCTTCTCTAGATAGCAACTCTACTTACTGCATGTGCATCTGCACAAGTCATGCTTTTTGAATGCTGGAGTCACAACTTCTTTGTACATAAATGGTGCATCTGTGGTGCTCCTGATCCCTTGTGAGTTGGGTATTGGTGTCATGGTGCAGGAAGACAGAAGTAATGAATTTGTTGGAGAGTGCAGGGTTTTCTCGCTCAAATCCTTACTATGTTGTGCAGCAGGGAAAGGTTTGTGCTTTCATTACTTTCACCACATCCTTTCCCTTGTTCACACAGAAGGGATACTCTGAATTTCTCTGTTAAAATTTCAAGTATTGATTGTCAGTTGCATATTTCTTCCCTGCAGAGGCAGGATGATGCTGACATACATAGATACTGATACTTCTTGTGGCTGATGATTGCAGATTGCTTCATTGACATTGATGAAGGATCATGAGCGCCTTGATTTGCTCAAGGAGATTGGTGGTACTCGTGTTTATGAGGAGCGCAGAAAGGAGAGTTTGAAAATCATGGTGGACACAGGCAAGTAGAAGCATGTAAAAGCTGGGTCTTTCAAAATCTGCATTATTTTTGCAACCAGGTCTCATTCAACAGTTGCACTTGCAGGCCTATCCGAAATTTCTTGCCCTTGATTTTAGCCTGTTGGGGTTCTGTTCTTAGATTGTGTGACTTGCTGATGTCTCTGCAATTGTAGTTGACAGAAAATAGAAGAAAGCAGATCATTGAGGTGGTCCAGTATATAGAGGAGAGATTGAAGGAGCTTGATGAAGAGAAGGAGGAATTGAAGATGTACCAACAGCTGGACAAGCAAAGGAGATCCTTAGAGTACACAATCTTTGAGAAGGAGCTCCTGGATGCAAGGCAGAAGCTTGAAGAGGTTGTAAAGCCTGCTATCTTCTCCACATGCTTGGGTTGAGTAGTTTCACAAAGTTGAATCTAATGAGAATTCTTTTTCCACAGACTGAGGAAGCTCGTGCCCGGGTTTCTGAAAAATCAAGCAACATGCACAACACAGTGGTTGAATCCCATGAGAAATCCAAAACATTGGAGAAGGAGCTGAAATCTCTTAGCAAGGAATTGCAAGCATTGCAAAAGGAGAAGGAGTCTGCAGAGAGGAAGAAAACAGAATCTATGAAGATGCTGGCAAAGAAAGAACTAGATGTCAAGGACATTGATGAGCGGATTGGAAGTGAAGCAAGGACAAAGGTATGTTGCACAGTATGGTTTTCATGGCATTAGAGTGGTTCATAGTGTGATTGCCAGGGTCATCCTAGTCTTGAACTGTGGAGAGCTGGTAAATCCACTTACTTGATATCTTGCATGTGAAAATTAGGAGGACACCTTGAAAGAGCTTAAGGGGCTTGAGAAAGAGGTGGAGCGGTCAAGGAGGGATATGGATGAAGTGGTTCCACTGTATGAGAGGTTACTTGCAGAGGAAGAGGAGATGAGCAAAGGGTAAGATCTGCCAGATGCATTTGCTTGTACTGAATGGTCCTTCCAAGAGGCAATTGGATCAGTTGCAATGTATTGGATGTGGCAGCTGTTAGAGGAGGGATTTTCACTCCTTGAGGCTGAGAGGTGATGGAATACCCTAAAGTTGCCCAAATATGCTTGGTGATATGCAGGATAGCAGATCGGGAAAGGCAGCTTAGCATCCTCTATCAAAAGCAAGGGAGGAGAACCCAGTTTAATGACCAAGCATCCCGTGACCAGTGGCTGCAGAACCAAATTGATGATACAAAACAAGGGATATCGGACATCAGGGAACAGGTTAGTATGCAGAGCTGTGGTTCAATTGTTGAGAAATCTGTCTTCTATGTGTTTTTTTGGGCTCACTGTGGAATTGAACTTTGAATGATGTTTTTATGTATGGCTTGCAGATTAAAAGATGGGAATTGGAGATGAAGAATCTTAATGATGAGTATGAGAAGCAACAGGCTAACATTGGAGCCCGTGAAGCTGAAGAGCAGGCACTCAGATCGTTGGTTGAAAAGTGCCAGCAGGATTTCAGTGTTCTCAACACACAAAAGAATGAACTTCAAGAAACAAAGAAGTAGGTTAGCTTTTTTGTGTGGGTGTTTGCATAGATACAGTCAATTTATACTTAAGTACATTTCACCAGATTGGCCTCCATCAGTGCATCAGGACAAGAGATAGATTTGGAATGAACTAGTGGCGTGTGTCACTGATTGTGTGAATTCTTGATTGGTTTGACAATTTTCCTGTTGTCATAGGCTGGTTTAATATTGTCTAATTTAAGCAGCCTATAGAAGTGGATAATACAGTTTATTCAATTCCATGTTGGTGTTGAATCTGTCTTGTTGTGAAACTACATTCACAGTGTATCAAATGGGGCTGCAGAGTCCTTTGGAAGCAGAACCTGGACCTGGAGGATGAAGTTAAAAAGCTCAAGGGAGATATTGCAAAGGCAGAGAAGATTCTGGACACTGCTGCATCTGGGGTGAGTTAGAATATGGTTGATGTTGTCGTTGTGGTTGCTGATTCCACTCTCCCATAGACTTGTGAGAATTGATGTGCTGAACCAGATTGGGTTTTTGAGGACTCCTTTACATGGCTGCTCACTGAAGTCGGCCTTTTTCTCCAAGTGGCCTGATTGTTGACTATGTGGTATTGTGAACAGGATACTCGGAGAGGGCTTCAGTCTGTGCGTAAAATATGTAAAGAACACAATATTGCAGGAGTCCATGGTCCACTTGCTGAACTTTTGGAGTGTGATGAAAAGTTCTTCACTGCCCTGGAGGTTACAGCTGGGTCCAGGTAAAAGAAACCCATGAGGAAGATGGTCCATTGTTAACTTGTGTGTTAACCTTTATGATCTGAGATCCAGTAATTGCTCTATGTGTGTGGCATTTTGATTTTTTTTCCGTCAGATGGGTTTGACCAGGTTCTTTTTTGGCAGCCTTCTGCATTCAGTTTCAGGTTGCAAGGCACTTTCTCTAAATCTATGCTTTTGGTTGGATGAAGTCTATTCCACGTAGTGGTGGACACAGATGACATCTCAACAAGGATCATTCGATACCTGACTGCTGATAAAGGAGGGAGGATAACATTCATTCCCTTGAATCGTGTGCGGGCTCCCCATGTGAACTACCCAACAGGACCTGATGTTGTTCCTCTTTTGAAGAAGCTTAAGTTCAACTCAAAGTTTGGGCCTGCTTTTGCACAGGTATGAGTATTTGGTTGCTTCAATGTTTTCCTGTTTACCATAAATTTTGATTCCTTCATTTCTGAGAGCTGAGCATAAAGGATCAGAGAATGGATGTGATTTCTATACCATAACTTTAAGATTCTGTATGTTGGGATTGGCCTTGCCTTTCACAGGTTTTTGGAAGGACTGTTATCTGTCGGGATCTGGAGGTGGCTACAAATGTTGCTCGATCCTCTGAGGTTGATTGCATCACTCTTGAAGGCAGGCACTTACTAACCTATATCCAGGGATATCAGTGTGTTGAACTTCCTTCTCTGTACCTCCCACCTGGCAGATCTTCTCCATCTTTTCAGTTCCTTAAGTTTGTCCTAGATGTTCTTAGAGCCTTTTAGTGGCCAGTGAAAAACTGGCCACTAAAGATCTGCTTTTGGCAGATAGTTCTTTATCTAGTTTTGTCCTCTCTGAACAATGCAGTGGCCTCTTCATATTCATTTGCAGTTTCCTGTTTGTCTGTAAACCTATGGGTAAGGGGTTCTTTTGTGGGGATGTCTGCTGGCCAGTGTTATATTTCTGTTGAACTGAATGTTCCTTTTGTTGCTCCATTACATTTCACTTTGGTTCTTTGTGATGTGTTTGAGTTTGCAAAAGCTTGTTTGCACAGAAACATGTGAAGTTTCTTGCTGTCTGAATGCATGAGATTTAGGCTGCAGGTGACCAGGTAAGCAAGAAAGGAGGCATGACAGGTGGATTCTATGACTACAAAAGATCAAAGCTGAAGTCATTGAGTATTGTGCGGGAGAGCACTAAAATGGCAGTTTTGAAGGAAAAGGAGATTGAAACGTGCAAGTCTTCATTGCAAAATATCCTTTCCATAGTCTATGCTGTCCAAACGAGATGGATGTTCTTTGAGGAATCGAAGTTATTGTCCATTTGACAAAAACGTCTCTGTTGCATCTTTGCCACATGCAGGTTTTATGCAGCAAGTACTGTGCAGAGTGCAAACAGATTCTAGGTTTAGATTTTTATCCTTGACTTTTCTCACATGTTGAACAGAAGTTGAACTCCCTAGTCAGTGAACAAGAGAAGATGGCTGCAGCAATAAGCTATCACAAGTCACAGGCAGATCAGCTGAGAAATGACATTGATGCGCTCAAACATCAGGAGTTTTCCAATAGACAAGCTCTTGAGAAGAAGGTGTGTCATCTGGTGAATTGACTGCAGCAGGGTTGGAAAATTGGATCTGCCTTAAGTGCAAATTGTTATTGGTTCCAATGGTCTGGAGATCAGATTGGCCTTTGAATGAGTTATAACCCTGAGTGGCCGTGTTTTCTGGGTTTTCTGAATAGCAATATTTCTATCATTCTCACTTCACCACTCTCCTGTTTGGTGGGCGTATGTTGCTGCAGAAAAAGTTGCTTGCAACTGCTCAGAATCAAATTGAAACTCAGAAGGCAAATATAGCATCGAGACTTGCAGAGATGGGAACCCCTCTGGAAGACCAGTTGACACCCGAGGAGAGGTATCAGCTATCGCACTTGAACCCGGAGATAAGTAAGCTGAAACAGGAGCGTGTGGACTGTGTGGCTAAAAGGATGGAGGTCAGTTGAATATCACTGCCGATACATAACCTGCCGTGTGACAGATTGGTCTTGTAGTGCTAGATCTGTCTTTTGTCATTCAAATTTTCTCATAGAACTGGGTATTGGGGTATACTTGTCCCTTGAGAAGCAGTGTTCAGGTGGGGGAAGTTTACTGAGGGAGAGCAGAGCTAAAAATGCTTCTTGTACTACAGGCAGAAGCAAGAAAGAGTGAGCTGGAGATGCTATTATCTGTTAATCTGGTGAGGAGGCAGCAAGAACTGCAAGCCCAGCTGTTGGCATCTGATACACAAGGTCTTATGGAGGATTTAGCAGTGAAGAGACAAGAGCTTAAGGATGCCAAAGCGGCAGTTGATGAGACTACACGCCAGCTGAAATGTAAGTTGCATAGATGCTATGGACACTGTCAATTGTTTGGAGGACAGTTCTAAACTGTCTCATGGTGGGGTGCCATGTCAATGCAGGGCCCTCAAACTGAATTTTGTTTGCAAATTATGTGCAAATGAAAGAATGCCACTGATTGACATTTCTTACCAGCTCCCATAGCCCTGAAGGGAGCAATGAATGTATCCACCTAACATGGGAATGAAGTACTGTTCAAAGTTCTGACACACATACAGACTCTTCTGGATTGTGTCTTGGTTAAGGTGGAGAGGGACAACTGCTAGGTGGAACCAATAATAGATTGTATCTGATCTAGTATTATCTGTGACTCAGTTAATCAGAGGTCATTGACATATGTTTCAGGTCTTTCAACATGAGAGGCATGAGTCTGATATGATGTTCACTGTGCATTGAAAATTGCAGCCAAAACTGATGAAATTGAGAAGCAAATGAAACAGATACGAGATCTGAAGAATGCAAAAGAAGAACTGAAGGTGCACATAGTGTCCACCATAAGCTTTTGGAGTCTGTTGGGCTGATGGTTTATCCAATGAATTAGGTGTCAATCTTTTGCATGACCAAAACATAGGTCAGAAATCTACTAGTTGAGGTTTGTTAGTATTGACCTTTGACAACTCATTCAGAACCCCCACTGAGCATGGGATAGTAAGCTGGCCCACTAGTGTGCAATCTGTTTCAGCAATGTTTGGTAGACCATTGTACCTACATTTACAGGCATGCTCTCTCTAAGAAGGCTTTTCTTTGTTAGCTGAAGACTGAGAAGCTAGTCATGGTAAAATGGTGTTTCTTGCTAGCTGATATGGTGATGTGTTTGTGAGTGTGGTTTCAGGCCCTTGAAGCCAATTATGAGCGAACACTTCAAGACGAGGCCAAGGATCTAGAACAACTTCTGAACAGGCGAAACCTCCTTCTTGTGAAGCGGGAAGATTTGATGAAAAAGATCCGTGACTTGGGCTCCTTGCCTTCTGATGCCTTTGAGAAGTGAATACTTGAACCATTTCCAATCTTCTGTAACAGTTGCTAACAAGAAGCTCAAGCTGTGGCATATATTCTGCTGGAATTTGGATATATTTTGATATCAAGGATACTCATGAATGTTTGGTCTTTGGTTTGAGGAAATTGACACCTGCAGTTTCTTGGTTTCTAGGTATCAGAAGAAAGGTTTGAAGGATCTCCACAAAATGCTGCACAAGTGCAATGAGGAGCTCAAGAAGTACAGCCATGTGAACAAGAAGGCTCTGGATCAATATGTTAATTTCACTGAGCAACGAGAAGAGCTACACAAACGCCAGGCTGAGCTTGACAGTGGTGATGAGGTGTGCCTGTTGTCAGACTGAATTTGCTTACCAGACCCAAAATTGTGCAATGAGGGTTCATCATGCCCAATGAAAGTCGTTTTATTCCCCTGGATAGCAAGAGCTGACTAAGTGTGGTTTTTATTGCAGAAAATACGGGAATTGATTTCTGTCTTGGATCAACGGAAGGATGAATCTATAGAGCGGACTTTCAAGGGTGTTGCCAAGTTCTTCAAGGAAGCCTTTTCTGAGCTGGTGCCTGGTGGCCATGGCAGCTTGGTGATGATGACCAAACGCAGGGTCAGTTACTATGATTTTTTTCCCTCCCAGGGAACTCTGTATTTTTTTCAGTCTCTGGTTAGATTCCATGCTTTGTTCATCTTAGAGAACAGTCTTAGAATTTCCTTGGTATTGGGTTGTTGGACAGTCTGAACAGAATGTTCACTCTAATGGTGGTGCAGGCAGATGAGGCAGAAGATGAGGATGCAGATGAAGATCGACCTCCTGATGGTGATGCTGAAGGTCGGCGGGAGAAGTATGTGGGTGTAAAGGTGAAGGTAAGTTGTGTTTGTGAAGCTTGAGCTCTTGGTGTCAGGAAATGACTTCAGTCAAATCATTTCATCCTCACCTCTAGACCCACACAGGTTGGATCTCTGTTTGCTTCAAGAAGCATGCAGGGATGTGCTATGAACAGTCACACGAAAGTCTGTCATTTTCTGGTGTGGAAGGATGGAGCACTTTTTGTTGGAAAAATTTGTGTGTAAGCAAAGGCTGAGTTGAATTGTGTCTGAAATGCAAGCACCTGAGTGCTTGCTGTAATCAGCCATTGCACTGCTGAAGACCTTCATTATGGCAGATCCGGCAACCTAAGCGACTGACCTTTCTTGTTGTTGTCAGGTTTCTTTTACAGGCCAAGGAGAGACACAGTCAATGAAGCAGCTGTCAGGAGGTCAAAAGACAGTAGTGGCCTTGACACTCATCTTCGCAATCCAGCGCTGTGACCCTGCTCCATTTTACCTGTTTGATGAAATTGATGCTGCACTTGACCCACAATACAGAACAGCAGTTGGAAGTATCCTTTTCTGGTCTCCTTATCTGGTTGGTTCTAGTATGGTTATGTCAAGGATGGTCCAAAATATTTGCAGCTTTTCATTTGTTGGCTCTTTGAGCATAGCACAATGTGGACTGGTCAGTGACCATGACATCCTCATGTAGCACCTGTGAAGACAAATGTGTCATTGTGTCTCATGCCATTGCTGGAGAACTCGATGAACCTTGTAAGGGTTCCCTTATTTGATGAACCAAAGAAGGGTAATATGAGGAATTGATGAACCAACTTAGGGTAGTAAAATTAGAACCATTTGACATGTTAGTATTACTTTTTGAAAGAAGTCACAGTTCTAGGATGATCCGATAAGTTGAAGGTGCTAGGACTACCGTAAGGGTACGAAAGAGCATTTCATAAGACCAGATGTAGGATTCTGGTAAATTTTGGATGTAAACTGTTGCATCTCTTCCATGATCATTGCATATCCGTGACTGTAACTTTCAGATATGATCAAGAGGCAGGCAGATGCTGCCAGTACCCAGTTCATCACCACAACTTTCCGGCCGGAGCTTGTCAAAGTGGCTGACAGAGTTTATGGTGTAACCCACAAGAGTCGTGTCAGTCGGGTGGATGTTATAACTCGGGAGGAGGCGTTATATTTCATTGACCACGATCAGAGCCACCAGAATGAGTAAAAACTGAGGACCCAACCAACATGTGTATTTGCATTTCCTTCCATCCCATCTTCTTGTGACATAAGGAAAGGAAAACCAATTTCTTTCATAGTTTTACCTGATTCCTCTCAAGATTCCTTTCTAACCAGTTCCCTGTGCTTGAACCTTGTGTAAGATTGATGAGCACACACATTCATCTCCCTTGTTGTCCACCTGTCCTGGAGTACTTCACTTTTATTTCACTCCTAAAAGGCATATCAAGGAGTGAAATGGGATTCAGGTGTAACAGGGGGAAATATAGAGGCTGTTGAAAAGACTCCTCAGAACAGTGATATGAAAGTAAATAGATGGTGGGTTTCCTTTCTTCTCGAACATGTATGCGTACCTGCAGCTGATGTTGAAACATGTATTTTGACAACAGAGACTCTGGCATTAATGTGGGCAGGAGCTTGCATGTTTGATGTGGCTTGTCTCTTTTTATCTGGAGGGGAAAGGTTAGTGAGAAATGAGATGTATTTTCATTGATTACTAATCTTCCTTTCATTTGCACAAGAAATTAAAATTCCACATTCAGAGTTTGCCCTAAAAATCACTAGCCATGTCCAAATTGTGGCAAAATCCTTATCTGATTTGCCACCCAGATCAGTGTCTTTGCAAACCTCCAAGAGCTTGCACAAGTTATCTGGACTACACATCTCGACAATATCAGACTTTTCCTTGCTGCAAGGAAAGTTTTGTGACAGGAAAAAACCCTGACTGTAGAATGTGATGCACAGATCAAAGTATGTGCTTAGCTGGTGCTACAATTTGTTCTTCATGAAACTAATGGTGTCAAAAATTCTTTTGTCTTCAACAGAACCAAAATAATAGTGCCGAAAGTTTGTTTGTCTTTGACACAACCAAGCACTTGAACAACATCAATCGTCGCTAATTCTATGTATTTTGAAAGCTTATGGTTGAGGATGGCAAATGCAAAAACTTTACACCTAAACCTAATAATTGGGTTAAGCTCATTGCCTCATGCAAATTTGACTCAAAATTATACACCATTTTCATCTTGAAAAAAAAGACTTGCAATCAAGGATGTGTGTTGAGAGCAAGGTACTTAGGCACAAATTTGCCACATTCACCTGCATTATCAGGGGATAGAAGGTGACCTTCAACACACTTAAATGATTGAAAATTCTACCATTCACCCTTGATATTCATAGCCTAGAATGTGGGTAAACCACAGCCAAAGTTGAAGGATAACTTCATGCTCCAAGAAGCATTGTTGAAGCTCTAAGACAAGGATTCGAGCTATCCCCAAACATTCATCCTTCACTTTGACCACTTCTTGCTTGAAAGCATCCACAGTGACAAGTTTAAAGATATGTAACACCATTGTCACTAATGCAGTAAACAAGATACTTGTGTTCAAAATTAACATTTAATTAAATTTTAGTCGATTTTTAGTTCATTATTAACTTTTCAAAAAGCTTCCTTGGTCAATGCACACATGGAAGTTTTTATGGAAGTTTTTTTAAGGTAGGTCCTTAATGGGGTATAATATGAATTAACCTTTAGTTACATGTTAGTTCATTATTATTAATTGGGAAGGAATTTTTTTAAATTAATGCACATAAAGAAACTTCTATGGAAGCTTCCTTAAGCTAGGTCCTTAATGGGGTATAAATAGGGGTAAGACCTCTCACTACTTTTAGTCTATTGAGCACCAATTTTGGGTACGTTTTCTTGTCATAACCTTTGTTTTTATATATTATCGAAATAAATTTCTATTTGAATCATCTTTTAGCATATATTGTGTTTTTGCTTTATGTCTTTGTGTTTTTAGTCTTGGATTAAATTTAGGCTTGCATTTCTTGTGTTTTTTTCTCCTTGTTATGTCCTTGGCTTAGTTCTTGTTATTGTAGTTTTTCATGCTTGTGACATTAACACATTGAAAGTTGTGAAAATCAAATTTTTAAATCTAAATCTAAAATCTATTACGATAAAATCTTGCAATGAAATTTGTAAGGATTGTAAAGTATTATAAGGCATTTCTATTTTCAAACTTTCAAAAGAAAAGGAATTTTTTTGTCAAAGTTATGAACTTTTGAAAATTTTGTGTTAGATTTGAATTTTTAATCATATTTCCTTTGTTTAAGTGTTTTTAGATATGTAGTTTTGGGATTTTATAGATCATAAATGATTACATATGTGAGAGAATTTCATGCCCTTTGGATATGTATTTTTCCATAGAATAATTAATTAAATTTAAATATTTCATTTTCAAAAATAAATTATTCACAAAGATTCTCTAATTACCTTCAAAGAATATTTTTCTAAAAATATGTATTTTATGAAAATTTTCAACACTTTTGGAAATAATATAATTAGTGTCAAAGTTGTCAAGGTATTACAATATTGAAAATTATAGAGGAATTGGGATGTGTTCTTAAGATTGAATCCCAATAGTAAGATCAAATCCATATTTGGTTATTAATGTCACCTTTGAAGTTTGCATTAAAATGTTCATAAAAGGAAATATTATATCTATAGAGATTTTGCACCCAGTCCTCAGTAACCCTTCTCTCCTACCTCCCAGTAAGGTATTCTCTCTTCTGTCTTCTTCATTAAGGAGTTGCACCTTCAGCTGTGCAAGTTTGACATTCCATAGTTTTTTGCAAGACAACAGGAAGCCTGTTTTTTGCAACAGCTTCAGCCTAAATCTTTAATGCTAATGGAAAGAAACCCCAACAAGTTCCAACTCCTTCAATGCATGCTACCTGGCATGTTATGTGCCCACTTGATACTTGTAACAACATGAGAGGTTATGGGTGCAGAACATGACAAGGTTATTATATTAAATCACAAACCTAA
>Ga0116231_10010863_pt1 | contig 14356 bp, 9 predicted proteins | sample S1TSphgellanicum_2_FD_89695 | JGI IMG/M metagenome (GOLD analysis project Ga0116231, IMG submission 89695) | Host-associated microbial communities from peat moss isolated from Minnesota, USA - S1T2_Fd - Sphagnum magellanicum MG | ecosystem: Host-associated > Plants > Peat moss > Unclassified... | reverse complement strand
TGCCGTGCAAGGGTTTGAGCGCGGCGATCGACGGACGCCGGTAGCTCGCGCGCCGTTCGCGGCGGGCGAAGCGCAGCGTCCGCATCGTCGCAAACGCCGTGTAGCCGCACGCGGCGACGGTGAGGACCGTCGCAAGCCCGAACGCCGCCCTACGAAGCACGCTGCACGCTCTCGTAGCTCACCCGCTGCGCGCCGCGCGCCGCAAATGCGTTTGCGACCGCGGGATCGGTGACCGCGGCGAGTTCGCCCGCGAGTTCGTAGCCGCGCAAATCGTCGGCCATGCCGTCCCACGCGCCGGTCGCGAGATGGAAGAACACTTCGGTCGTCCCGTCGGGAAGCTCGGCGGCGTAGCGCACGAGCCGCTCGGCCGTCATGTGGCCCACGTCGGAGAGGCCGTAAACGCGATCGTTGCTGCCGATTCCGGCGAGCCGCAACCGGGCGCGCATCAACGCGACCCATGGCGCCAAGAGCACGCCGTTGGCGAAACGCAAACCGAAGCGGTCGCGCTGCGCGCGCCACGATGGCCCGAACGGTTCGTAGGGGACGCGCACCGGAGGTTTCCCGTAGTCACGCGCGACGCGCAAGATGATCCCGAGCACGGTCGGATGCAAATGGAAATGGCACTGCGCGTTGATATGATCGAGCGGCAAGCCGCTCGCGGCGAAGCGCGCGAATTGCGCGCGAACTTCGATCTCGATCTGACGCCGGATACCGGGCCGGAAGAAATAGCGCACGCCCGTCGCCGCGAGATCCTTCGAAAACGTTCCGTCGGCTTCGAGCAGATCGGGGATCGACTCGGGCGGTGCGGCCGGCCGGCCGTGAACGAGCACGACGTGCAGCCCGACCCGCAGCGTCCCGAGCGCCTTCGCGCGTTCGATCGCATCGGCGGCCGCGGGTTCGGCGACCATCAAACTCGCCGTCGTCACGATACCCTCGCGATGCGCGCGTTCGACCGCGACGTTGACGGGGACCGCGAGCCCGAAATCGTCGGCGTTGACGATGATCCGCTTCACGCCGCACGTCCCTTCGCGAGCGCGCACAACGCATCGATCGTCTCGGCGAGGAAATTCGCCTGATACGTCACCATGTCGACCGTCGCGGGGAAGCGCGGATCGATCTGCGGCACGCCGCGCCGCAGCAGGGTGCCGTCGGCAACGAGGACGCCGCGCCGAACCAGCTCGTCGAGCACCGTCGCCGCCGCAGCATCGGGCGCGGCGAGGACTTCCGGATCGACGAACGCGCCGCCGGGCAGCGCGCGCAAACGGGCACTGAACGACTCGATCGCCGCGGCCCGCGTGAACGGCTCGCTGCGCGCGGCGAGATCGGCTGCGACGAGCGCGCTCGCCGTCACGGGCCGCGCCGCGGCGAGCGAACGCGCGGGATCGGCCGGATCGGCGGGCGCGACGGTGCGATAGAGCATACCGAGCCGCCGCGGCTGGAACGGATCGTACGCGACGGCGACGAGCATCAACTTCGCATACGGCAAGACGTTCTTCAAAATCCCCTTGAGCGGATGCATCCGGCCGTCGAGGCTGTACGTCCCCTCGGGGTTGATGTAGAACGTCGATCCCGCGCGTACGATGCGCACGATGTCCGCCACGTCGGCATCGATCTGCGCGCGCGTCGCCTCGAGCATCTCGCGCCGGTACGGTTCTTTGAGGTGCGCGAGTTTGATCGTCTGGCGCGCGGCGGCGGCGTAGCGCGCCGCGCGCGCATCGGAGAGCCGCGCGGGCGAACCGGGCAACTGCACGAGCGCATCCGGCGTGAGCACGTCCGCGAGCGGCAGATCGCCGTGCTCGCGTTCGAGCGCGCGTGCCAGACTCCGCAGCGGACGCGACGAGAGCTGGTTCTCCACGGGCATCATGCCCATCGCGCGGAACAAGAAGCCGAAGTTGATGTGCCAGAAGAGCGGCGCAAGCGCCGGGAAGCGGCCGGCGAAAAATCCCGGTTCGTACATGCGCCGCGACGACACGGTGAAGACGGGCTTGTGCCACGGACCGTCCCAAACCGCGCGTTGCACGATCGCCTCACCTTCATCTTCATGCTGGTGGTTCGCAATGAGCACGGTCGCCCCGCGCCGCAACGGCAGCCGGCCCCAGCGCCGCAGGCGGATGTGGCGGCCGACGATCGGCGCCCGGACGATCTTGCTGGTGAGCACGATGAGCGAGCCGTACCACGGCGCGAGCGGCCGGGCGCCGACCCGCAAGACCACCAGCGATCCGAGCGCGAAACACACGCCCGAACAGGCGAAGAGACTGCGAAAGCCGACCCGCTCACTCGACGCGTGTGAGAGCAGCAGCGCGCCGATGAACGGCGCCGCGACCATCGGCAGATTCGAAAGCGTCGCCCAGACGCCGAGGTCGCGCGCCACGTCGCCGAGTTCCGGGATCGCATCGAGCGCGAGCGCCCAGCCGACCGAAAACACGGCCCCGAAGCCGAGTCCGAACAAGATCGCGTAGCCGAACAGATAATGCAGATCCGGAAAGACCGCAAACCCGGTCGCGGCGAGCGTCATCGGTATGCCGGCCGCGGCGACGACCAGCCGCCGGTCGACGCGATCCGAAAGGACGCCGGCGAGGATGCTCGAGCCGATCGCGCCGATCAGCGCCGAGCCCGCGACGAGCCCCGTCTGCAGCGACGCATCGTGCACGCCCATCACGTCGGTGAAAAAGTACAGCACATACGTGTTGAGCAGCGCCATGCCGAGAATGATGAAGCCGCGCGCGATCAGCGTCACGATCAGATCGTGGTGGTCGCGGACTTTTGCATGCGCGGGCTTCTCGTCGCCGCGCGCCGGAACGAGCCGCAACGTCAGCGCGCCCACGAAGAGGACGACGGCGGTGATGCCGAGCGCCGTCGTCGCCGGCAGCGCGCCGGCGATGCCGAGACCGAATACCGTGCCGAGCAGCGTGAGCGCACCGCGAACGCCCGTCGCCGTCCCCCAGGCCGAGCGCGGCACGAGTTCGGGCAAGAGCGCTTGATAGATCGTCGTCGATGCGGTGAGCGCGACCGTCGACGCGATGAGTGCGAGACCAACCTCCCAAGTGGTGGTCGCGAAGACGAGCCCGCCGATCGCGACAGCGTCGACGACGAGCGCGACCGCGGTTTCGACCCGCCGGTCACCGCCACGCCGCGCGGCGCGATCCGACAGCGCGCCGGCCAGCGGCGGGACGATCGTCGCGGCGATCGCGGCAAGCGTGGTGAGCGTCGCGAGCGCCCAGACGTGGTGCGCCGGGTCGATCCGCAGCAGCACGGCCGGGATGATGATCGCGAGCAGCGCCCCGTCCTGAAATTGCACGGCGATCCACAAGGCGTTGATCGCAAGGTGGAACCGGACGCCTGCTGGCTGAGAAGCGGCGGCCGCCACTACCCGGGGGTGTCGGTGACGAGCTTGTAGTCTTCGAACGTCGCGTGCGCCTCGACGTGGTAGCCCGGCACTTTGATTTCGGCGTTCTCGGTCTGCGGTAACGGGAAGCCGTCGACGTGCAGCGGGTTCACTTCAACCGCGATCCAGCCGCCGTTGAGGTAGTTCCATTGGACGCGGCGTAGGCCATCGGTATCGAGCTCGGCGTCCACGTTCTTGAGGTGACCGTCGGTCCGGTCTTTCATCAGAAGGTGCAACCGGTCGCCGACTTTCTGCTCGTCGGTGAAATCGTACGTCTTGTACCAGGTCGACGGTTCGAGCGGGTCGAGGCTGACGTTTTCGAAGCCCTTCCCGAACCACGGCACCTTGCGGAAGTGGATCGAAAGAAGGTTCGGCTTGACGAACGAGCCGTCGCCGTCGAGATGGAATTTCAGGTACGGGAACGATTTGAGCGCGAAGTCGACGTGGATTTGAAACGTGTAGGAGTGGAGCGGCGCCATACGCGCCGCCGAATTCGCTATCAGTTCCGAAGCCTGGTCGCCACCCGACGGCGCACTCCCGAGGAGTGCGACGGCAGCCGCGATCGCAATCGCCCCCCGTTTGAGGGACCGCATGACCCGTGGGACTTCGCGGAGGGCGTGTTGGTTGCCCTCGTTTATGCTATGCGAGCGCACCGATGGTCGGGAAGGAGCCGGCGATGATTCCGCTTGGAGCGCGTCCGAGCCAGCGTTCGATCACCGTTGCGTAGATGCTACGAAAGTCGGTGTTGTATTTCAGATTGCCGTTATCGAGATCGTCGAGCGAGGGATGGCTGCCGTACAGTCCGCCCTTGACGCCGCCGCCGATCAGGAATGCGGGCGCCGCCGTGCCGTGGTCCGTGCCGCGGCTGGCGTTCTCGCCGACGCGGCGGCCGAACTCCGAGAACGTCATCGTGAGCACGCGGCCGTCGTTGCCGTGGGCGGCGAGATCGGCGTAGAACGCCGTCATCCCGTTCGCGAAGTCGGCGAGCAGGCGATCTTGCGTCGCCTTCTGCGTGGTGTGGGTATCGAATGAGCCGAGCGTCACGTAGAGGACGCGCGTGCCGAGTTTCGAGCCGACGATCTGCGCCGCGAGCGCGAGGCTGCGACCGAACGGCGTCGCCGGATAGGTTGCGTCGGTCTTGTAGCCGGCGACGAGGTTCGGAAGTTCTTGCGCGCCGCGCTGCGCATGATCTTCGATCTCCGCGACGTGCGCGAGATACGGCGAAGCGAACGGCACCCGGTTGTCTTGCACGAACTCGTGAAAGGCCGCGCGGTTCGCGACGTTGCGGTCGCTGGCGAGCCCGTAGCCTTGCAGCTGCTGGATCGCCGGGACGTCGACTTTTTCGCTGACGAGCACTTCGGGCAGCACGTCCGAAAGCGCGACCGCGTTGAAGAGATTGTCGGCGGGAAGATTCGCCTCGTCGAGATAGCGTCCGAGCCAGCCGGTCGAGAGATACTTCTCGGGCGCCGCCGTCTGCCAAATCTCGGTGCCGCGAAAATGCGAGAGCACCGGATCCGGATAGCCGACCCCTTGCACGATCGCGACCTTCCCGGCATCGTAGAGCGCCTTGAGCGGCGTGAGCGCGGGATTGAAACCGATTTGATCGTTCAGGCGCACGACGTCGCCGGCCGCGACGCCGAGCGTCGGCCGATAGCGATAATACGCCGGATTCGCAAACGGAACGATCGTATTCAGACCGTCGTTGCCGCCTTGAAAATTCACGATCACGAGTACGCGATCGGCCGCACCGGGAAGGCCCGGGAGCGGCGCTTGGGCCAGCGCTTCGGCGAAGAGGCTGCCGGTGCTGCCGACGACGGCGAGCCCGCTGACCGCACCGATGAGAAAGTTCGAACGTTTCATTTTTCTCTGTATCCTGGCTACGACAGTTGGTAGGCGGGCATCGCCATGGTGAGGTAGGCGGCGCCGCGGACGCGCTCGTCCGCGTTTTCGCCGGAGAGCGAACCGAGCGCGGAGACGCCGGTGCCGCCGAGATACGAGACGAGTTGGCCGATCGATTGCGGCGCGACGTCGCCGAAGAGGATCGTCTGGGTGACGCTCTTTGCGACTTGGAGCGGCTGCATCGAGCTCATCGCACCGCCGAGCCAGCTATCGCCGGTCATCTGGTTGACGAGACTCGAGGCAAAGTTCTCGCGCGTGAGCAGCGTCTGGCTGTTGAGCCAGGCGGCGCCGCCGTCCCATCCTTTGACATTGGGCGGGTAGAACAGCACTTGACCCATCCGGCGCATCGCTTGCAGCGCGATCGGTTTCGCCTGCGGGATCGAAAAGAGCTGATATGCGCCGACGACGAATTCGGCCGGGCTCTTCACCAGCGCGCGATACGCGCGTTCGCTATAGAAGAGGTTGCTGCGCAGCAGGGTCGACATCACGGGCGCGAGTTCAAAATCCTTCGCGCGCAGTTCGCGTGCGACGGCATCGACGAGACCCGGTTCGGGGTCATCGTACACGAAGAAACTGAGCAATTTGGTCGCGAACCAGCGGGCGCAGGCGGGCTGTTGGAAGATGATCGAGACGATCGCCGGACCGTCGAAGTTGCCGGTTTGTCCGAGAAACGTCTTGCTGCCGTCGTCATGACGCTGCGGCAGAAACACTGCCGTGCCGCTCTGCCGATCGATCGACCAGCCCGTGAACGCGCGGGCCGACTCGCGCACGTCATTCTCGCTATAGTTGCCGATCCCGAGCGTGAAGAGCTCCATGAGTTCGCGTGCGTAATTTTCGTTGGGGTGCGCTTTGACGTTTTGCGTATTGTCGAGATAGCGCAGCATCGCGACGTCCTTCGAGACGGCAAGCGTGAGATCGCGAACGTTGCCGAGGGCATTGCGCCGGAAGAGCTGATTCTGATCGACGAGTGCCTGCGTCGTCGTGCCTTTCTCCCACGAGCTCGTGAAGTGCCCGTGCCAGAAGAGCGTCAGTTTCTCTTGCAGCGGCGCGGGCGTCGCGATCATCCGGTCGAGCCACCAGCGTTGCGCCGTCATACGATTTTTCGCGCGCAACTGATTGGCTTGCTTCTTGAGCATCGTGATCTGATCGCTGTTCGCGCCGACTTGCTGCTGGCGCAGCAGCATGAGGTCTTGGCGCGAATAACGTTCGTCCGCGAGCTCCGGATCCGCCGGCAACGCCGCCGCATCGAAACGAACCAGCGTATCGACCGCCGCGTTCATCGATCCGCCCGCAAGGCGCGCGACGTCGGCCGGCGATCCGCCGAAGCCGGCGCGGCGCAGCAGATGCCCCGCCAGACGCTCGTTCCACGGGCCGGAATACGGAGCGAGCGCCGCCGCGAGATCGAGCGATCCGGCGGGACGGTACTGCGCGGGCGACGGTGTAGCGGCGATCGGGGCGTTCATAACGGGGCTCCGTGACGAAGAAGCAGCGGGTGTCGGATGCCATCGTACGGGAGCAGGTCGCGATTCGATAGAGCGCGGGCCCAATTCTAACGCGCGGTTCAGACCCGGGAAGTCGCGCCGGGCGCGCGTAAACGCGCTTGCTATGAGCGTGCTGGCCACCAGAATCGACGAAAAATCCGAAGCATTTACACGCAATCGCGAGGCGATGAGCGTTCTCGTCGACGATCTGCGCGCGGCGCTCGCACGCGCGCGCGGTGGCGGCGGTCCGGTTGCGGTGGAGCGCCACCGCAAGCGCGGCAAGCTGACCGCGCACGAGCGCATCGACCGCCTGGTCGATCCGGGCTCAGCGTTCCTCGAGTTCTCGGCGCTCGCGGCGAACGGTATGTACGACGACGCCGCACCCGCCGCGGGGATCGTTACCGGCATCGGCACGATCTCGGGCGTGATGTGCGCGATCGTCGCCAACGATGCGACGGTCAAAGGCGGCACCTACTATCCGATGACCGTAAAGAAGCATCTGCGCGCGCAAGAGATCGCGGAGCAGAACGGCCTCGCGTGTGTCTATCTCGTCGATTCCGGCGGGGCGTTCTTACCGCTGCAAGCGGACGTCTTCCCCGATCGCGATCATTTCGGACGCATCTTCTTCAATCAAGCGACGATGTCGGCGCAGGGGATTCCGCAGATCGCCGCGGTGATGGGATCGTGCACGGCCGGCGGCGCGTACGTGCCGGCGATGGCCGACGAATCGATCATCGTGAAGGACAACGGCACGATCTTCCTCGGCGGACCGCCGCTCGTGCAAGCCGCGACGGGCGAGATCGTAAGCGCCGAGGAGCTCGGCGGTGCCGACGTTCACACCCGTATCTCGGGCGTCGCCGATCACTACGCCGTCGACGACGAACACGCGCTCGGCCTCGTGCGGCAGATCGTCGCGAACACGAATCGCCGTCCGCACGACCCGTGGCCGATGCGTGAAGCGCAGCCGCCCAAGCGTGATCCGGGCGAACTCTACGGCATCGTGCCGGCCGATAACCGGCAGAGTTACGACGTGCGCGAGATCATTGCACGCATCGTCGACGGCTCCGACTTCGCCGAATTCAAAGCGCGCTACGGGACGACGCTCGTCTGCGGCTTCGCCCACCTCGAGGGCCATCCGGTCGGCATCATCGCAAACAACGGGATTCTTTTCTCCGAGTCCTCGCTCAAAGGCGCGCACTTCATCGAACTCTGCGCGCAGCGCGGCACCCCGCTCGTGTTCTTGCAGAACATCACCGGATTCATGGTCGGCAAGGAGTACGAGAATCGCGGCATCGCCAAGGACGGCGCGAAGCTCGTCACCGCGGTCGCAACGGCGCGCGTGCCGAAGTTCACCGTCGTGATCGGCGGCAGCTTCGGCGCGGGCAACTACGGGATGTGCGGGCGCGCGTATTCGCCCCGTCAGCTCTGGATGTGGCCGAACGCGCGCATCTCCGTGATGGGCGGCGAACAAGCCGCCTCGGTCTTGCTCACCGTCCGTATGGAAGGCGCAAAGGCGCCGCTCAACGCGGCCGAACAAGCGGCCTTCAAGGCACCGATCCTCGAGAAATACGAGGCCGAAGGCAGCCCTTACTATTCGACGGCGCGACTCTGGGACGACGGGATCATCGATCCCCTCGATACCCGTCGCGTCCTCGCCGTCGGGCTCTCCGCGGCGCGCTACCGCGCCGCGGAGCCGCCACGATTCGGCGTTTTCCGGATGTAACGCCGCTTACGCAATTTCATAAGTGCACACCCTAAACAAAAAGCTTGCAAATTTCGCTTGCAGAAGCAGGCGAGCCGTTGATATTCTACCGTTCAAAGGTGATGAGCCCGCCCATCGGCTCGGCCCGGGAAACGCGTATGAGAATTCGGATCACCGCACAGCTCGCGCTTCTGTTCGCGATACCGCTCTCGTCACTCGTCATCGTCGTGGTCTTGGCCGCGGTCGGCTTCGCGCGGCTCGATGCGGCGAAAAACCGGCTCGATGAAATAACCTCCTTCCAAGCCAACGCGCGCGAACTGCTTTTGCATATTTCGGACGCGCGGGTTGCGACGCGGGGCTATATTCTGACCGGCCTGCCGGGCGCCATCGACGTCTATTCTTCGGCAAGCGGCGCCGCATTCCAAGACGTCGAGGCGCTGGTCTCCGAAGAACCGACGATGCCGGGTCTCGAGAACGATGTTGCGGAGCTGTCGAAACTCACCGATGCAATCCTGCGCAGCTCGCAAAGCGAAATCGACCAAGCCCGGCGCGACCGCATGGCAATTCTGACGCATTATGCAACCAACGCGTTCTCGCTGGCGGACCGGACCAGTTTCGGTGCGCTCAGCGACACGGCCGAACGGCTCACTGCGGCAACCAAACTCGAGGCGAGCGTGACCTACGGCCGATTCGATGCGCTCGAGCAGCAACTCGAACGGTTCATGATCGCCGCGGCCGCGATCGCGTTCCTCGCGACGATGGTTTCATTGATTCTCTTTTCGCGCCGTCTGCGCACGAGGCTGCGCGCGGTATCTCGCGCGCTCGCGGCAATTGCGAGCAACGAGTTCACGGCTCTATCGCACGCGCTCGCGATGCTCGCCGAGGGCAACCTGTGCGCGCCGTTCGCAAGCTCTGCGCAGCACCTACCGTCCCGCGGCAGCGACGAGATTTCCGACGTGATCGGCACCTACAACGAGCTTGTCGACGGCTTCGGAACGATCGCATCCGAACTCGCGATCGGTCTGCAAAAACTCCGGCAACTCATTCGCGATGTGGCGCTGACGTCGCGCAGCCTCGCGATCGCGAGCGAACAATCATCGGCTGCCTCCAACCAGGCCAGTGCCGCCGTCGAAGAGATCGCGCGAGCGATCCAGCGCGTCGCCGGTGGCGCTCAAGATCAAGCCGGCCGAATCGCGCAAGCCAGCGCCGCCATCGAAGAATTGGCGCGTGCCGCGCAGCAGATCGCCGAGGCGGCCAATGATTCATCCGACCGGCTCGAATCCGCCGTCGGAGCCGTCGGGCGGCTCGACGGGGAAATCAACTCCGTCGCCGCGCATGGTGCGACGCTGGTTACGTCCGCACGCGAAACGAGCGGCGAAGCGGCGGCGGGAAGCCGGGCCGTTGCTTCCACCCGCGACGCAATGGTCCGGCTGCGTGAGACCTCGCAGCGGGCCGCCGCCGCCATGGTTACCCTCGAAGAGCGCTCGACCGCAGTCGGCGAGATCGTGGCCACGATCGAAGAGATCGCCGACCAAACGAACCTGCTCGCCCTCAACGCCGCCATCGAAGCGGCGCGAGCGGGCGAACATGGCCGCGGCTTTGCGGTCGTCGCGGATGAAGTCCGCAAACTCGCCGAACGCTCGTCGATCGCGACGCGCGAGATCTCCGCGATTCTCTCGGCCATCCGCACCGAGACGGTGGCCGCCGCTGAGGCGATGCGGATCTCGAGCGACTCCGTCGGCGATGGGCTCGCGCTCGCCGAGCGCGCGGCCCAGGCGCTGGGGGCCGTCGACAATGCCAGCGGAGCGACGACGCGCGTCGCCGGCGAACTCGCAACGCGCACCGCCAGCATGCGCGAAGCATCGGCCACGCTGACCGACAGCGTGAATAGCGTATCGTCGGCGATCGGTGAGAATGCCGCCGCCGCGAACGAGATGAAACTCACGACCCAAAGCGTGACCCAGACCATGGTGCCGATCGCCCAGACCGCCGATCAGCAATCGATGGCCGCGCGCGAGGCGGCGCTCTCATCGAGCGAGCTCGCCGCCGGCGTCCAAGAGATCGACGCCACCGCGCAGGCGCTCCGGGAGCAAGCCACGCGCCTTGACGATCTGTGCGGGGCGTTCGTGTTCGAGAACGAGGCGAACGAGACATCGGGAGAATCGCCGGCCCTCGCGGCGTTCGACCAGGCGCTAGCATTAGTGGGCTAAATCCGCTATCGTCGCATTCATGAGTTTTCGCTCTTGGATGATCGCTCTTAGCGTCGCCGTTCTGGCGTGCCCCGCGGCGTCGGACGCCGCATCTCCCAACACGGTCGTGATCTCGCAAGGCGTCGATGCGGATACGCTCGACCCGATAAAGACCTCGGTGACGCCCTCGGCGAACATCCACGGCCACATTTTCGAGCCGCTCGCGTGGCGCGCGGCCGACGGATCGCTCAAACCGTCGCTCGCGCTCTCTTGGAGGCAGATCTCGCCGCTGGTCTGGGAATTCCGGCTGCGGCACAACGTGACGTTCTCGAACGGCGACCCGTTCACCAGCGCCGACGTCAAGTTCACGATCGAAAAGATCCTCGACCCGGCGTATAAATCGCAGCAAGTCTCGCGCGTGGACACGGTCGCTCGCGTCGATGCCCCGGCGCCCGACATCGTGCGGATCACGACGAAGCGGCCGACGCCGCTCGCCCCGGCGGTGACGCGGTTCATCTATATCGTCGATTCGAAGTATTGGCAAGCCCACGGCGATGCGTACATGGCCGAGCACCCGATCGGCACCGGTCCCTATATCTTGAACGCCTGGCGAAAAGATGACGAACTCGATCTGGACGTCAACCCGCACTACTGGGGACCTGCTCCGTCGATTGCGCACGTCATCTTCCGGCCGATCCCTGACGCGGCGTCGCGCGTCGCCGCCCTCAAAACGGGCGAGTCGGATCTGATCACCAACGTGCCCTTTCAATATGCGCTCGGCCTCACCGGCGGTCAGACGACGCGCATGACCAGCGCGCGCAGCGTACGCGTCCTCTACATCGCGTTTAACACCGTCAAGCCCGGGCCGCAGCAGAACAAGACGCTGCGCCAGGCACTCAACTACGCGATCGACGTTCCCTCGATCATCAAAGCCGTGCTCGGCGGACGGGGCTACGAACTGGGCGAGCCCGTCCCGCCGAACTTCTTCGGCTACGATCCATCGCTCAAACCCTATACGCACGACGATGCGAAAGCGCGCGCGCTGCTGGCGAAAGCGGGCTATCCCGACGGCAAAGGTCTCGCGCTCACGATCAACACGCCGCAGGGCCGCTACAACGCCGACAAAGAGGTCGCTCTCGCGGTGGCGGGTCAGCTGCAAGCCTACGGCATCGCGGTGACCGTGCATTCCGGCGAGTGGGTGAGTTATTTCCGGCAAGCCGGGCAGAAACAACTCGTGAACATGTACGAGCTCGGCTGGGGCAACATCAGCTATGACGCCGGCGACACGATCACGCCGCTGCTCACGACCGACGGCGGCGTTTCCACCTACGCGAACCCCGACCTCGACAAGATCAACGATGCGGCGCGTTACGAGCTCGATCCGAAAAAACGGGCGGCGCTCTATCACAAGGCGATGGCGCTGATCCACGACGAAGCCCCGTGGCTGTTCCTCTTCGAGTACGAGGATCTCTACGCGACCTCGAAGCGCTTGCAGTGGAATGCGCGCCCCGATGAAGCGATCTATGCCTGGGAGATGCACCTGAAGTGAGGCCGTCCCGCGCCGTTGCGCGCTCGACCCGGGCGATGATCGCCACCCCGCACGATCTCGCGACGGCCGCCGGCGCCGACGTCTTGCGCCGCGGCGGCAACGCGGTCGATGCGGCGATCGCCGCCAACGCCGTGCTGGCCGTGGTGTACCCGGCGAGCTGCGGGCTCGGCGGCGATGCCTTCTGGGTCATTCACGATCCGAAGACGGGTCAGGTTTCGTACAACGGTTCGGGGCGCACCCCGCACCGCGCGTCGCTAAGCGATCTTCCCGGCGGCGTGCTGCCGCAACGCGGCGCGCTCAGCGTCACCGTCCCGGGCGCGGTGCGCTCGTGGGAAGATGTCGCGCTCGCGCACGGCACGCGCGGTCTCGACGAACTCCTCGCACCGGCGGAAGCCTATGCGCGCGACGGTTTTGCGCTGGGGAACGTGGTCGCCGACTATTTCGCGCTCAACGCGCCGCTCTTGCGCGAGGATCCTGAGACCACGCGCGTCTTCTTCGGCCGCGGCATCCCGCAGGCCGGTGACCGTGTCGTGAACACCGATCTCGCCGACACGCTCGCGCGCATCCGGCGCGGCGGCGCCGACACGTTCTATACGGGCCAAACCGCCGCGGGCATCGTGAAGACGCTCAACACCGGCGGCAACCGGATGACGCTCGACGATCTCGCTTCGCACCGTACACACGCGACCGAGCCCGTGCGAATGGCCTGGAACGGCGGCGAGCTGCTCGCGCACCCACCCAATTCGCAGGGCGCGTGTCTCCTGATGGGTTGTGGGATGCTCGAAGGCGATCGCGGCGCAGATGAATCGCTCTGGCATCATCTCGGCATCGAGGCGATGAAACGGACGCTCGAAATTCGCGATGCGTCGTTCTGCGATCCGGCCTTCGGCGATGCACACCTCGATGATATTCTGCGGCCGGCCAACCTTGCGAAACTGCGCGCCGAGATCGATCCGGATCGCGTGCGCACGCCAGAGTTCATGCCGGCCGGCGGCGGCACGATTTTCTTATGTGTCGTCGACGAGAACGGCATGGCCGTCTCGCTGATCGAGAGCCTCTACATGAATTTCGGTTCCGGCCTGCTCGCCGAAGGCACGGGCGTCTTCCTACAAAATCGCGGCGCCTATTTTTCCACGACGCCGGGACACGCGAACGTCTACGCCGGCGGAAAACGTCCGCTGCACACGCTCTCCCCGCCGATGTTCTTACGAAACGGCAAACCGGAGATTGTGTTCGGCAACATGGGCGGCGACGGTCAACCGCAGATTCAGCTGCAAGTGCTACACCACCACTACGACCGCGGCTTCGACGTGCAAGCCGCGGTCGATCAACCACGCTGGATCTACGGCCGCCACACCCTCACCGAGCGCCCAGACATCGAACCGAGCGAAGCCGTGATCGTCGAATCGCGCTTCGACCCGGCCGTGATTGCGAGCCTTGAAAGCAAGGGTCACAAAGTCATCCCGCTCGGCCCGTACGACAACGCGATGGGCCACGCCCACGCAATCGCCATCGACCAAGAACGCGGAACGCTCGCCGGCGGCGGCGATCCCCGCGCCGATTCGCTGGCGCTCGGCCTCTAAGGCAATCGCAAAAAAGTAAATCGCGTTAGTTCTTCGAGAGCCAACACCCAAGAGTGTCATCCTGAGCCTGTCGAAGGATGGGCCTGCGATCATAATGCCAGCCCCGGCCACGATCGTGGCGTAACGCGCCATCTCGCTGCCAGGCCCATCCTTCGACGGGCTCAGGATGACATTCAAACGAGCTGACGACAGACAAGTATGTCGATGCTAACGGTGTTTCGCGGATGCTTTCTGTTAGATTCCCGCGTACCAGGCGTAGCCGTTGTCTTCCCAGTAGCCGCCGTTGCCGGCGCCGATGTTTTTGAAGGTTGAGGCGAGGGTGATTTTGCGGACCCACTTGCTGCTCTTGTAGCCGAGTTGGATCGGGACTTTGAGGCGCACGGGGCCGCCGTGATCAGGGTCCACCGGTTTGTCGTTGAGGTCGAGCGCGAGGAGGGTCTGCGGATGCGCGGCTTGATGTAGATCGATCGACCCGTAAAACTGCGTGCCACTTTCATCTTTATCGAAGCACGAGAAGATCGCGTAGCGGGCTTCGGGTTTGGGCTGCACCATCGCGAGGATCGTGGCG
>Ga0116231_10010861_pt1 | contig 14358 bp, 9 predicted proteins | sample S1TSphgellanicum_2_FD_89695 | JGI IMG/M metagenome (GOLD analysis project Ga0116231, IMG submission 89695) | Host-associated microbial communities from peat moss isolated from Minnesota, USA - S1T2_Fd - Sphagnum magellanicum MG | ecosystem: Host-associated > Plants > Peat moss > Unclassified... | reverse complement strand
TTTTTTTTTTTTTTTTTTTTTTTTTTTTTTTTTTTTTTTTTTTTTTTTTTTTTTTTTTTTTTTTTTTTTTTTTTTTTTTTTTTTTTTTTTTTTTTTTTTTTTTTTTTTTTTTTTTTTCTTTTTCTTTTTTTTTTTTTTTTTTTTTCATCGCTTTTTGTTTTTCATTTATTGTGCAAGATTATTCTTCTTTGGTTAGTTCTTCATTTTTATTAAATTTCATTCTTTGCACACTTTTTTTTTGTGCTACAATTTTTTTATTTATGTTGCACTTGGTTCTTTGCACATTTCATCTTTGCTACAATTCTTCATCTCTATTGTTGTCAACACACAATTTTTCTTTAGCACATCGGGTTCTCTCATTTATCTTTTTTTGAATTTAATTGTTTTTTTTTTGTTTTTTTTCTTGTTGGTTGTGTAGGTTGTTCTATTTTATGTCCTTTCTTATCTTGTTTGTTTTTGTGTGTGCATGAGTTGATGTTGCTTTTTATTTTTCTTTGTAGCTTTTTTCATTTGTAACCTTTTTATTTCCTTCAATTTGTGTGGAGATGGATAGCATGGTTTTTCAAAATATTTCACAATTTTACTTTTGATTATATATATATGTATATATAATTCTTTGGTCTTGTGTTTTTTTTCAATGCTTCATAATGAACCTTCTCCCAAGAAATTTTGTGAAGAGACATTCAAATTTTCTATTGATGATTTCAAAAAAAAAGGGTTACCTGAATCAAATCTTACCCAACTTATCCAACTATTTGTTATTGAATTTACTAGATTAGGGTTTATACTATCCACACCTCTTGTTCTTATAACATTTACATCTTCTTCTTCTTTTTTGGGTCTTAAGATTTTATGGTTTAATAATGGATCCAATGTTTCTTACAACTACTTGAGTTTAATGATTCTCCTTAGTTTTCTAAAGCAAATGTTGGTGTTACATTACTTGCAAACTTTTATCAATCTATGGTTTCCTTGAATGTTGATGATTTTGAAGTCCATCCTATAATTAAACGTTCTACAAACTAAGTTTTTTTTGTTCCAATCTTGATGTTATTGATTATCATGTGGTTCTTGTTGCTAATGCAACTAATTGTCGTGTGCTTATTGTCATTGATGATAAATTTAAGTTTCACTTTTTTGAACTTGTTGACACAAAATTGGATAATGTTAATAGACACAACCGTAGAGCAAGCAAACAAGTAAGATCTAGGCTAAGAATGTTTTTGATGAATGGCGGAAGCTCCAAGGTTATGAAATTGAAAGATTCATAACATGTATTTATTTCAAAATGAAGACATGTTGTCATTGTTTATTTTTTAAGTTGTCAAAAAAGATTAAAGCATCTACCTTCCAACCAGGTTAATAAACTAATATAACTTTTGACTTTTTTTTGTCTTTCTATTTTTTGCTTCAATTTTCTTAGCCCTAAGTTAAATTTTAAAAGTTAATTTTGTTGTTTTGTGATTTTATGGTTTGCTTGTTGATTTTTGTTCATTGTTTAAAATTCTATTCTTGTCTTGTTATAATGCAACATCTAGACTTGATAAAAACATATTGGTAGGTTGATTCAACAAAGGCATAATCGACAGAGTTATTGAATCATGTATTGTTCATGCAATTCTACTCAATATTTTTATTAATCCAAGATATCATTGGATGAAGGTTGTTGGTGGTGACAATGCAATTAGATGTTTAATGTTGGTCTCTCAAAATTTATCAAAAAGTCAAATGTTCTTTCTATTCAAAAGTGTAGGATGTCTCAATTGATCTATTAGCCCACCTTTTCATTTGGATTCAATTTGAGGTTTAAGTATTTTTGTATGAGATTGTTTTTTGTCAAGGGTTGTTTTCAATTGTGAAAGGTTGATTGTGAAAAAAATTCCCTTGTTTTTCTAGTGGTTTTGAGGTTTTGCCATGGTGTCTTTAAGAACTAATGCATTGATGTTACACAACGTTTGTTGATTTACAAAGACATGTTGTGGATTGCCTTATGGATGATGTAATTTTCACTTTCAAAGAACTTGCATGTAGTTTTATGATAATCTAGGTCCTCACCTTTTTTTTTATGCCTCGTATCTAAACAAAGAAGAGTGATGAAATCTAATTTATTTTTTTCAATTGGTCATAATAAACTTCAACTTATTATTGGTACCTTAAGATTCAACTTTCTTTTTTTGAAATAAAAAATCTTGTCCAATGAGACTAGAAGAAAGGTAGATATTACACGAATGGAGGAGGCTCTTGTTTTATGAGAGTACAACATGAAGGTGACAAGTTGTCAATACCCAATTTCACATGGGAAGTCAATTTTTTCCTTCTTCATTTTTTGTTTTTATATTTGAGTTTTTGTATTTGTCTAGAATTTCTATTTGGGTTTTTTTTTTAATTTGATTTTTTTATTCGAGTGATTTCATTTTAATCTTTCATTATTGTTTTCATTCTTTTTTTGGCAAGTACAATCAAATTGACAAACATCTTCAAAATAGATTTCTACAAAGCATAATCAACGATGAATTGAAGGGAACTCGTTTTTTCATTATGACAAAGCTTTCAACAAGGAGAAAAAGGTGTATGAAAAAACAAAGGTAAGTTCTATTTCTTATTTCTTCATTTTTAGTCTTAATGTTTCTATTTGTTTTTGCTATGGGATTTTCATTGTTTTTTCCTGTGTGTATGCCACGAGAAGTCAATGGCTAATGTTGACATTTATATTCATGTGAAAATGATTTAAGTTATTTATTTAATGTTTATTTGTAATGGTTTTGTCTTTTTACAAGAAGTTCATATTGAAAATCTTGATATGGCACCTTTTGATTCTCTTGTTCATGTTGACAAGAGTCTAGGAACTATGATAATTGCCATTGCTCTTGTTTCAAAGCCAAGACTTTCTATTGTTGTTGGTACTTCGACATCAAGAGATTTTGCTATTGATGATGATCTTCAAGAGGAGGCCAAGGTATAGGCTTAGGAATTAGGTATATCACATGTTGATGATGATGGCTTTTGGAACAAGGTGTTTGATTCTAATCTTTTTAAGTGTAGACAATAGCTTGACTCAATTCATGGGTGCTAGCCACTTCAAGTTCTCAATGTCAACATGATTTTAGGTCATGTGTTCAACCATTTACAAAATTACTTGATAACCATTAATTTCATAATTGATCCAAAGTCCAATCCAAAATCCATTTTGGGTTTTGTAGTAGATGCAATAGACAAGGCATAATTGATTTTTTTGGTCTTCCAAGATGTTTCTCTTTTTTTTTTCTTGTGTCGGGTTGGAGCTTGTGATTCAAATCATGATACCTTTACATAGTTTAGTGACTTCACTTGAAGCTTGCAGCATTTTTAGATTCATATTTAAATTCTTGTTTTCTTTTATGCCATGGCTGCTCTAGCATGAATCAACCCCTAAACTCTTGCTTGATGTTTTGGTATTCAATTTGAAATCTGGAGTTTGGAATTATATTTTACTTTTTATGAATGTTTTCTTGAAATAAAATATTTGTTGTTTGTTTTTGGGGATTTGAATTTCAAACTTAGTGTTATAGATTTTATTTTTTTTGAATTGTTTAATTATGAGAATTGAAAAAAGAAGAAGAAAAGACAAGTAATGTAAAAGGAAAAATAAAGAAAAAAAGAAGTAAAAAAGATGAAAATGAAAACTGTAACAAGAGGTTGAAGATCTCTATAACTAGAATACAGGGCTCTTGCATGACCCCTTAAACCATGTTGTGTCTACAAATCTCTGATCTGTTGCATGCCATGCAAGCAGCAGTGACCCAGGTGCTCTTGATTGATGCCAAAGAGCATGTCAAGGCTTTGACACACAGAGTACGACCCAATTTACAATTGTACAGACCACTCATAATGGTGAAGTAGAAAGCCCCGTGTTCAAAAAGGTTTGGTGTGATGCAGTTTCAATGTGACTGCAAGAAGATGATGCAACAAAAATGGATTTGGAGATTTCTTGGGACCCCATAGACATTATAGTGTGTGGTTGGGAAGCTGAAAGTGATGAGAATGAGAGGGGAAAAGTGAGTACATAAAATGTAACTTACCACGATGTGCATAAACCCCACTTCAAGGATTCTGAAACATCTGGTACACTCCATCCTGCCTTCTTCAATGAGGTAGACAGAAGCTCCACTTCCTTTGCCAAAGTTAGCAGCACTGCCTGCCATCATACATACAGCAGGGCTTCTTCTAATTAGCAGATTTCAGCACAACACTTCCAAGCTCTGATTGCAGAAGAGAAAATGCAATGATAGAATGTAATATTCTCTTCTGCAATCAATTTGAGGATTTTTTCTGCATGATTTTTTTCTCTACCGGATATCTGTTTGCTATTATTCCTTTTGTACATCAGGTGCATTGTGCCAATTGCTGATTGCAAAAGTGGGTGGATCTTTCTCTGATGGGAAACAAATTTTATCTTACAAAAAACTGGTCTGACAATCAACTGCTAAAATCTTCACCTGTGCATCAATTTGTTGGTTCCACGTTGTGGATGGCAAAGCTTGAGCTTCCATCATGTCACAGATGTCATCCTCCCTCCAGCCTCCCTGGCGAAGCACCAGAGACATCTCCTCAAGATAGCGTGTCAACCATTCGCTGCTGCTGCTGCTGCTGCTGCTGTAGTTTGGCACAAGTTGTGGTTGTTCTTCTTTTGTGTCTGATGAATGCAGCTCACGATTCAAATGCAATCTTGGTGGTGGTGGTCTTGTTGTAACATAATCATCCACATTGCAAGGAGAGAAGAGCAGCCCATCCTCTTGAGCTGCTACTGCTGCCATAGAAACTTTCTGCTTGTTGGCAATGTCACTCCAGAATTCTATGTGCCTTGGGGAGGGCTCTGAGGGGACTCTCATCAGCAATGACATATTCATCAGTGCTTGGCTTGGAAGAGGTTCCTCCTCAGACTCCTCCTGTAAACAACAGTTTCTAGCAAAGCTTCCGGCATCACCCAGTGAGAGCTGCTGCTGGTGGTGGCTTGCAGCACTTTCATCTTTCAATCTCCCCTTTCCGCGTCTCTTGGTCCTAGACTTCAGATTCTCAAGCAACCCATCTGATTGTTTGGCAAGAAAGTCCAGACTCCGTCCCCATGTCTCTCCTCCTCCTGCACCACCTTCCGAAGAAGCTCCTGATGAGCTCGACGCCTCGGACGAGGAGTCCGTAGCTGAGGATCCCACTGAGCTTCTGTGCAATGAATCCAGATCATCTGTGGAGTGACAGCTCTGCTCCCCATCGCTGCTGGGTCTCTGAAGAAGAAGAAGGGAACTACCCACAACTTCCAAAGGAGTCATGCAGGTGTGGACAAGGAGGAAGAGCTCGCGATCAAAGAAATCCGCAAGATCATACCCGCAGTAGAGAACAACCTTCTGGTACACAAAGAAGATGGGGTTCCCGACCAAGTTCGGGGAGCAAGGAATGTAGCAATGACCAAAGATGGGAATGAGCATCGGGGAAGCTCGCAAAGCAGCGGCGGCAATGTCCACAGCATCGGAATTCATTTCTGCAGGAGGTCTTTGCCCCCAAGTCTTCCACCAAAACATCCCAAGCGCGACTTCCTCCAACAGTCCTGCACACGGCAGCTCGATCCTTGTTCTCAGCTGCTGCTGCTCCAAGTTCTTCCCCGTCGTCCTCCGCCAGTCGGGAAAGCCAGCTCCCACCGGAAGCCCTTGTTGCAAAATTGCCTTGAGGTCAGCGGGAAATGTGAAGGCGAAAGTCGCTTCGATTCTGTCCAGCTCCCTATCCGACAGTCCTTCTGCAACAGGCACTTGCGCCCTCTGGAGATGCTCGATTACTCTCTTGGCATCCTCGGCGAAGGAGAAACTGTTGACTCTTCTTCTTCGTGTTGTGCCTGCTGCTGCCGGATTTGTGGTGCTTGCGGTTGCTCTTGCGGATAGCCGCTTCAGTCCTGCAAGTTGCGTTCGATGCAAGCAGCTAATTCCTCTCTGTTGCTGCGTCTCTCTTCCTCCTCCCCCTAGTACTCCACCACTGGGTCGTCTTATCTGCTCCAATTCCAACATTGCACCAGCTCTGTTGTCCGCGTCGCTCCTCTTCCCTCCTAGTTCGGATTATCACTACCGTCTGCTTCTTCTCTGCATATTTTCTGTCACAATTTTATTTCTACAAATCCATTTCCACCCCATTTCTCCTCATCTTTCTCTACTCTTCTATTGCTCACCTATTGCTCTGAACATGTTGTTCTTCACTATTGAAGCTTTAACTGAATCTACTCATCTCCTTCTACCCATCAGCCCTCAATCACAATCCACCACAAACTAAACCTGCTGCAGACCCTCCCTGTCTGTGTGTCTGTGTCTGTGTCTGTCCAGTCCAAAACAAAGATGGGGTGCAACAGAAATCATGAGGCATGGCAGAAAACCCATATCTAGATTGCAGGCAATCAAATACTGTAGCACAGCTGCGGAGAGAAGAAGGAGAAGAAGAAGAATTGGAGAAGAATTACAAAAAACCCACGAAATCAACAAAAAAAAAGAATCCTTCCTTCACAAGAACGTTTGTGGTAAAGCACATTGGTGATGGGTGGAGAAACAAATGTGCTTCTCCAAGTCGCACACATGTCGGTTTCGGAGACAAACTACCGCGATGCATTGGCACGCGGAGCCGACTAACAAAACAAAACTCCGAAGTCAACTAATCAAAGTGCTAATTATGCTAATCCAAGTGCTAATTATGCTCACCAAAGTGCTGATTATGCTAATCCAAGTGCTGATTATGCTGACCAACGTGCTAATTACGCTAATTCAAGTGCTGATTATGCTAACCCACGTGCTAGTTATGCTCACCAAAGTGCTGATTATGCTAATCCGAGTGCTAATTATGCTCACCAAAGTGCTGATTATGCTAATCCGATTGCTAATTATGCTCACCAAAGTGCTGATTATACTAATCCAAGTGCTGATTATGCTGACCAGAGTGCTGATTATGCTAATCCAAGTGCTAATTATGCTAACCAAAGTCCTAATTATGCTGACCAGAGTGCTAATTATGCTAATTCAAGTGCTAATTATGCTCACCAAATGCTGATTATGCTAATCCAAGTGCTAATAATGCTGACCAAAGTGCTGCTTATGCTAATCAGTTTGAAGAAGGAAAGCCCAGACTCAACACCCCCCCTCCCCCAACCAATAGCTAATCTAACCACATGTACCTACCATACCTAGTAGTCATCAAGTGCCTTTACCTACTTACCTACCTACATAGTGATCACATATTTTTCCTACCTACTTACCTCCTTCTCTAGTAAGCACTTTATATTCCTTATATATATGGGAATAAGGGACTTGCTCAAGGTAGGAGTTGAAGGTAGGTTTCAAATTCTTGTAAATCCATGTCCAATGTGAATACTTAAGTGATTCCCTCCCCCCTTTAAAGTGAGCCCCACAACACCATGGTAAGACACGTCGATTGTTTGATGCATGGAAGGAGAATTGGATCATCATGTATTGTGCATAATTGTGGTGACACATGAGGCACATTGATGTTTGATGCATTGCAATGAGGCACGTAATGTGATGATGCTTGATTCACTTTGAGGTTCTTTGGGGTTTGATGGATTCAAGGAAAATTAATCAAACGACACATGGAAAAGAAAGCATTAAAAAAAATTCTCTCCTTAATTAATTTGTGGGAGGGAAAGTTTATTTTATAAAGCGTTGACCATCTATTGTTTAAAAAATGGGCCATAACTTTATTACAGGTAAAGCTCTTTTTTTTGTCCAAGTGTTATGTTTGTAAGACCATTTCAATCCAATAAATTTCAAAATCACTTATACACTAAAGGTAGGTGATATGCCATTCTATGTAGACCTTCAAGTGAAAGGATTTGCTTAATCGAGGCCCAAGTTTGAATCAATTTGGGAAGCTCTTGTGGCAAATTGGGTTGCAAGTTTAAATGTTGGGTTGAGTTCAACTCTTGGTTTGACATCACTCATGAGTTGCATAGTGCTAGCGAATGAAGGTTTGGGGAAGGGGGTTCGAGAAAAAGTCCTTGACACATTAAATCTTCGAACTAAACATAAGTTTATGATTAGGCTGTGAAATGAAAGATGATAATCCCAAATGACAAGACCGTGAATCACATGAGAAATCCACAACAAGTCAAATCTCACCCGTCTAGAGGTCGAGGTTAACCCTAGGTTACCAAACAAATATGAATGTCAAAACTCATCAAGTGTGTGGCTTGCCATGTGCAAGTTGTTTAGGTGTTTAATGAAGTGCGTGGATAGATGTGAGGACATCGAGACTCCAAGACAAATCCAAGTGAAAATAGGTGGCCCCATTGAACACCAAGTCATTTAAACAAGTGAATAAATGCAAGGCCCACCCATCCTCAATCCTCATGACTCATTGTCAACGGGGTGGTCTATCTTTTTCATCTTGTAGCTTGTTGTCTTCCATCTTGTAGTTTACATTTCACATCTTTGCTTTTTTATTTATATTCTTGTGTTCACTTCATATAATTATTTTTTCATCATTCTCTTGCAATTCTCCTCTTGTTTTGGAGCTCAATTCTTTGCTATAATTGTTATGCTCATTTCACAACTTGTTTATCCTTATCTTGTACATCATTTTACATGGACGTGGTGACATGGTGACAATAATTGATTCATGGGAATATGCAAAAGCTTAAACATGCAAATATTAACGATTTTTTCATTGTTACAAGTAGCTTCAAATCTACTTGACAAGGAGGGAAGATAACATAGTGGTTCATCCTAGGGTGAAAAGCCAATATATATAAAGACCACAATGTTCATCATCAATGTGTTTTGCAAAATTATTTCACAAAGTTCCCTATCCATAAAGACAGACTATTTTGTTGTTGGTATCACATGTGATGACCATTGCTCCTCCAAATCATGGAGGGTGTCCATATGCATGATGCTTATCGTGTCCAAAAGATACCACACATGGTGTTAAAGTATATAATTCCATTTTAAAATGCATGAACATTTTGTACATGCTTGCATATAGTCAAGCTACTAATGCATGTGATGAATATTGCAAAAAAGGAAAAGCACAACATTTGAATGCTTCAAATGTTTTGCCCAATTTGCCTTAAAAGGGAGTTTTTGAATTTGAACACCTCAAGTAACCCACATTAGTATATTTGTAGAAGGCCAAGGCAAAGAATGGTTGGTTGGGCATGTTTGTGTTATTGGATCATGTGCATTCCTAATGAAAAAATTGCCCAATTATTTAATATGGTTCTTAATGGATAAAGATGGGAACAAATTGATAATATTATAATTCTTGGTTGATCAAAGACTATGGATATGGCAAGTGTATTTTGGGTTATTCAAAGGTAATAATGATTTGAATGTTTTAGATTGGAGCCCTTTTATCCATGATTTGTGGGGTGATGTAGGTGTTGACTAATGTTGTTTAATTCTTAATTTTGAAAGAAACCTTAGGTTTTTTTAATTCTATTTTTTTTTTAAAATTATAAACCTTTTGTGCAGTTCTTAAATTGGTTTTCCAAATTTGTCAAAACCTTTTGTTTTAGTGTTTTCTCAAAAAATGGGAAATTAATCAAGTTTCAAAATCAAGTTTGGTTCAACACACACAATTTCAAATATTATATTGTGTAATATCAATTTTATATAATAAAAAAAGCTTTAAGGTGCATTAAATGTAAAAAAAAAAAATCATTTTTTCAAAAAAAATTCTATTTATTTGCATAAATAATTTGGACTTGTTTTAAAAGGGCAACAATTTAGTTCAAGTTTTGATTCTCATTTCTTGTTAAAGCATTTACATGGTTCAAGTTAGGTTTAGATCTTGCACTTTTCTAAACCTATGGTCAAGGTACCCAAGAACTATCCAAAAAATTAGTTGAGTATCTTGAACTAGCCACCATTGGTGTTGATTTCAAATTTAAAATCAATGACAATATTTATTCTTTCAATTATTTCTTGATCAATGGTACATATACTAGATGGTTGATGCTTGTGCAAACAATTCACAAACCTTAAGGAAAAGAATGCCAACATTTTTTTTGATTGTAAGAGGCAAACTACAAAGTTGTGGAATAGCCTCCATGTCTTACAATTGGATTTTTAAATTGTTTCCAATTGTTGACTATGGCACTATAATGTGATTATAGACATTCTCATGGCCTATGTCATATTACACAACATGGTCATAGAAGATGGGCAAGAAAAGGTCTTGAATCAACAATCATTGTGTAATTCAAGAGACCCTAAACCCTAGTTGCACAATGATTTTGAAATGAAAGGGGTTTAACATTTGTGTCATATTCGTAAGGCATTGAACAAATTGAAAATCAACATGCACATTGCAAGTGAGGAGTGATCTCATTGATCACCTATGGGCATTAAAAGGATTCAACCATCTTTGATCCATAGATTTCATTTTTTTCTTGCATTTTTGTTACACTATTTTTTTTCATCTTTTTTTCCTATGTCTACGTTATGCAATCTACCAAATTTAGGACATTGTGTTTTCTAGTTTTTTAGGTCTTCATAAGAGAGGAATTACATGTAATAAGGGTGAAAACTTTTGATGCTTTACTTGTTCAAGTGTTATAACGTTGGTCTAGATGAGGCAAGTTCAAAGCTTTTCCAATTCGTCTTGCCTTCAAAGATTAAAATACTCTTCAACCTCACAAGATCATTATAATTGACCATTTGGCATATTAAAAAATGCCACCATACTTTAATCCCATAAATTATAGTTGTCTTTAGGGTTCCTATTGCCATGTCTATAAGCCCATGAACTTGGCCACCTATGCTATTGTATTCTATTTGTTTCATGGTGTAATGAACTTTTTCTATGTTCTTGCATTAACATTGTTATTGTTTTAAAGGTGGAATGTTGGGGTTGAAGCTTCTAGTATCAAGAATATGCACGTCATCACTATCAAATTGGTTGGATTGTGTTGTAGTTCTTCCTTTTTATGGGGAGCAAATGTCTTCTTCATTTCTTTTCCCATGTTAACCCACCAAGTTATGTCTTTGAGCATGTAACGATAATATATGAATGTGAATGTTTGATGTTTTGAGTCCTTTTACTTGTACAAGTCAAGAGCTTTTTGAAGTTCATCTTCCACTCAAGCTATCTTATAATCACATCATTTCATGGACCCTTGTGAGATGCTCTAAACTCCCTCCTCAAAAAGCTTGTAACCACAATCCTTGAAATGGGGAGCCCTTACCATCTTCACAAAGTCATTTTAAACAAATGATTAACAATAAAAGCCAATTGCTAAGGGGTTTGTGAATGTAATCCCCCCCCCACCCAGACAATGTTTAAAATTTAACAAAAACTTGCCCCCACACAATTGCCCTAAAAATAACAAAGTCAAAACAACAAAAAATGTTTCCAATCTACAAAATGTTGGTGCAATCAAAAATGTTGATGTGATGATGCATCTCCATCCTCACTCCCTACTTGGACCTCTACACATGTTTATCACATCCAATACAAAATGCTAATTAAATTTCCATCCCCACCCATAAATAATGAAAGATTGGATAATAAATGTAAAGTGAGACCATTTGAAAGCCACCACATGGGTCAATAATCATAGGTAGCCAATTTTTAAAGTCACTTTCTTTTATGCGGCTCTTTTGTAATTCATTATATCATGTACATAAATATTACATATGGAAACTCACAATACATAAATACTACAGTTCATCCAAAGTATTGTGTACATGCAATTGTATTATTGCGAGAGATGCTCTCCATGTGCTACATTCAAGATACCACCACATCTTGGATATATAGTTATATTCATCAATGGCAAAAATTTCAAGGCATTAGAATTGCTTGCTTGCTTGTTTGGTTGCATTTCAACCTTCCAAGGGCCAAAGTGAACCAAACATATTACCTACTACCTACCTACAAAACCTATTCTCCCTACATATTGCGTACCTACAAAACCTATTCTTTGCAAGATATGTTAGTGAGGTGCCAAATGTCAACTTAGTTGGGGGAGATGGAGTTCATCCACAAATGAAGTGTAAAACGCTTCCAAGTGGATGGTGTGTTGGTGGTCATTGGTTCACTCGGGACCATTTCAGGCTGCAAAGTAGGGTTTAGGGTTTAGGGTCTAGTTCATGTGGAGGGGATAGACCTCTTAACCTAAATTTTTTAAATGAATGAATATTATTATTGTTATTGTTATTATTATTATTATTATCTTGTGGGGTTTCTTTCTTCTTTCTCTGCACAAGGTGTAACAACAAGCTATTTAGCTGGAGCTTTTTTCAAAAGAAGGAGAATAAGGGGCGTATCAAACCGTGGGCTTGCCATTTACATTAAAAAGTATCTTAAGGCAAAAGAAGAAGAATTATGGAAACTCAAATATAATTTCACCATGCAAAAATATAATAATCTTCAAAAAAATCCTCTAAAAGGAACCAAAATCCTTCAACATATTATAACTCTATTATAACTAATCTCAAGTTTTAACACAAGCCAAAAATATCATCTTTCAAAAATCCTCATATAAAAATGGACCTATTATTACTACCAAGGGGGCCAAAATCCCTTAAGTTACTATACTCTATAAGGAATCTAAACACAACAATATCCTTGCCTTGCTTGGTAGGCAAGGCCAACAAAGTAAGCTAAGTTAGCCTTACAATATGGAGTGATTTGGCTGGGCCACATACATAGCCCACACACAAGTCAGCAACAACACATGCAAATTGCTTGGGGCCCCCAGAAATTTTCTTTTGAAGCTTTTTCATTTACAATTCAAGATCCTTTCACTTTGATGATCCTTTCCTTTCCCCTCAACACTCCACCTGCCCCCCTCCTCTCCCCCCTTTGATTGATACTCAAGTGATGGTGCCACCCAAACTAGCAAAGGTGAGTGAGTGATGATGGTGGTGGCCTAAGACTTTTTGTATGGAATACCAAAAGGGTATTCAATACTTTTATCATACCCTTGCCTTGGAGAATATTCCATTAGGTTAGGACATTATTCCATTAGCTTTGGGTAGATTCTTCTTTTAGCTTTGGAGCCAATGATTTCAAAAACCCTTAGCATAGGGTTTTTGATTCCGAGCAAGGGGCTTTTGATTCTAAGCATTATGAGGTTTTTGATTCCAAGGAATTTAGTTTTGGAGCCCATGGTTTCAAAACCCCTAGCATAGGGTTTTTTGATTCTGAGCACAAGGTTTTTTTTATTCCAAGCAATTTCATTTTGGAGCCTGTGATTTCAAAGCCCCTAGCATAGGGTTTTTGATTCCGAGCAAGGGGCTTTTGATTCTAAGCACAAGGTTTTTTTATTCCAAGCAATTTGGTTTTGGAGCCCATGATTTCAAAACCCCTAGCATAGGGTTTTTTGATTCCTAGCAAGGGCTTTTTGATTCCAAGCAAGGTTTTTAAAAAATTCCAAACACACTTGGGATCAAAACTTGAAATTGTGTCTTTTAAAGTGGGTGTGAATACAATTGAATAATGTTTTAATTTGAATTTTTATGAAGATGCCCAACTTGCATGGGTCGAAACCTCATACTCAAAATTAAGAAACCATGTGCTTGGAATCAAAAACCTCACATCATGGCTTTTGAAAATTGTGGGCTCAAGCCCCAAAAAAAAATGAAAAAAATGAAAAAAAAAAAATCTAATTGAGGTAATAGAATATTCTTTAAGGGGGTGAAATAAGATTTGAATTTTCTTACTTTTAGGGCACACTTGAGGAACTTCTTTGAAACTTTTTTTTTGGGGGAGCACACTTGATGAATTTTCTTTGGACCTTTTTTTTGGTACTTTTCTTTTGAGGGCACATTTAACATATTTCTTTGGAACTTTTTTTTTACACTCTTTTTTTGAGGGCACACTTGAGGAATTTCTTTTTGAAACCTTTTTTGGCACTTTTTTTTTTGAGGGCACACTTGAGGAATTTCTTTTTGAAACCTTTTTTGGGCACTTTTTTTTTGAGGGCACACTTGAAAGATTTCATTGGAATTTTCTTACACTTTTTTTTTGGAAGGCACCACCACTTGAACTATTTCTTAAGGAACTTGCACTTTTGAACACATTTTATTCATTTTCATTATAAAGTTGTTTTAGGGGTTTCTCTATGGAATAAGGTTTTTTTTTCATGGAACTATAAGAGTGAGATTACACCATTTTTTACTTCTGTCAAATTTTCTCATTTTCATTTGTGGGAGCTCCATTTTTTTCTCACTCATTCAAGGCTCCCATAATTTTGGTTTTAAATAAAAAAGTTATTCATATTTTTTCATTTTTATTTTGTGACAGTGTTTTTTTTTTTTTTTTTTTTTTTTTTTTTTTTATGTTTTCTTCTTTTTTTTTTTTTTTTTTTTTTTTTTTTTTTTTTTTTTAGTT
>Ga0116231_10010860_pt1 | contig 14359 bp, 8 predicted proteins | sample S1TSphgellanicum_2_FD_89695 | JGI IMG/M metagenome (GOLD analysis project Ga0116231, IMG submission 89695) | Host-associated microbial communities from peat moss isolated from Minnesota, USA - S1T2_Fd - Sphagnum magellanicum MG | ecosystem: Host-associated > Plants > Peat moss > Unclassified... | reverse complement strand
TTTTTTTTTTTTTTTTTTTTTTTTTTTTTTTTTTTTTTTTTTTTTTTTTTTTTTTTTTTTTTTTTTTTTTTATTTTTTTTTTTTTTTTTTTTGTGTTTTTTTTTATTTTTTAATTTTTTTTGTTTTTTTGGAAGGTTTCTGTTTTTTTTTTTTTGCTTGTTTGCATTAGAAAGTTGTTTATTTTTCTTTTCTCTTCAATTGGATTCATTGTTGTTAGTTTGCACAATTTGAATACAAAATAACACTAACATTACTAGAAAGAACTACAATTTACAAAACCCTAATATCTGTTCTAATTTTTTCTCATTATAATCACATTAAAACAAGAAAGTTTTGTAAATATTTTGTGCTACTAACGAGTGTGATAGTGACTATACAAAATTATGTTTTTTACTAAAACAGATGATTATCAAGAAATGTGTGACACAAACAAAAATGTGACTAGAATGGGTGTGATCATAAGGAGGGTTTACTGTAATTTGGTTTTTTAAATGGAAGACCCCACTTACTTCGGAAGGGCATAACTTCAACAAATATAAGCGAAATTGGATGATTCAAAAGCTGAATGTTAAAAAAGAGGTTACAAATTATATTCAAACTCTACCACCAACCGAATGATACCTAGATGTTATTGTTTGATAACTCACTTAATGTCCAGTTGTAGGCCTATCTACCTTATTTGTAGGAAAAAAATATGAATCCTAGTTGTGTACGACATACTGGAGCTTCTTGAATAGGTACCCCAATTTGATCCCTAGAAGGTACAACATAGATAAGCCAAAGTGAACCAGCACCCACCAGCACATTATCCACGGGATGCCCATTATGATTCAATTGTGGATGAACCTCAACTGAGTTAACATCTGGTTTCATTGTGGTAACCCATTTTTGTATCAAATAGTTCTTCTATATTTATAGGTTAATAAGTAGGATTTAATAGGTGACTACCTTGGTAAGTAGATGGTTTATAGAAAGGTAACGATTATTTTAACTACCTACTTACTAACAACCCAATTGAGGTGTAATTGAGATAACCACCATGGTTAGTTAAAGAACTGGAACCTAACAGAAAATTGTTTCCGGGCCACTTGTCATCCATGGTGCACGGTGGGTGCTTGTTCACTCAGGCCAAAGGACGGCTACTGTGGGCTTGCGATTCCTTTTTGGGGTCAACCAGTGGGCTAGAATGAACTAGTAGCCACCAATGCATTAGTTCAGGATGAGGCCGTTCAAACCGTTTTGGGGATGAACCAAAAACACATCCTCTTCCCTTGCCCAGGGATTTTTCAACCCCCTACTCTGCCCCAAAATTTTCCTCTCTTACCTACTTCCACCCCCCTCCTACCTCCCTCACCTCATTTCCCACTCACTCCATCTCTAAAGTTTGGGAGAGCTCCCAAGCTTGAATAACACAAAGCTTTGAAGAAACATAGACACAAGGCTTCAAGAAGGTGGAAAGCTCAACATTGAAGGAATGTGGAGAGGAGAAAGCAAGAGGAGCGCTTCATCCCAAATGCAAAAGCAAGAGAACAAAGGTAAACTCCCTCCCTTCTTTGCATTTTTTCTTTTTCTCTATGGTTTTTTTTTTCTTTGTGTTTTTTTTTTTTTTCTTTTGTTTGATAAGAGGAAAATGCCAATAGAAAGCACTTGAAACGCAAGGGCAGAAGCAAGAGGGCAGAAGCAAGAGCCAAAAATGAGAGGGCAAAGCGAGAGTTTTAAGGTAAGCTCCCTCCCTTCTCTGCATATTTTTTCTTTTCTATGGTTTTTTTTTCCTTTCTACTTGAAAAGAAGATGTCAGGAGAAAGCATTCGAAACGGAAATGCAAAAGTGGGAAGGCAAAAGTAGAAGCCAAAAGTGAGAGGGTAGAGCAAGAACTTGAAGGTAAGCTCCCTCCCTTCTCTTGGTTTTTTTTTCTTGTTTTCTTGTGTGTTTTGTCTTCTCTATGTTTGAGAGGAAGAAGACGATAGTAATGTGCTATCATCTTCTTTTGTGGTGGTGTTATAGAGAAGATGAAGACAATGGCAATGTGTCATCGCCTTCTTCTATGGTGCTATTGTAGCAAAGAAGGTGATGGCAGCTTGTTGCCATCGCCTTTTTCTTTGTGTTTGAGAAAAAGAAGATAAAGACAACGCCGTGGCCTTCTTTTTTGTGTCTGAGAAGAAGACGATGGTGTGACAATGTGTTGTTGTCTTCTTCTTTGGTGGTGTTAAGGTTTAATTTGGTGGTTTTTAGGTGTTTATAAGGTTCAGGGCACAACAAAGGAAAAATTTGTTACAAATGCAGTTTAGGTTGAGATGCAACGTTGTCATTTATACATTGTTCATCATGTTGCAAGGGCTGCAAATGCAGTAACTTCTTACCAAGTTAAACACAAGATTATAGATAATGATATCGTTTAGGGTTTCCACTTTATATAGTTAGCTAAGTTTTTTCAACCTTTTCATTTTTTGGACTACCCAATTTTTTAACTTTGGTCCTTTGATATATTATAGAGAACCTTTTTTTCATTGTGTTCTTTAACATTTTTTGATCCACCCATATTTGTACATCTTTTATCATTATAATATTTTCTTCTAATCACATTTATTTGATGGGTATATGGTTAATTATATATGTCTTCTTTTTCATAATCTTCTCAGTACTTTAGATGTAAGAATCAAAACTTAAATAGCTTGATATGACTATGTAACATTAATTTGTCTAGGGTTTGCAAAGATCAAAATGAACATTGTGCAATACCTACATCCTTTCTATTATAATTTTCACAAGGCCATTTCAAATATGCAATACCCACATATAGGTCTCGTAAATAGTTGTTGGTTTGTTTACATTCACTACAATACTCGCATATAGTTTTTGTAAATAGTTGCTGATTTTTTTACATTCATTGTAATATTCACACATAGGTCTAGTAGTTGATTCTTTTAACATCCATTATAGTACCCACATATAGGTCCATAAATAGTTGTTGATTTTTAACATTTTTTGCCATACTTGCATATAGGTTTCCATTGTAATATTTATGGGACTCATATGACAAAATAATTTAATCTGAGTATCAACAAATAATGTCATAATTAAGGAATTATTATTAAAAAAATGAGATAATGTAAATGATTGATTATCATATTTTAAAAATTATTTATTTCTTAATATTAATTAACTAATTATTTGGTTGAACTTAATTATTCAGATAATTAAAATTTAGATCTAAAAATCAAATCAATAATTTGATATTTAATTTATTATCTTGAATATATTTTTTATGTTGATAAGTTATTCAAATCATTATTTTAAAATAATTATTCAAGATAATTAATTGTCATAAAATTAATTTAAGTATATAAAAAAACATATTTTGAGTACCCAAACCATTTACTTTAAAGTGACCTTACATGTGGGTATTACATTTAGGGTTGATTATTCACCTAAAGTTATCTAAATCACCTATGGATTATTTCAAAATGAATTTGCATGCATGTATTACATATAAGTTTTGGTTTTCATTGAAAGGCCACCTAAGCTACATATTAGTTATTTCGAAATGACCCTACATGTGGGTATTGCATTTAGGGTTGGGTTTACACCTCAGGTTACCTAAACCACCTAAGGGTTATATTGAAACGAACTTGAACATGGGCATTGCATTTAGAGAAATGTAAAAAAAAACGTATATCTTTTACCATTTGGTAATATTTCCAAGTTAAATTCTTTTATTTTCTTTAAAAATATATCAAATGACATTACAATGTTTAAAATATGTTTAAGCCCTAAAAATTCCACCCAAAATGCACCCTAGATTTATTTTAATTATTATAAACTTGTAAAAAAAATGTTAATTAATTTATATGTCCTATACTCTAAACTTAAACCATAATTCCAACATTAAGTAGTAAATTTTACATTAAACCCTAACCCCTTATATCATCAATGTGACCAATTTTACATTATGTCCATTTTCATATATGTTAAATCATACTATAGAGTGAGTAAATAATTTTGAAAACATGAATTTCATGATGTATTGGCAGGGAATCAAATATTTAAAAAATACTTTTATGTTTCTTGGTTAATGAATTATCATAATATGATATGGGTATTGCATTTAAACAAAATTGAATTAGGAAATATTGAACTTTAACAACTATGGACCATATGGAAACAAAGGAGATTTATAATTATGTTATAGATCTAAACAATGATAAAATAAAAAACCAATACAATGAACAAAGTCTAGAGTATAAACCTTAAGCGTTAGTATATATGAACCAAATTCCTAAACATTAAATCATAAGGCATAATACTAAAAATCCAAATGATATTTTTCCATAAACCTTATTACAACCTTAACTATACAAACCTTAACAAAAAAAGTCTTATTGATATATGCCCTAAACCCAAAAAACTATACAAAGTATACAAATTATATAATGTAAAACAATTTTTTTTTAAAAGAAAAAATTAAAAAACCAAATTTTAAAGCTTTTAAACTATAACGATTTACTAATCAAAGAAAAACCTTAATCTTTAAAAAAAATCAAATAAATTTTGTAAAAAACCAAAAGAAAAAAATATGTTTCTTACTTTTGTGTGATCTCTCTAAACTAATTTTTTCCATTTTCTTTGAAAAAGATATAGAATGAAATTGTAATACTTCACATATGTCTAAACCGTAAAATTTAGCCTAATTTAGGTTAATTACTATAGATTTGTGAAAAATTTGCTAACTAATTTATATGTCCCAACCTTAAACTTAAACCATAATCCGATAATACATATTTATAATAATTACATAAAAATATGTATTGTAATGTCCATTCCATAAATACATTAGGTAAACAAAATTTAGTAAAATATGAATTAACTAAACCAAAATGGCTGCAATTATGACATTGTTTCCACTATAAATTGTTTGTAATACTTACATATGGGGGACCTATGTTCATCATTCATGAACTAAGGTGAACTTTAATAAATTGATAAGTAGGATTGCGAGGGCTAGGGGTGGGAAAAGTGAATAGGTAATTAGTTAGGTATTTGGTTATGTAAAAAACATAGGTAGGTAGGAAGTTGGGTGCATAAGTAGGTAAGTATGTATATAAGTAGGTAGTTGGATTAGTAGGCAAGTTAACAAGTAGAAAGGAAGTTCAAGGAGCAAAGTAAATAGGTTATTAGAGTAGGTAGGTAAGTAGGTATATAGGTAGGTAGTTGGGTTAGTAGGCAAGTTAGTAAGTAGAAAGGAAGTTCAAGGAGCAAGGTAGATAGGTTACTAAGTATGTAGGCATGTAGGTAGGAAGAAAGTTACATTAACAAGGTAACTAGGTAAATAGGCAAGTTAGTACGTAGGAAAAAAATTACCTTATCAAGGTGACTAGGTTTGTAGAGTATTTATGTCAATAGGGTGGTTGTGTATATAGGGTTGTTAAATAGGAATGTAGCTAGGTTAGTAGAGTAGGTGGTTAGTACAATGATTAGGTCAGTAGGGTTTGTAGTTAACGAGATAGCTAGGTTAGTAAGGTAGGTAGTTAGTATAGTAGTTAGGTTAGTTGGATAACTAGTTATTAAAGTAATTATGTCAGTAAGGGATAATTAGTAAGGTACCAAGGTTGGTACAATATTTATGAGGGTAGGAAGGTGAGCATGGTAGCTATGTGTGAGGTTAGGTCCAGGGAAAAACAACAAAGAATAAACCAAAAAAAGAAAAAGTACAATGGTCAACAACGAAAAAAAATGGATTATGATGAACCCTTTCTGATGCTAAATGAAAAAACGCAACCCATCCGTTAGATAAAACGGCCAACTGGTGCATTGGTGGCTACTAGTTCACTCTGGCCCAACCAATGTTGTGTTTTATGGATTTTTTTTTTATGCAGCTTTAATGGCAATTCTTTTCCATAGGAAGATTTGAAAAAAAATAGGTGATCTTCAATAGGAATCTTTTGCCTTTTATCTAGCTGTAAACCATATATGAAGCACAAATATATAAATGATATATTTTTAATCATCCTTACATATTTTTGGCTAGGTAGGTACTTGTGAGAACCAAATATGGCAAATCTAGTGACTTTTTCTTTATCTTCAAGAACTTTTGGCCATTGCAACACCCAAAAATAACTTCGTTTCCCAAATTTTTTTAATTTTTAACTTTGCCTTTTGAGAAATAGGCCGGTGTGAAACAATACACTTAGCTCATGCAACATGGTCCCCAAACGAATCTTACCATGTTGTTGACCATGTAATCTTGACAAATCTAATTTAAGGCAATGAAATTTCCTGCATGATGGAGTATGTGGAGGGTAAAGCTCGGTGCCCCTTGGGTAAACCCTGAGGTATTGGGCTTTGCCGGAGTAAGGGCCAACACAAAAGTCCCTTAAAGGATGAAACCCTACCTGCTGAGTGACACCAACCAACAACATGCAAACTTTGTTGGCCTTGCTTGCCAAGTCAAAGATAATGTGTTCAGATTCATTATATAGTATATTAGTTTAAAGAAATTTGTGCCTTGTGTATAGGTATATTTTTCTATGAGGATTTTTGAAATATGATATTTTGGCTTGTGTTGAAACTTGAAATTAGGTGTAGAGTTCTAATATCTTGAAGGATTTTGGTTTCTTTTAGAAGATGTTTTGAAGATTTCATTTTTACATGGTGAAACATTTGCATTTCCATAATTGTTCTTTTGCCTGAAGATACGTTTTAATGTAAATGGCAAGGCCACAACATGACACACCCTTTTGTTTCACAGGTTTCGAGTTTTGGAAAAAAATCGAAGGATTGCCTGATTTGCTCAAAGAATGAACAAAGAATCAAAGGTTCATAGTAAGTTTTTTTATTGTTTCTTTGGATTTTTTAAAACCCTAGTTTTGGGTCAAAATGGATTGTTTGATTTACTAAGAATTACTATTCAGAATTCCATATACCCAACCTTTCCTTGCTAGATCTTTCTAGAAAAAGGTGGTACCCACCCAACATGATTGTGTAAAGCTTATTGTATAAAAACCCTTTTCAAAGCTATTACCTATTACACTTAAACCCACAATAAGCTTCCAGTTTAAGGCAATGTCAAACATGAAACTACCACATGTTAAAAATTCATGAATTTATTGGATTAGGTCTTTCCATATTAGGTGATTGGTATTTGGGTGGTTGGGGTGGGGGCATTGCTTGTAATGGGGCTAGAATGAACCAATAACCACCAATGCACAAGTTCAGGATGAAGTCGTTCAAGCTGTTTTGGGGATGAACCAAAAACACATCTTCTTCCCCTTCCTAGGGATTTTTCAGCCTCCTTCTCTACCCCAAAATTTTCCCCTCCTACCACTCTCACCTCATTTCGTGCTCATTCCATTTCTAGAGCTTAGGAGAGCTCATGAGCTTGAATAACACAAAGCTTCAAGGAGACATGAGACACAAGGCTTGAGGAAGGTGGAGAGTTCAACGTTGAAGGAATGTGGAGAGGAAAAGACAAGAGGAGCGCTTCATCCCAAATGTAGAAGTGATGGAAAAAATGTAAGCTCTTTCCCTTCTCTGCATTTTTTTTCTTTCGTATGATTTTTTTTTCTTCGTGTTTTTTTTTCCTTCTGCTTGAGAAGAAGAAGATGCCATCATCTTCTTCTTTCATTTTTTTGTTTCTATTTGAAGTGAAAAAGGCGACGACACAAGAGTGTCGTTGCCTTTTTTTTCTTTTTTCTATTTTTGTTGCGAACAAGGCAATGACAACAAGCTTGTTGTCATCCCAACATTTTTCCCTCCTACCTACCTCCCCCTCTTGTCTTTTTCTGTGTTACTGTTACAACAAAGAAGGTGACAACAACTTATGAAAGAAAAAAAGGCGACGATAGCTACTACTATCGCTTTCTTTTATGGTGGTGTTGCAGAGATGAAGAAGGTAATGACAGTAGTTGTTGTTGCCTTCTTTTATGGTGGTGTTGTGGAAATGAAGAAGGCAACAATAATAGTTGTTGTTGCCTTCTTTTATGGTGGTGTTATAGAAATGAAGAAGGTAACAATAATAGTTGTTGTCGCTTTCTTCTCTAGTGGTGTTACAGAAACAAAGAAGGCAATGGCAAGAGTTGCCGACGCCTTCTTTTGTGGTGGTGTTGTAGAGATGAAGAAGGTAATGGCAGTTACTACCGTCACCTTCTTCTGTTGTGGTGTTATAGAGAAGAAGAAGGTGACAACAGTAGTTGCTACCATCACCTTCTTCTTTTCCTTTTTCTGTGGTGGTATTGTAATGACAAAGGCGACAAAAGCTTATTGTCGTTGCCTTGTTCTCTATGTTTCAGAAGAAGAAGAAGACGATGACAGCTTTTGTCACCTTCTTCGATGGTTTTGTTACAAAAAAAGGCAACAGTAACTACCGTAGCCTTTCGGTGGTTTTGTTACAAAAAACATGATGGCAACAATGTCGTCACCTTCTTCTATGGTGGTGGTGTTGTGAACAAGGCGATGGCAGCAAGCTACCATCCCCTTCTTTCTTTTTTTTTCTTTTCTAATCCTTTTGGTCTAATTCATTAAAATTGAAAATGAATAATGAAATGGTGGGTTTTTTGAATGTTGAAAGTTGTAATGGCTAGAAGAAGGAAACAAAAGAAAGGTGGTGATTTAGAAGCTCATAAGCAAAATGTTGTTTCATTAAAACAAACAATTGGGAAATAGAATGTTGATCCATTATAACCAAGACTTGGGGAGGAAAATGTTGTTCCATCAAAATTGAAACATGGGGAGCAAAATGTTGCTCCATTAGAACTGAGAAGTGATGAATCAAGAAATTTATGTGGCTTAGAATTGACAATGGTGACAATTTGTAATTCAAATGATGAGATCATTCCCAATACATATTAAGAATTTTAATTTAGAAACGGTGGGTTAAATTGTTTTAAAATTTACATATATTAGATTAAATGTAGATAAAATAATTATACAAGTTTTTGTAAGTTTAATTATATTCGTAACTTCTATCATTTGATGAAAGCTACGGGATTTGTTTTGTCAAAAAAAATTATTGCAATATCTGAAAACAATTAGAGTTTTCAAGAGTTACATCTGATTGTGTGATTTTATGTTTCACAATCCATACATTCTATTTTTTGAACTTTTTATGTGTAAGGTTTTTGGGTTGGGATTTTTTTTGTTATAAAGTAATGACTTTTTTAAAAATATTTTTTGGTTTAAGTCCGGAACTTGAAACTAACCAAGCCTCCTAGCCACCGACACCCCCTTGTCCACCTAATATGGTTCGGAAGGGCAAAGAATGGATGAAGGTTGGGTTGAAATGGAAATGTAAAGTTGGCATTTGTATTGTCGCACATTGTGCCAAATGGTTATTCATCGAACATTTGAAGGAGGTGCATGGCTTGGTGGTAAAAAAGGCCAAACCTAGGAGGCCTTCAAATTCTGAAGGAGGTTTTCGACATGAAGACCATGCTAAAATGAATGCTTGCATCTTGGGAGATACCATGGCCGTGCAAAGGTGGAATGATCAAATGATTGTTAATCATGCTCGTGCTAAAGCCTAACGTGAGTGGGATAAGCTGGTAATTGTTGCAAAACAATGTCCACCATTACGAAAATCAACTTTGGTCAAATTAATTTCAAAACAATTGTTGCAGGTGTTGGGTTTTAATGTTTGGGGCGTGAGAAGCGTGCCTTGAGATGCAACATCATGAATGGAGAAAGATGAAAATTTATAAGAAATGATTCAATCCATTCATTCTACATAGGCATGATAATTGAAAATGGTATGGGATGTCAAAAATTGGGATCGAGAGTCCACTAAAGCAAGTCAACAAATGTATTAGATTTCCATGAATCTAGAATGATTCATGGAAGGTAAGAAATAATAATAATCAATGTTTATTATTTTTTTATAATTTTGTTTCATCCAAGGTGTGTTAGGGTTTAATTTGGTGGTTTTTCGGTGTTTATAAGGTTTAGGACATAACAAAGTAAAAGTTTGTTGCAAATGTAATTCAAGTTGAGATGTAACGTCGCCATTTGTACATTGCTTGTCATGCAACAAGGGTTGCAAATGCAGTAGTTACTTAGTGAGCTAAACATGGGATTAAATTTGGGTTCTTTGATATGTTATACAGAACCCTTTTTTTTTATTGGGTTATTTAGCAATTTTTGATCCACCCATTTTTGTACATCTTTTATCAATATAATATTTTCTTCTAATCACATTTGTTTGATGGGTACATGGTTAATCATATATGTTTTCTTTTTCATAATCTTCTTAGTACTTTACATGTAAGAATCAAAACTTAAATAGGCCCATATGAATAAATAACATTAATGTTTTTAAGGTTTACAAAGATCAAAATGAACATTGTGTAATACCTACATATAATGTAATAGGATTCACATCACCTAAAGATTTTTAAAGCAAAATCCACATTCTAAACTTGCAATACCTACATCATTTTCTATTTTAAATTCCATAAGGTCATTAGTTTACATTCATTGCAATACCCGTATATAGGTCTGTAAATATTTGATGATTTTAGGCATTTTTAGTAATACTCGCATATAAATCTCCAATGCAATAATTAAGGGACTCATATGACATAATAATCTAGTCTAAATATTAACAAATAATGTCATAATTAAATAATTATTAAAAATTCCTTTAGATAATGTAAATGATTGATTATCATATTTAGACAATCATTTATTTCTTAATTCTAATTAACAACTTATTTGGTTGAAACTTAATTATTCAGATAATTAAAATTTAGATCTAAAAATGAAATTGATAACTTGATATTTAATTTATTATCTTAATTAAATTCTTTTAGGTTGATAATTTATTCAAATCATTTTTTAAGATAATTATTCATGAAATTAATTATCATAAAATTAATTTAGAATAATAATTAATTTAGCTATATAAAGAGACATATTTTGGGTACCCAAACCATTTATTAGTTATTTTGAAATGGCTTTACATGTGGGTATTGCATTTAGAGTTGGATCTTCACATAAGGTTAGCTTCTATCACCTATGGATTATTTCATAATGAATTTGAATATAAGTATTGCATCTAGGCCTTGGTTTTCATTTAAAGGCGCCACCCAAACTTCATATTGGGTATTTCGAAGTGACCTTACATGTGAGTATTGCATTTAAGGTTGGGCTTTCATTTGAGGTTTTACTTAAATCACATATGGGTTATTTTGAAATGAACTTGAATATGGCTAGTGCATTTAGGGTTAAGGTTTCATATAAATTTGCAATATCCACACACATATATACTTTCACCAACTAAAAATTTGGCCTTAATTTTTTTAATAATTAATTAAAATTTGTAACAAAACAAAAAAAGGTATGTCTCTTACCATTTGCTAATATCTCCAAGCTAATTTCTTTCATTTTCTTTAAAAAGTATATATTGCATTGTTTTGCATATAAAATTTCCCCCCAAAATGCACCCTAGATTTATTTTAATTATTATAGACTTGTAAAAAAAATGTTAATTAATTTATATGTCCCAAACTCTAAACTTGAATCATAATCCACTAATATATACTTGTAACAATTTAATAAATTTTTTAAGTTCAAATTCAATATGTTATAATATAATAAGGAATATACATTAAACTGTCATAAATGTTTATTAGGCTTACGTGGCCTAAGCTAGTAAACTACCTACATAATTAGTAGGTTTACTTAGTAAGCTCAACAACCTTGAATACCTACCTAGACCATCTAAGATATTAACCTAGAAGGCTTACACTAATGAATAAATTACGTAATAAGCCTATATTACGTAGGTAGCCTACTAAGTAGTTAGTTAAGTTACTTAACAAGTAGTTTACTTATGTTTAGGCTAGGTTGTTTAACTTGGTCAATGTCCACACTTTAGTCAATCTAATAACCTTGGCGATGAACTTTTGTTGAAGCTAGTAATTTGTCAAGGCTATGGATTTTTGGTTGTTTTTTTATGAACATTATTGTGTTTTTTAAATAGTCGAATCATGTTTCAACTTTTTAAGGTATCGAAAATATTACACAACAACTTGGCCCTCACAAAACTTCCAAATCTGCACAAACTTTGGCATGGCTTCCAAAAATTTATGAACATTTTCATACCTAACTATTAATATTTTGGAATTTTTTAATTCACATTAAAAACAAAGTTCATTAAATTTTAATTGCAGTATAGGTAACCATGGGTTAATATATATAATGTAAATTATATATATATATATATATGTAAATTTCTACATTATTTTAAATAAATATGAAGATACTATATGTATTAAAATGAATCGACAATATAATTCCATAATATCATTATTTATATACAATGTGTTATAAATAACAATATATTTGAACCAATATTTAAACCAATATTATACATAATAAAAAATAAAGTTTACATAAGGACTTATGTTATATATGTATAAAATATAAAATATTTCTAACCCATTTTATGATTATTTTAACCAAAAAATTATTTACTATATATCAGAAAATTATAAAATAAAAATTCAATGAGATATATGATTAATATATGGGAGAGATCATTTTTATTATTATGTGAAACATTAAAAAAAAAGTAGAAAATCATGTGCTTTGATTTTTTTTTAACATGGTTTAAAATCTTATTAAATTAGAAACTTCATATTTTTGTTTTTTGAAATCAGTTTACAACTTTAAAAAGGAAAAAACATAAATATGAACATATTTGAAGAAATTTTAAACATGAAATTTTAATTTTTTGATTTCGACAAACTTTGTATTACATTCAAGGTCGGTTTTTCACATAAGGTTTACTTCTTATTTTTATGTGATCTCTCCAACCTAATTGTTTCCAAATCTTTTTGAAAAAAATATAAAATGAAATTGTATTGTTTCACATATGTCTAAACCTTAAAAATTTCCCACCAATTTAATGAATGAAATTTATAATGAATAATTAAAAAATGATTTTATATAATTAATGAATTATCAACAAATTTTGTCATATAATTAAATAATTAATATACAAGTACTTCAGATAATTTAAATGATTAATATACAAGTACTTCGGATAATTTAAATGATTAATTATCAAGAAGTAGATAATCATTTATTTATTTTAAATAAATAATTAATCATTTGGTTTAACTTATATTTACTTGGATAATAAATAGTTGGATCCAAAAATCAGATTGATTAACTTGATATTTGATTGATTAACTTAATTATATTTTTGTTTTAATAAGTTATTGAAATCATTATTTAAGATAATTATTCCGTGTTATAGATTACAAGTTTAAATTTTTCATGAAAAATTCGTGCACTAAGATAAGTTTGATCATAATTGTCATTGTATTATTTGTTCCATAAATAATACAACCTCTTTTCAATTTTAGTGTAACAAAACAAGAATCATGGAATTCCTAATAAACAACCCCAACCTCTATACACACCTTTGTTAGTATATTATTTTGAAATTAGCTAATTATTTTAGAGTGACCCAACATGCGAATATTACATTTAAGGTAGGATTTTCATTTAAGACACCTAAACCCCACATGCGTTATTTCAGAAGACCTTGAATGCGAATATTGCATATAAGGTTGGGTTAATTCAAAGTGACCGTGCATGTGGGTATTGTGTTTAGGGCTAGGTCTTCATGAAGGGTATCCAAACCATTTAGATGGGTTATTTTGAAGCAACCATGCATGCATGTATTGCATTTAGGGTTGATTTTTCATTTAAATTTGTAATACCCGCACTTATACTTACCTTTACCAATTGGAATTTTGGGGCTTCATTGCAATACCTGCACCCATATTTACATCTACTAACTGGAATTTTGGGGCTTAATTGTAATACTTGCACTTGTACTTACTTCTACCAATTGGGATTTTGAGGCCTAATTACAATACTTGCATTTAACACTAATATTATCACTATCCTTGTGTTTTTACATTTCAAACTTTTTGTTTTTATTACTTGGAAATAATAGTAACCCTTTTGGCATATTAGATTTCACGTGTGTGTTGAATACATGATGTTCAAAGAATTTGGGCTATGGTTTCCTTCATACAAAATTGATTATAAAACAAAATTCTTAGTGCCAATGGAAATAATCTTGATTAGTAATTGAGACATTTATTCATGACATCGTTTAGTATGTACATTTGTGTGACTAAACATTGTTTCATGCCAATTTTTGAGTCGTTTGACACTATTACCCAATTCATCTTCTATGCAGTGTAACATTAATCCTGGGTGTAAAACTGCATTTGCCTTTGTGAGGCATATGTTATGAATATTACATACCAATATTCTCATGTGTGAGGTGGCATGTTCACAAAGTGTCACATCGCCTTTTTTACATTCATTTGTGATCTCTTGCATTGTA
>Ga0116231_10010858_pt1 | contig 14360 bp, 8 predicted proteins | sample S1TSphgellanicum_2_FD_89695 | JGI IMG/M metagenome (GOLD analysis project Ga0116231, IMG submission 89695) | Host-associated microbial communities from peat moss isolated from Minnesota, USA - S1T2_Fd - Sphagnum magellanicum MG | ecosystem: Host-associated > Plants > Peat moss > Unclassified... | reverse complement strand
GGATCTCTCTTACTCTTACAAAGAAGAACGGATTCTTAATTTGTATTGAGAACCAGAGAGGAAGAGAACTGCTGAAAAACGTGACAATGGGTACTTAGCAAAGTTTTTTTTTCAAATTATTTTCTTGGAGAAGCAGAGAGGAGGAGAAGATGATCTTGGCTGGAAACGTGATAATCGGTAGTACTTCGCGCACAAACAACGCAACCAAAAGAGGCGAGCTTTCCGCACTCAAGAGAAAAAAGAGATAAGAGAGCTGGAGCTCAGTGGAGAGAGCGAGCGAGAGACGACGGTGGGGCCCAGTTTATAACCGCGGTCATCAACCTAACCTAACCGCGCGGTGAATTCAGTTAGTCAGCGAATTTTGGGGAACCGTTTTGAATGCTACCGAAGGGACCAACGAAACGTTGAATGGATGAAATATTATATATTATAAATTATAATTATAATAATATCAATTAATTAGAAAATTATATATATAATAATAAATATTTCGGATAATATTTCATGGAGTAACTAACTACTTAACTTCAAGCTCATTTATTTATTGGCCTTGCCTACTACCAAGGCAAGGATATTGTGTGTAGATTCATTATAGAGTATAGTAGTAGCTTAAGGGATTTTGGGCCCTAGGTAATAATAATAAATAATAGGTCTATTTTTATTATATGAGGATTTTTGAAAGATGATATATTTTGGCTTGTGTTGAAACTTGAGATTAGTGTTAGTGTTAATAGAGTTATATGATATCTTGAAGGATTTTTTGGGTTTCTTTTAGAGGATTATTTTTGAAGATTTTTTAAATTTTTGCATGGTGAAAAATATTTGAATTTCCATAATTCTTCTTAAGGTTTCCCTTTAATTTACCTTTTTCTGAAAAAATCAATTCATTTTGTAAGTTTGGAATTATTATCTAAAATGCTATGTTGTAAAATAGTCTAAGGAGTATTGTCATATTTACTCAAATTTACCCATATTATATTTTGCCATAACTATGAACGTTTTCATCACCTCAGCCCCATATTTTCAAAATAATCAATTTTAATATTTAAAGGATATATTTCAAATGAGGAAAATGAGCCTATGGTAAACAAACAGTTTTTTTTTTTTTCTTTCTTTCTGTTTTCTTTTTTTTTTTTTTTTTCCAATATTTTGATGTAGCCAAAAGTGTTCTTGGAGAGCATTTAGCCAAATTTGGTTATTAACTAGAAATGAAAGTTTTTATTTAAAAATAAGAGAGATTCTTCTATAACCCATTCCAGGTTTACATCCAATGGAATGGTCAAGTCCCTGGCCATTCTTGTGTGTAACATGTTAGGCGGCGGAGTGCAACAATGTCAGACGAGCCTGTTAGGACGAGCTAGATGGCTGGCGCACCCAACATAATGGACAAGGGTGAGACCATTCCAAGGCATAATCAACATCTGTGGCGGCAGGTTCAAACTAATGATTCAAAAGAGACAGCCCACTCTCCAATACATTAAGGTTTGAGGCGACAAATTACGTCATTTTCTTGGGCACATTATATAACATAATCTTTTGGTGATGATTCTATACTCATAGTAGTCACCAAAAATGTGTCTGATGAACATTTTTATTATTATTAAAAAATCATTGAATCTGCCACCCCTGACATTAATGTCATGTAATGTCCTCGCCCTTGCCCATTACATTAGTTGCATAGCTTAGCTTGCCTAGTGCCTTACCCAACTTAATGAGTAGGGACTTGACCATTCCATAGGACCTATCAATTTAATGAAATGTGTTCAATGGTTTCAGGTGTGGATTTTTTTGGGGCCAATTTTTTGCCAAAATTCCACATGAAAATTAATATTTCACAATATTCAAGGTAAAAATGACCCAGATTCAATGGATTTTTTTGAGGATTTTGAATTTTTTTTTGAATCAGCAATTTTTTATGATAAGTTCCAATTGATAGCCAAGAATAGGGTAAACAAGCCTATGATAGAACATTTAAAGGCTTTAGAGGGGTGAATGAAGTGTTTTGTCTTTAGCTTGGTTGGGATTGGAGGGTCAAGGAACTTGGTAGAGGGCCTCTAGGTGCTCCCAGTACCATTTATAATGCATCATTTGAATAAGAAACAAGGGAGATATTGCCCCTCAAATTAGGGTACCCATAAAGGCCCAAGAAAATGGTCAACAAACACAATGGCCTTTATGGCTAAACAAATTCCATCCTATGACCAAATATAAGATTGATGATAAAATGGACAACACCTATCTCGCAAGCAAAAAAAGTGTTCCCATCCATGATGATGGAGTAGCTTGTGTTCTTTCAAACCTAATTTTCTAAATTGTTGGACACACCACCACATTATGGCTTAACCTTTTCATGATGCTCCCAACTCCCATTCCAAAAGGATTCTCTTATTTTCCTTGGTGTTGTCCACCAAGTAATTGTTTATGTTTTTTGATATTGGTTGCATTTGATGGAGCTACTAGCTTCTCATTGTTATTGTTCTTCTTGTTCCTAACCTCTTCCACTTGTTACTAGATTATGGTATGTTTTGTTTTCATGATTGTTATTTTTTTGTAGTTGATTCTTAATTGAAATCGTTCTAATGATTTATGTTTGATTTGTGTGTGATGTAGGTTTGGCACTTGTTTCTCATGGTGCAAGCACGTTCCTAGTCCTCCTCCCTTCTCTCTTCTTGTGTTGTTAGTTGCCCATGGATACAACATGGATATAATATTAACTTCGTTACAACATGTCCCTATGCAAGCATTTGAGTTATTGCTCTTGTTACGGTCTCTCTTTACGCTTTTGTTGTAAATCCAAAGTAACATTTCAAGTATCCCTAATTAAATCAACTTTGTAGCTAGTTTAGATGGTATGATGAAATTTTTCCCTTATTTCTAACTTGATTATTAATGCATATCGAGTTTTATTGAAACTTGTTCTTGCTCATCTTTTAACATGCATTTCCACTATTCATTTACTACATTAAATGATTATGTTGTTGACTTTCCCTTCCTTTTTTTTTCTTTCCTTTCTTTTGCCCTTTTTAATTTGTTATGCATTTTTTTTACCCATAGCCTTTATCATAAAATCTCCAAATATTTGTTGGATGTTACAACATGGGACTTGCTATAATCGACTAATGGTTTTGTCCCTCTTGTTTTTCTCATGGGCAAGCTTGGTAGTAATAACAAATGGGCAAGACAAAATGTTTTTAAAGTTCATTTTGTAACAAGTATTTCTTAGAATTCAATACTCCAACTTAAGGTTTTTGAATAGGTTTAACTAGGTTTACAACTAGCCCATTGCCCCCATATGGTGTCCCTACTTTTGGAGTGACAACTTGACCCATAGGTTGCTCCATGTCATTAGCATGATCTTCTTTTTCACCATGTTCAATTGTAATGGTGATGTTCATTAATTCAATAATAACTCCATCTTCCCCCCATTGTGGATTACCATTTGTTACATCATCTAAATTCCCATTGTCCTTATTTGAATTGCAAATGTTTAGTGTTGTTATACACACATCACTCATCCTAGTCTTGTTACCCATGGCCCTTGGATTAAATGGCCATATCTTTGTTGCTTTAAACCCATTATTTATATTTTATTTGGACAACAATTTGTCCAATGTTTTATCCACTTAGCTAGCTAATGTTGTTTTGTTTAGTTCACTATAATTATGTAATTTAACCATGTTGATGTTTCTCTTCCTTGAAGGTTGATTTGAATGGCTTGAAATAACTTTCATCTAGAGGTTATAATGCATGAAAGATGTGTGAAGGTAAGGTGATAATGTTTAAACCAAATTGATGTGCATGTTTTATTACTTTTAGAATTACATGTGAAACATGTTTATTTAATATAATAGATGGCAATTAAATTTAAATGTCAATAGGGATTAACCTTATAAAGAAATTCCTTGAACATAAAACATGTCATCCACACCTTTTTTGCATTGCCATACATGTTCATAGGTTGCAAGTTTTTATGTAATCATATTTAATTCTTTCACTTTTGAAAATATGAAATATTGGCAAATAACCTCCCCTTTCATTTATGGCACAACTAATAGTCAGTCATTTTCTAGACTTTGGATTGTTGTTGTACATTTGTTATGAACTTCTTTTAACCAACATTCATGCTCCTAATTGTCACCTAGCTTTGATGCATGTCTCACCAATGACAGCAACATCCTCTTCTTTTGTTAACACACATGGTGGGCCATGTTTCTTGGATATGGTATTCTCATTGAAGTGATTTGATAATGAGATTAATTCATTATATTTTAGAACTAAATCAACCTTCTTCATTGATGTGATCCTTATTTCCATTGTATCCATAGCCTTCTTTAAGGCTTTCATTGTCGACTTGCCTTTTAAACTTATAGTTGGGCTCTTGTTTGTCTTTTCTAATTTTTGGCCAATATTTTGTGCAAGCTATAGTGGTAAAATTATCCTTATTAGTAGTTGGTTGGTCCAACTGTGCCATATTTTTTTTGCAAGGCACATTGAATATCATGGTTGGTTTGATCCTCCTAGCTTTAGCTTCCATTAAATTGGGTTCCCTTTCAGGTCTAATGAAGGTATACTTTTGCTTTTCATAAAATTAGACCAAAATCACATAAATTTTGTAAAGGCCCGATGTGTCTCATGAGCATGTGATTTTGTTTCCCAAGTTTCAAAAATAAAATGGAAAAAACTGAAAATTCTTCCCACACTAAATTTTCATCTATGGTTAAATTGTGTAGGTTGTTGGTGTGAATTTCAAATTGCAATTCACTTGATCTTCTAGAAACCTACAAGATCCCACTCTTCTAGCACTTGGCCTTCTTTATTTAGTTATGTATTTAGCTATCAAATGATAGTAAATAAACTTGTTATATTTTTCACTATAAATTATGTTAATGGTAATAAATTTTCATTCACAAATGTTGTCCTTTAGCTTATGGGGATAATTTTTTCTCTTCCATCTACTATTTTAGATTTACATTGTATGTTAATATCCCAATTGAGAATTTGTGTCCTTTGATTTTTATCCTTAATTCCCACAAGGTTCATAAATACACATTTCATCAATGCAATTAATATTATATTACAAGTGAATTAGGGTTTCACATTTCTTTGCACTAAATCACAGCATCACAAAATAAATTTGATCCCATAATGAAGGTGTTTAAATATGTAGATTTGGTTTAGATCACTTCTTTAACCAAACATTTAAAATCTTATATATGCATACAAGTTTAACGAGATTTTTCCACATTTTTTGTGCATTTTATAAGTTCTTCAATTGTCAATAACCAAACAATGGCCTTCTAATATGAACTTTTGTGCATTTTGGATTGACCCCCTCCTCCAATATCATCAATTCTATATATATATTTCAAAATGGGTATAACCCACATTCTTTTTTTAACACAACTATGATGTAATACTAGTTTAGACAATTTGAAAAAACCAAACAAAATTCTCATTCATCGTGTGTTTGATTATACAACTAGTTATGCACAATAAAAAATGATGATCTGATTGATAACACACAACTTTTTAAACCAAATTGCTATGGAATTTGGCAAGTGTTTGGTGATGGGCATGTTTACCATAGTCATAAGAATTGTAAATACTAGGCTAGACTTTTGTAGTGTAGTTGGAAGGCATGTTGCAATTCATAATTTTTCCTTCACAAAAGGTGAATGTTTTGAAAATTTTAATGCTTGTTTTCAATGTTTCACTTTTTGAAACACTCGCCTTCCTTTTTTGATAGTTCCCATCATATTTGTATCCACCAACACTAGAAGAAAACCTATCATTCCCAACTAATTTTTACAACTAAAAATTATCATTTGTAATTGCCTTTTAGTTGCAAATGATCATTTTTCTTCTAATGCAAGTATTATGAGGAATTTTAAATATATATATATGCCCAAGTCTTTATCCACAATAAAACTTATAACCAACTTGGGTTTTGCCTACCATGTAAAGCATTCAAAAAAAATTGGAAAACACCTTATATCCATGAATATCCTTACAACAAGGAACTTATGCATATTTACAAATGTAAAATCCATTTGGGTTCTTAAGTAGTGGACATAAAAACCCTCCCACTCCTATGCTTTTGATATATGTTCTTGATAAATAACACCTTGTCTTTTATAATGGATAAATCTCATAAGCAAAAAACATTTTGAAAATGCAAAGAAAGACTTGTGTACCACCTTGTCCTAGCCTTTTATTTGGGGAATGTTTCCATTCAAGGGATTTACCTTTACTAAAGGGTCATAACACTTGAATGCCTAAACAAATGTTTCATGTTACTTATTCATTTTCTACAACCTTGATAAAGAAGGAATGAAATTAAAGGTTTGGGGAAGAAAAATGCATGTTATTTTTGAGGTTTATTCTGAGGTGACATTAAATATCTTTGAAGAATATTAAACTCGATGCATTTAATCATAAATGTCACATTAACATGCATAATGTGGTAAAAAAACAAGGAATATTGTGAAGGTTCATTTTTTCTATTAAGAGCAAAAAAAAGCAATTTCACAAAATATAAAGAGTGGATGAAGCATTCAAGTTGATGGGGCATAATATGATTGGTCAATTTAAGAAAATATTTTTAGAATCATGATTTACAAATTGCTAAAAAAATGATTTTAATTCTTATGACCCAAAAAACGTTGCATTGTACTATTTTGTGGAAGTTTTATTTAAAGACATTCCTATAAATATTTTAAATAAAAAATTCAAAACATTTTAAGAGTTCATTAAGTAACAGAAGGATTGGTTACATACACATTTGTTGTGTTTTTGCATCCTTTATTCTTGTTGTCATCATTTTTTATTTTGGATTTTAACAACATAATACATAATAAAAAACTTCATGCAAAATTTTTGTAAGATTCTAACAATGAATGTTCATTTTGAAGGCATAAAAACTTCAAATCTAAATAATGTTTATGCCAAAGGTGGTTTCAGAAAGAAAGAATGCATTCTTAAATAGGCTGATCCTGAACAATTAACAACTTAGAGAATTGGGGTTTAGTAACCATGCATTTAATGGCCTTAATGTTCAAAAACTTTTGGTAGGGCACTAGTCTAGACATTAATAACATTTTATAGACATCAAATTGGGTAAGAAATGCAAAAGTTAAAACCTCCCAAAGTGAGTGGGGTCTTTGAAAGAAAAAACCCATCATAGTTCACACATTCCAACCCTATAACATTATAATAAATGCCTTATAACTAATCATTTTACACTCTACACATGTAGAGGCCCTTCCCCCTAAACATAAAAGGCATATCTAAAACACAATTCTACCACTCATAGAAGTACGCCTATGAAAATGTTTATGAATCTTTTTTATTAATCTGCCATGCCTTGCAATTCTATATTATATCAAACCTAGACTTGTAAGAAAAATAATCAACAACAAAAGGGCCTTTAGGTTTTTGTATGTGTATTTGATTCACATCAATAGTGCCATGGATGATGGTTGGCAAACCATATAAATTCTTGAACCCAAACATTACCTCTTGCAAAGCCTCACCTTAAGGCCATTTAATTTTATTCTTAAAAACCAAATTGATTGCACAAAATTTTTATAAATATCCAAGTTGATTTTCCAATGGCAAACAAATTGACACAATGAAGATATTCCAAACCATGAGCTCGTTTGTATATATTACAAACATGCCATGTAAATTCCAACTGGTATTACACATTGGTATTGTGTGTTATCTTCTCCATAAAGCGTTTCAAATTTGTAGGACAAATTACATCACAAAAATCTTTACTAATCTTGAAATGTTCAATCCATCTTAAATTATCATGTTTTGTCATTAGAAACTAAAAATACCATATAATCACTTAAATCACCTTTTACCCAATCTCTTAATTCCATGTTGGGCAACAATTCACACATGCATTAAATTTTATACTAATGCAATATCATGCAATTGCATCATGGTGTTAAAAAACAATTCCCTCTCCTAATATTTAGTATTTTAAATTAAAAATTGAGATGGTGACATTACTTCTATCCCATAACACAAAAGCAAATATTCATACACTCGAAACAAAAAACTTGAAAAAAATGTGTGCAAAAAAGAGAACCAATTTCATTGGCCTCATGGTGAGCAAGCAAAATGGAAATGAGAGGGTAAGAAATAGGAGAAAATCCCTACAAGAAAATATGAACCCAATTCATTGAACATTTTGCTCATTTTGTGAAAAATTGTGGAAATTCACTACAATAAACTTATTATGGGAAATGTGTACAAATGAAAAATGAGTAAATTTGGACTTGTGTTAATAACCAAATGGAAGTATATGGTTAATACACATGTTCTTTGTTCACACATGAATGTTAAAAATCTTTAATAGTTTCATGTTCATTCATTAAGAATACATGTTAAAAATAACATAAATTTTAAAACATAATATGTTAGTAATTTTTAAAAAGAAATCTCATGAATAAAATATTTAAAATTAAGTATAATTTTATCCAAAATAAATTAACATATTTAAATAGCTGATTTTGTAAAAATTAAAAATAAATTGATCAAATTATGTATGCACCCATACCACATGGGCCAACTATTTGTGAGACAAAATATATATTATATACATGTTCGTAATAAATATATGATTCATTCAACTTTAAGCCCAATATTTCATGGCGACAATCCTAATGTTGTTGGCCATCAAACCATACAACAAAAAAATCCCCACCAAGGTGTGAATTCAAAAACCAAAAAATAATAGTCATGGATGAAAGAAAGGCCAATGCATCAAATAAAAGGTGAAAAATGCTAGTGAGGCAAACAACAAGACTACTTGATGATAAAGATGCACCAACAATTTCTTTTATCATGTTTGCTTTGAATGTAAAAATCCAAACATTCCTTTTGTTTCTCAATTTTTTCTCAAATGAAGAAAATAAAGAAAAAATTCTAAAGATTTAAAAAATATGTACAACTTTTTAATATTTAGAATCTTAAAAAAAATGTTCACGAAGTTCAACCATCACTAGTTAGTAGGGGATGTGGCCAAGTTCACAAGGAATTTCATTAAACTTACATAAGAAATTTGTGAATTCACTATATCCCCTAGTAAATAGGGACCAATATTTATGGACATAATTCACCCATATATTAATAGTGAATTCTTTGTATTTTAAAATATGTTAAAATTATATATATATATATATATATATATATATATAAACACACACCCAAATGACTTCAACATTTAATTGTCAAATAATTAATTTTTTAATTATTGTTTTTGGTTCCGTAGTTAAAAATTTGAATTTGAGGTTTTCGAGATATAGAATATCAATAATAACAACTCAATTTATGTCACAAGTATCTAGTTGGTGTGTAATTAGGATCTTGCATTAATGTGTTTGGGTTCGAATTTGGGTAAGCACAATTTTGACATATTTTCAAGGTGTAGTAGTCTATAGTTGTTGCATGAACTTTCTTTTGCCTTTTTTTGGGTGAAAATTTCAACATATCTGATGAATATTGTACAGAGGTGGCTTCAATACTTGTCCTTGTAATTTTTATTTTTTTTTGAAGATTTCATTGCAAAAAATTAGAATATTGGGTAGTGTAATAATGTCAAAAGCATGTTAGATGTGTTAAATTAAATACTCTCATCCTTTTCTACATTCATCCATCAGACATTATTTACATCCATAATGCATATTATGTTATTTTTGCAATTATGCATTTTGGTAGGATTAAATCAATAGAAATGTGTTCATTATTATGTGGAACATTGATGTGTATATATATAATCAAACATTGTTTTGTTGTACGTTATGGGAATACTGAACCTTATGTGAGGTGCTCATAATACGATATCCAAACAACCAATCTATTTGAATGATACATTCTATTGAATTATGTTCCTAGATTAGGAAAAATGTGTCTCAAAAGTGAACACCTTTTTTCCTCTCTTTGGTGAATACGTTCTAAAGCAATTGTTGATTGTCCATATCCTTGTGAACTTATTTGCTATTTTATGAAATGAAAAAAATCAACATGGCAGAATGAAGTTAAGGTAGTATGTCAGTTGGGGAAGCAAACAAAGTGGTAAGTATTAGTAATTATTGAACTAATGTTAAAATTGGTAGATGCTCTTACATGTTGGTAGTTTGAATCATAACAACTAAATCTACAAGTTTTTTCTTTAGTTTTTGTCATTTCTGAAAGTAATATAAAAGTTTGTGTTGAAGCCATTTGGGTACTATAGTAACAAAATCAATCAAATAAATACAATTGTAGTGATTATAAATGCAACAAGAACTACAAGAACTACAACTATGGTTTAGGGTTTAGGGTGGTAGTTAGGTTTTTTAGGTTTAGGGTTTTAGAGCTCATTGCTTCCCTGCATTTGTTGGACTTGTTGCTGCTGCTGTGACTTCGTATCCCTGTCAGTGCAGTGCTTGATGAAACGTACGCACGTCTTTTTGTCGCGATCCTGCGAAGACTGGGAGTTCTGCAATCTTGGGGTGAAAATTTGTGGCAGCCAGTCAAGAGCGTGTCAAAAGGATGAAGAGACAGACTCTGAAGAGAATCACCCTTGTAAGTAGGGCGCACGGCCTCTTCCTCCTCCTTCTGAGGTGAAGTTTGAAATATGTTCTACATCCCAAGTATCTGATGTTGCCTCTACAATTGACATATTCAGGCTTTTTTTTTTGTTAAAACCCCTACCTTTGATTCCTTTCATTGAGCAGGAGCTCAGGTTTCAGGATACAATGTTACACCCTGGAGACCAACAACAATTCCCTATCCACAGATTTTGTCATCCTGTCTTGCAAGAAGTTAGCTATAGGTATCTAAAGAAACTTTTTTTTTATCAGCTTTGTAAGCTCCATGTAATTCCTAGACTATCTGGATACAGTGCAAGGTTTAGGGTTTTCAAACCCTGCATTCAACCCTCATGAGGAGAGGAGAGGTTGTCAATCAACTACCATAAGGTTTGCAAGATCTGAGAGTGTACCTGTTTTGTGCAGCTTGTAGCCTGTGTTACTGGATGTGAGCTTTGCATGATCAAGAAAACTTTGTGCTTTTTTCTTCAGATGCTTGATTTCATGCCCACTCCATTTGCTTCAGGAATGTTACCCAGCATAATTGTCTGTCAAACAAGCTTGGCTTTGTCATAATAAGATTTGTCCACTTCTCTGTGTCAAGCTGGGCTGAAAGTACCTTGTTGCTAAACCTTGTGATGTTGCCCTTCACAAAAGGTGCAGGTGGAGAACCTGGAATGCTGGAGTTGCTGCAATGAGTGACAAACAAGCTACAGTACAGTTAAGAGATCGCCTTTCCTCTGTGAGATTCTGTAATACCAGGTTGAAAATCACCCCAAAAGCTCACTTGTGTATTGCATTGTCACAAATTCTTCCTCCTGTAGTATCAATTGTCCCTCAGATCATGTTTCCCTGCTCCTGCTTCCTTGAGCATGCTTCCTCATTCATCTCATTTGAACAGACAGTTGCATCATGGATCTATTTACATTGAATTTGTAAAAACCCCTTCTAGATTATCCCTAGCAGCCTTGTGATCTGTGTTCTATCTTATACCCTAAACCTAGTGTCTGAGCAAGGAGTGGCTGAAGTGCTTCTGATGTAAGATTCAGTAAGGGACATGCACAAAGTAGATGCATTAAGGGGATGTGTATGATGGCATGCCAAGGGCTGTCTGTCCATTGCATATCAACAAGGTTCTATGAAGATTCCTGCTGGAAACCAGTTTTCTTTCAAATCAGTTTGCATAAGATACATGAATCCCTTTTGAGATCATCAAGTATAAACCAGACCAGTCTTGTCCTTTAAATATTTCAGATGGGTGGGATGTGAATCAAAGGGTGCTGTATCTCTTGGTTTCAGGTAAGGTACCCAAATGACACCAGTCGTACTGACTCCCACTTATTTGACTGTAAACTTTAACCAGCTAAGTTGCCTCTGCATGTTTGCCATTCCTTTTCTGCACTTCCAATTTCAACAGATCCTTGACCGAGCCACCTTGCAAGGAGTTAAGCTTGGTAGTTCAAGTTTGATCTTTCCATGGATTGTGCAATGCCCAGGTGGATGTAGTCTTTTCTGCTTGTGAATGGGCCTTTGTATTTTCTGTTGCAGTGATGACATTGGACATAAATGTTTTAATAAAATTATCATAATGCTTGTAGTCCTTCTCTGTAATTGTATTGTTTCACACTAGTCTCTGTGATGTTACAGCAGGAGAGTGTCCATGCCGGGGTGAATCATCAGATGTTTGGCCCAGTAGACAGCATTACATGCAAGAATCAACACTAATATCAATGGTATGTGCTTTTTCATGTTGTATTCTGTCCTCTATGATGCCAGCAGAGGCATGGGATCCTGCAGATCTCATGTGAATGCAATATAGTGAGTGAATTGGATTCACAAGAACCCCAAATGTCTGCCTAAAATCTTGAAGGGGATTGATGAGGGGATATTCACCTTCCTAACTGGGCTTATGTTCAGAGGACTAAACACTGTAGGTGGAGCAAAGGAATGTGCAAAATTCATCATACAAGTTTGCACCAACCACATACTCATTTGTGTGCACTGTGCCCTGGTTTCATCAAGTTTATCCTTGCTGAAGCATGTTTGATGTAGCATTAGAACTGTCTATTATTAAACATACAGATTACAAGATGACCCAGAAAAAGAGTTTGAATTTTAAACTTACATGCTAATTTGTTCTTGACAGCTTCTTTTGAATCTGAATGTGAGCCAATCATGGTACACATCGTTCATTTTGTGTAAATATGGCATTGTGTAATTGTGAAGTAGGATATGAACACAGTTATGGCAATCATAGGTTACCTATTAGCTGATGGTATCACCATTCCTTCCCATAAAACAACAACCAGTAAGGTTTCATGGAGGTCTGAAACCTTATGAACTTGCCTGGATGACGTTGCCATTTGTGTATTGGCCCCTTCTACGCAAGTTGTCACTGAAATCATTAGCATGATAGATTATGATTCATGTTGTTCTGTGAATCTCTTGAAGCTGATGGAAAACCTTTTTCCATAAGATTTCTTGACACCTTGAATGGAATAATGTAGGATGTCCAAATTTCTCCAAATTCTAAATTTGTATGAGTTCATTTGTGGTTTGTGAAGACAAATGTGTTGATTTAGAATAAACAGGCATTTGACAGCTTAGTTTTGGCTGATTGCAATGCCTTCACGTACAGTTTCTGCAGTAAGCTGATGCCAAAAGGGAGCTGATGTCAAAGGAAAGCTGATTCCTTCTTTAAACAGAAGTGGTTACATGGCCTTGCAAGTGCGAGGTCTCCCATGATTGGTGTCTAGCTTCAAGCTCTCAATGCAATCATTTTCTCTCGGTAGAGTAAAATTGTATGCGGTTTTGGACAACTGAAACTTGGGAATATGCCACTTGATGTATAACAGCTATTGGTCCCCAAGTGTGAATATTGAGTCAGCTGCCCAGAGAGATGATACAGTGGACAGATGGAGTTGTTCAAAGACTATTGATTAGCATCCTTACATCTGGTACAGCTAGATTCCAGTTGCTGAATGCAAAGCTTGCAGTGACAACCTCTTTTAAGACAAACTCTTTGGGTCAGCCACTTCATCTACCTGGATCTTCTTCACTGACAGTAAGGACCACATTATGAATATATATATATATATATAAGTAGGATTGGAAGAGAGAAACATTGCGTCTTTTCGATTGTACAAGAACTCTTGCCACCTTTTCTGTGATGGAAGGCAAGAACCGAAAAAAAAAAAAAACAGGGATGGTCTTCTCCATTTGTGTCTTCCAGGTCTTCCATCCAAGCAATAATGGTGCTTGCTCTGTTGGGGGGTTACAGAGAAGCCTGGCCTCTCTTTACAGACAAGTGAAGAACAAACGAACTCCTCTTCAAGCAAGTGTTCCAACACAGTGGGCCTCCTTCCTTTCTCCATCCTTTTCATTCAGTTGTCTTGACAAATTATACAGAACTTTTATGAGTAATGGAAGCTCACTTTAGATACAAGGGTTTCATCATTTGTAGTGATTTTTTGTGATCTGAGAAAACCCGCTCTTTATGGGTTTCATTGAGGAGGTTGGTTACTGAAATAATTGGAACTGATAGGGTAGCCAGGCCGGTCACCGAACACTTAGTGTCCCAGAGGTCTGCGAATTTCTGGAGAGTGCTCCTTTGAATTTCATGCCCGAAGAGGGATTGTAACCCTACTATTTGCGCACCTGCAGAAAGTTGAATCCGTGAAAAGGATGAAGAAATGAGTCAGATGTGACACTCCAAAGTGGGGGGAGGAGGGGGGGGGGGGTTTCAAATGGTGGAAAAGAAAAACCACCGCACAATTG
>Ga0116231_10010857_pt1 | contig 14361 bp, 8 predicted proteins | sample S1TSphgellanicum_2_FD_89695 | JGI IMG/M metagenome (GOLD analysis project Ga0116231, IMG submission 89695) | Host-associated microbial communities from peat moss isolated from Minnesota, USA - S1T2_Fd - Sphagnum magellanicum MG | ecosystem: Host-associated > Plants > Peat moss > Unclassified... | reverse complement strand
GGTCCACTCCCTCACACTTTCTTGCACTCCCGGGAGTCTTGATGTGACTCTCGGGCTTCCTTTTGGCCCGCACCCTTGCAACCCCCTTGCCTTGGTCGCGAGCCAAGGCTAGGGTTGCGACAGATTCATCTTATACTTTTCAAAATGTAAGGTCCATTTGGCAAACATTTATAATATGCTTGTACCTAAAATGTTTCCAAGTTTCAATTTTAGGTGAATTAAAAGCCATTTATTTATTCAATGTTGTTATTGATGTTCATAAAAAAGTTCAATTGTGTTATAGTTTAAATGAGTTTGGCATGCTATTGAAGCCATATTATCATGTTGAGTCCACAAGATATTTTTCAGGTGAGGCAAGGTTTGTGTGGAGAAACAATATTTGTCCAACCAAATTTTTTGACCTCTTCATTTTCACTAATATATAAAAAATCTCAATATTGAACTTGAGTTAGCAAGTGATGAAACCTTAAACTCAAATGGTGAAAGACCTAATACAAATGATCCATTTGAAGACATGAGGAAACTAGCATACTAGATTGCATCTTACCCTAGTTCAAAACAATGTAAACATAGCCATTATATAGAAAGATTGTATCAACTCCGACCACCAGGGAATATTGAGAAATGGATATCCTTCAAAGTTGATATGTTCAGCCATCCAAAATGGTTTTCAAAGTTCTTCGTTATACCCATGAATCCCAACTTTTTGCACATCCTAAAACCAACTACTAAACTAAATGAAAGGCATGATATATTTATGAACATAAGCACATCAAAAAGGGGAAAAGGGGGATGTAAGAAGGTAGATGTGGTTTGGTTAGTTCACAAACTCCACACAAGATTTTTGAAAATCAAAGCATGCAAAGGACATTTGAAGGATATGTCAGTATGTTGGGAGTATACATATGAATAAGTTTGTAATCAAGTGGAAGAAATGCATCACTTGTGGAGAAAGCTTGTTGGAACACATCCATTTACCCATCTAGTAATACATGTGCCATGATGGGAATAACAAGCAACATGTAGGTGTTGTCATGTTGTAATGGTGTATTGCATATGGACTGGAGTTCATTCCTGAGGAGAAGCTTTGTAAGCATTTGTGGAACAAAGTTCCTTTGTTTTTGGTTGTAATTAATGTGGGTTGGGTTCAAGTCTGGGTTTATGAACTAGAGCTAGTGGGTTTAGATGGAGCAAGACTCACCATGAAATCGGACTTGTCGAATCTAAATTGAACTAGACCCACCATAGAACCAGACCCTATAAGTCTAGATGGAACAAGATCTATTTAAGACCCAAACCCATAGGATCTTAAGAATGTTTGGTTGGGTATGGGTCATAGGGGTTAGGGTCCTAGTTTAAATAGGAATTAGAATGAATCCAATGAATCTAGTGGAAGACTATTGGGATTGTGCAAATGACCACAACTTTCGGAGCCTAGGATGAGGCCTAGAACTAGTTTGATAAACATAGTCAAATTGTATTTTCATGACTGGTCTTTGATTCTAATTGGGTAGATAGTTTGATTGGTCCAAGTGGGAAAGTTTCATCTTTGAGTGACTTCATTGAAGTTGAGGATGTGTTGTTAGAAGAAAATGAAAAACTCATCTCTGATTGTTGCTTTTTTTCAAGAAGAAAATAATTGATTTACTGTTTGTATTTGAGCTCTAATTGCATAGATGAATAAATGTTGTTGGTTTCAAGGCTTTTTTCACCTTATTTGCTTCATGTACTTAGAATTTTTGTAGTTTTTTTCCTTGGATTGGTGCAAAAAAAAATTGCAATTGACATTTGAGAAATGTGGTAGTTATAATGAAACATAGTTGGAGTTCAATATTCAACAATTTTGCAAATAGTTGTATTGAAACATAGCTCAAGTATAATTATATACATACCTTAAACAAGCTCTCACTTTTGGATGTGGAAGCAATTAATGAAAATGTTTTGTTTTATTGGTGAATTATTTACACTAGAACTAGGTTCGAGTTCAACCTAGAATTAAAGGACCTTATAAAAAGCTATACCCGTTAGACCCAAAACTAGTAGTCTAAAACTTTGGAATCGAATTTGGGACCAACGAGTTTTAGATTTTGAAAATATACTCTAGACTTGGAACCAAAGAGTCTTTCATATTGGAAAGAAATTAGATCCAAACCTTTCGAATCCATTAAAATCCAAGAATTTGGCCAACATTGGTTATAACCCTACAAAACTTTATTTATAAACACACCTTAGATTTGGAATATGTAAAATTATAGGATGTTAAATTAGCTCAAACTAGATTTAAAAATCTCTCTATGTCAAAAAAAATGACTCCCTTTAGTAGGTTGGTTGTATTTCTCCATGTCAAAAACCGATCACTTGTAATAGGTCTTTTGTTTTGGGTGAAGCCCCTGTGACTTAAAAACAATGTCCAACATTTTTTGTGGATGAATGAAAGCATGAACTCTAATTCAGCTATGTGGCAAATGATGTCACAATTGTTGTGCTTCAAGGATGCCGAAAGTCCAATTACTTATTTTTTATTTTTGGCTTTGTTTGTTTTACAAGTTATTGTGGAGTGGTTTTGGTGAGTTGGTTTCGGTGATGGAGCAGAATCCTTGCTATTCAATTGATAATCTTTATGGGGTGTGTGAGTCACAATTTTTGGAAACGATTGGTGCTGAACTTTCAAAGTAGCGAAGGGATGTGGACAAAGAAAAATTATATGAAGCTAGCTGAAGAAGAGGAAAAGGGACAAGTTTTTTTTGGGAGTGTGGGAGAAGCTAAGTTTCAATTCCTCTAGTTAGGAAGTGTGGAGTTTGTTTGGATTTGGATACTAATTAGTTGGGGATGGAAGTCCTTCTGGACTTTTTCTTCTCTTGAACCTGACATTTGATTTTTTGTTGTGCTAAGAGTGTTAGGAAGGGAATAAGAGGTCTAACATTTGCATTTGTAGGGACTAGATCAAGGGAAATGATGAAAGAATTTAACGATTTTAGGAGCAATTGTAGTGGCAGTCATCATCTTTGTTAAATTTTTGGGGATTTTTGATGTGAATGTGTAATGTGCTTTATTTTGAGAAGAGAGTACTTGTCATATAGTGGGAACTTTGGGGATTTTGGAACAAGAGGATATTGTGAGGTTTAGACAATCACAACTACCTGCTCTGTTCTTAGTCTTTATTTAACTTTTGAATGAAATTACATAATGATGTTGGGGTAGCATTTGTGGGGTTTTTGTTGTTGAATGATGAGTTGTCACATTCATCAACAACTAGTTGACTCCTTAAGAGGAAATCAAGCGAGGTCTAATCCCTCGAGGTCCATAGAGCTAGAATTACAAAGTTTGTTTGGTTGGAAGGATTTAGGTTTAGAATTAATATGTGTTGTAACCTTCCTTCCGCTCCTTGGAAATTTCTAATAAATCTTGTTAAACTTGCATTCAAAATGTTAAGGATTTTCATCTCAAAATCACCTCCCCTTCTTTTTGGTCACCCCCTTGTTAGTTTCAAAACTTGTTTCTATACAATCAAGGGTTATAATATTAGTTTACTAATATACGGAGGGTGTTTAATAGGCTTGTGTTTAGGTGTGACTAAAAAAATGTTATGGCCATTGAAATTGCTGGATATGGTGATTTGAGTTTTATTTTTCCTTAGTTAGCTTGAGTTAAGTAAAAGTTAAAATAGGGTTTTGTAGGTTTGTGAGAATTTTGATGGACCAATGGAAATGGTAGAAAGGGATCATTATTTTCAATGTTTAGTAGAATAGTGTTGTTTGTAGGGCTGAAGAGGTTTTTTTCCAGGCCAATGGGATTGCTGGATTTGGTGGTCTAAATAAAGTTTTCTCAGTTATCTTGAGTGAACTTAACAATTCAATGTGTTTACAGACAGGGTCTTTGCACATTACTTTGTTTCACATGGTTGTTGCCTATTTCATGTCCTAATATTGAAAGTCTATGAACATAAACCCTTAACCCTAGAACTCGGAACCAGAAACCTAAAACGAAAAGCCCTTGAGTCTAAAGTGACTCCAAGAGGAGGTGTCCTACTTCCTGCCAGCACTACTGTGAAGTTAGGCAGGAATCTTAAGGCAGAATACGATCTAAAGTAATTTTCAATGTAACTTGAACATGACAACTCTTGATCCATTGATGTAGATATCATTGGCAGATATTAACCTTCATCATGCCACTTAGCCTAACATATATAGGGGAACATGAAGGACCAAGTCCAAGTGACAAGCTCTTGGCATATTTTCAGTGTGACTTTCAAATTACATTTTGTTTGCTTACATTTTCTCATAGTTTTGTGTCTGGTATTTGGCAGGATTTGACCAAAAAAATGTGAAGGTAATCTGGGTTCATCAAAGTTTGGAATTTTTGCTCTAAATAAATCACTTTATTTGATAGTGTGGCTTGAGGGTACAAATTAGAAATGCTGAATTTTTAAAAAATGCTTGTGACAAAGAACAAATTCTTATGAAGGTGGATGAAGAATCTTTTGAAATGTTTGAGATTATTTTATTTTTGAAATGTTTGAGATTATTTTATTTTTGAAATGGAATCTTCAAAATTAATTAATTATTTATTTGGCATACATGTGCTGAAGCAGCCCCTGTACTAGGGTATTACATAAAAACGCTGGGCAACAGCCAATTTATTTGGATACTTGCAGATTATATCCCTCCCCTGTATATCATATTATAGCCCCTGAATGGGTACCCAAGGGATATTTAGAAACGGGTATTAGCACAAGCCAAAAATGGTGATGAACCGTTTCTAATACAGATAAGTATAAGACAATCATTCATATTTAACCAAAAGTATATACTGTAAGTAGCCTATGGTCAGCTTCCACATTGTCAAAATGAATAATTTTTTTTTCCAAAAAGTTAATTCGTTTTTAAAAATTGAAATTATTGAATTTTCCATGATCTATTATGATATTGTCACATGAGTAATGAAATTATTCAGAGTGTAGCCTATGATAATTATGACGATTTTCAACATGTCAAGTTCATATTTTCACAAAAATTCATTTCACTATTTTGAGGATTATTTAATGACGAAACTGACCTTTTTTCCTTAGGGTAAGGTATGCCTCCTATCAGGTGTTGCCTGTCACATTGAAAGCATCAATTGTAGCTGATGCTCAACTATAGATGAGCTCAACTGAGTTAATATCTGGTTTCACCTGGGTAACCAATTCTATGAGAAGTAGGTGCTACTTATATTTAGATAGTAGTCTACTTACAAGTAGTTCTTACCAGCTTGTAGGTAGATTATTAGGAAAATAAGCTATGAGGTATTAGATATGTAGATGTGTAAGTGTAAATCATTTACATTTACACATAATTTTTTTACACTTACACTTCATATTGTGCATATTTTGTAATTTACACTTGCACAACATGTGTGTATATATGTTAAAAATATCTTTACATGACAATATGTAAATTTTTTTGTTGTGTACATGTAAATTATTATGCTTTTATGAGGATATTGCATTATCCATTGTTTTTGGAGATTATAATTTGCAAAAATCTGAAGATATTGCAAGTCAAACTTTTCATTAGCAATTGTGAGTTTTCAAAATGAGGCAAGATCACAACAAAAGTAATATGAGAATGAAAATTTACTTGAAAAAAGTTACTAATGAAACATGTAGCAATGTTAGGAATTACAAAATGATCATGATGTCATCACTTAAACTTGCAAAAATTGTAAAAAAGAAACAATATGGTAAAGTTCATCCTAAATGTTAAACTTTAATATTTTACAAGATCAAAATGAAGGAAGTTGCAACATAACACAAGAAAGAGGAGTGCAACATAACAACAGGTTAAAAGTAACTAATCAAAATCTCACTTAAAACATCTTGTTGTTGAAGCTTTCAACAATGAAAAGAGATGTAAAATAACAACACCACCAACTAACTTGCAATAAAAAGGGAACAACACATGGTTCATAACACCATAGTGAATGAAATTTGGCATGATATCATTCCTCCATCCCTAATCCTCTCTTTTCTCATTTTTTTTTCTTTTCTTTCTTCACACTTATCATTTGGCCTCCCCCCCTCTCCCCTTTTTTTTCTTTTTTTTGGTGAAATCAACTCCACTTTAAAAATTGTTGTTTTCAAAGAAAAATAAAATATTGCATATATCATTGTGTGTTGTGTTTATTTATTTGCTTACAAATTGTTTTATAAAATGTGTTAAATTATATAGCTAAATGTGTTTTTTTCAAAAAAACAACACTTACACCTATCCTACTTGAAATGGAGTGAAATAGCCTTACACAATTATACACTTATTTTGAAATGTATATATATATATATATATGATAACACTTACCCAAAGTGTATATAAAAAATCATATACATGCACCACATTGTTTTATAGATTATAAATTCGTAAGGGCTGATTTAACTATCTAGCTACTAACAAGTAGGTAGTAAAGAAAAGCAACTGAGCTAAACACCATGGTTAGCTTGGGGACCGTAACCCAACAAAAGAAAGAACTGTTTCCTGACCACTTACTATCCAAATCATCACTCTCCGCTGGTTGGCCATGGTTCACTCTGGCCAGCCTCTACCAGTGTTTATCACATCCAACACAGATTAATTAGTTCCCCATTCTCACTAGAAAACATGAAAAGTGCAGTGAGTCAAGTCTATGTAATGTCACCACCTGGCCCAATATTTATGGCTGGCCAATAAAAACAGTCATTTCCTTATGCTGGCCCTCTTGCAGGGCAGTATATTCTGAGCATATTTACAGGCATTAACTAAGTTTCACAATATTTGTTGGTCTTGCCTACCAAGGCAAGGGTATTGTGTTTAGATTCATTATAGAGTATAGTAGCTTAATGGATTTTGGCCCCTAGATAATAATAGGTCTATTTTTATATGCAGATTTTTGAAAGATGATATTTTGGCTTGTGTTGAAACTTGAGATTAGTTACAGAGTTATAATATCTTGAAGGATTTTGGTTTTCTTTTCGAGGATTTTTGGAAGATTATATTTTTGCATTTTGAAATATTTGAGTTTCCATAATTCTTGTTTTTTTCTTAAGATACTTTTTAATGTAAATGGCAAGGCCACAGTGTCAGACACCCCTTGTTTCCTATAGAACGTCTAAAATATGGAGTACAGGTCATTTTACTACTCTGGGTGAACATGCTCTTGCAAACATGCTTAGGCAAACAAACCAAAATGTGGCCTTCAATTTCCTCACATAATTCTTTGGCATGTTCCAACTTCCATGTGGTGATAAAAGCTCATTTTTGTGCTTCTCTGTGTTCCGACATAGCAGATTGTTCTGATGCACCCACACCAATTTTGTCAGCAGCTTCATGAAATTGTCTGTTTGTGGCATCTGGATATGACAATTTAGGTCCTGCTAGTGCTGATCTTGGTCAACAGTCATTGTGCTCTTGTTACTTGTTGCCCAGATTCCTACCAGCCTTTTTCATACTGGCGAAATGTAGCAGAAAAGCGCAAAAGAAATAAAAAATGAAGTGATTTTAGAAGGTTTCTTCCAGTGTTGGGCGGTTCTCTAGTTTTTCTGAGAACCACTGGGTCCGGGTATTAGAATATTTTGGAAGACCTGCCCCGGTTCTTTTTTTAAAAAATAAATTCATCTTTTAAAGACCTGGGCAGGGTTTCAAAAATTTGGAAAATCTAATTTCAACCGGGTTTCAAAGTGCCAATTCATAGACATTTTATACGAATTGATTTTCAAAGCCAGTTTTCACACACCGGTTATTATAATTTTATTATCTCAAATATTAATTTTTAATGTTTAAAAATTAAAAAATTGCACCAAAAAGTTAAATTTCTTAAATTTCTTTTCAACATTTTATGTGTCCATTAAAAAAAAGATGCACCATACTGAAATAATACACAATGTAATTGTGCGGATTGAATGCAATGTGTAAAAGTGAGATGCAATGTGTATAATTAAATGTACAATGTGCAAATAATTCTTGCACACAACAAACAAACACATTGTCGAACAATATTTCTCAAAAATATGGATAGTTACAAAAATTAGTCAACAAATAAAGATTTGAAAAAAAAAATCTCACCTTCCAAATTTAGCATGAAGAATGTCAATTTGGACAACTCATCCCACACCTGCAAAAAAAACTCAAGCGAGAGTACCAATTTGAAACAAAAGGAACAAGAGCAACAACATCAAACAAGGAGCAAGGAACAACAATAACATGTGTGTAGCAGAGAGGTATTTGAGTGAGCAAGGATTAGCAACGTTGAACAAGAAGAGTAGTTGTCTTGAGCAAGGAGCAATAGTAGTGTTGAGCAAGAGGAGCTGTAAAGTAACAATGTCGAACAAGAAGAACAACAATGTCGAACAAAAAGAACAACAATGTTGAACAAGAAGAGCAATAGAACAATAGTGTTGAGCAAGAAAAGCAACAACATTGAGCAAAAGGAGCAGCAGAACAACAACATTAAGCAAGAGGAATAGCAGAACAACAATGTCAAGCAAAAAGAGCAACAAAACAATAATATTGAGCAACAAACAAAAGGAGCAACAAAAGTTCAAGTAAGAAGCACCAAGCAAAGACTAAAGCAAAGTAATTATTAAGCAAACCAACTAATCAAGCAAATTAATCCAAGCAACAAACAAAGAAGAGAAAAAAAAACTCACACATTGTGAGAAAAATGTTTTGAAGCACTTGTTTTATATAAAACAAGCAAGTGGTGCCATTTACTTGTTGAACTTAAAACCTAATCAAACCCTAAATTAACTACTAACTATTGACTAAACATTAAACCCTATTGACTACTAACTAAGTAGTTAATTCTAAACCTTGATCTTGATTTTTTTAATACCTTTCCAAGGTTTCTGTTACCTAGATTTGGTAACATGTGACTTAATAGGTTGATTGTGTATGTAGGTTGTTAAACTTAATAGGTGTCTTAACCTATTATTTAACCTAACATGTAATATTAACCTAACTAATTACTAAACCTGGTAGGTAATGATTGGGTTAAGAAGATAGGTTGATAGGTTAGTCAACAAGTAATTTGTAGAACCTATATTTAATGGAACTAGTAGTTGGACAAGTAGTTAAGTAGGGTGTATTTTCAAAAAAATTGGATTGTTAGTATAAATATTTGCTAATGATTGTTTATAATGGTCAATAATGATTGTTGTATTTTGAATTGGCTAGGATAAGAATAGGAGGATAGACCTGTTGAAAGACTTTTGGATCTCATTCATGATTATGTGTTTTCACTTTTGAATTATGAAACATGAATCATTTTTTTTCAGCCTATTTCTTACAACCTTGAACAATTTGTGTACATGTTAATTTAAAATTTGTAATAGTTTAAGTTTTATTTTGTGTGTTGTATGATCCTGTTGTTAGTCTAGGAACCTATTACTGAAAAATCTAGAGATGAATTAATCTTAATGGGAATTAAAAACCTCATTAATAGTTTCAATAAATTTTAAATATACATTTGATCAAGGTTTCCAAGGCCTGATTCTCACATTATATAAAACCCTACAGTCGAGTTTCATAAAAGACATCACTCAATCTGCTACCTTGAGAGTTTCAAACTGAGAACCCTGTCCGGTTCTCACATTTTTTCTGATACCTGTGCAACACTGGTTTCTTCCATCATCAAAAGTGAAAAAAATGAAAAAAAATGAAAATCACCAGATTTCTTTAATACTTGTTTTCAGTGTGTGGTCATGAATATAGAAAGCTTGATTAAAGAACTGTACTCCCCATCTGGTTTATAGCCAGATTTGGCTAAATCTTCTTATTGTCACTTAGGGTACATATGGAAATTCCTTAAAAAACCCTAATCATTACTATCACAACCACCTCCCTCCTTCTCTGATTGTGTCCAAGAATTATATATCTACCATGTGTAGTAGAAGCTACCATGGATTTTTACCATGGTACCTGCGTAGGTGCTGATGGACCCAAGGCCTCGCTCCTCTCACAGGGAATGAATGAATACATTTTAGTCTTGTTTGACCACTTGCACTTGCATCACATATATCATGGTTGTACACCACAGTGTCTAGGCCAGTGATCAGCACTAAGATGTGGACAACTGGGGCAATGGACCAATGAATTAACATTTTAGTCTGGTTTGACCACTTACACTAGTTGCACCACATCATGGTGGTACACATCACTACGTTTAGGCAAAGCTGTAGACAAACTGGGCCGGTTGTAAGAGCTTGGATGCTTGGTCTGGATGTGGATGGGAAGACAAGAGACCCATGAATACATTTTAGTCTTGTTTGACCACTTCTACTTACACCGCATCATGGTGGTACACCACCTCGTTTAGGCAGTAATAAGCTACAGACAACTGGGCCGGATGCTTGGATGCCTGGCTGGGATGTGGATGGGAAGAGAAGAGACCAATGAATATATATACATTTTAGTCTTGTTTGATGCCTTGCACTTGCACCACTACCATCATGGTGGTACACCATTGCATTTAGGCACTAAGCTGTGGACAACTGGGCTGGCTCATGTGAGCAATTGATGCCTAGATGTGAATGGTAAGACAAGAGACCCATGAATACATTTTAGTCTTGTTTGACCACTTGCACAATACATCATGGTGGTACACTAGTGCATTGTTTGCCATCAAACTGTGGGCAACTAGGTGGGTTGTGAGGAGACTGTTGTTCGCAGGGAATTTCGCCAAAATTTGAGTAAATTATTTTCTGGATGACAGTAACATTGGCTATATCATAAAATCCTTTAAAAAAACACCGTGGTTGTGAGCTGAGAGATTCAATGCCCTTGATGTGGATGTCGAGCTGACAACAATACCATTCATGAATATAATATATATATGTATAAAGAAACACAACAACAGTCTTATTAAATGTGCGAATAGCTGGTGCTGGTGGCATCATTCTCTTCATCACAAACGAATGGCAAGGCTGTCGGTAGATGTCAGAAATAAACATCTAATTTGTGGGTCCCGTGCGCCTATCATGTGGGCGGCGGGCCCATGCATCATCGCATCCAGATTCCATTCCCCAGCAAGGGCCATGTCCGCCAGGGGCCTGACTAATGACTAGTTGTCTGAGACTGAGAGTGTCAGAGTACTTCCGAGTAGCCTTAATGACTCCAGTCCCCACCCCGCGAGCAATTAATCTACTTTCTGTTTCTGCAACTGTTTCTGCAGGTTCGAACTTGGAGCTTGCAGTGTTTTTTTTTCTTTGTGACTTTAAAAAAAATAACAAAAAACAACCAAGGTGGCTCCCAAGAGTGTAAAGAGGAGAGAAAAAATTGGCTATCCATTAATATTTGAACTGAAAATAAAATGATTACACATGCCGAAACTTACTCAAATGTGAAATCAATCCTCAGGTCTATTAATGGCAAAGTAGATCTGATCACCCTATAAATACTAAAGCATCAAAGGAAGTAATTAAGCAACCTAGAGAAATGATAAGGAGAATAATGGGAAGACAGCGGTAGCCAGTGCAGCCAGTTTGTTTCTGGCTCCTCTATCAAATCACAAGCTCAAATTTAGGGTAGTGGTATTATTATTTTTAATCTTGAGATTGCCTTTTACGAGAAAAAAGTGATCACAAAATTAAAAGTGCTTTCTGGCGAGATAGATCGGCAGTTAATTGGAAGTGATCTAGGCAGTGAGTAGAGATGAGTAAACTGCGGCAAGAAGCTGATCAAATGTCTATAGTGCCTAGTGTTGATCCCTAGCTGTGACCTTTCACCTCTAGGTTCACCGACTGTTGGCAGCATACTCCCGTTGTTGCAAAACTCGCAGGACTGTGGAATAATATTGAATCGTGGCACAACATATAATCCATGATTAGGTAGGTACCCATTGAATCCCCCAAATCCCAGGTCCCTCAACGCTTCTTCTCCTTCTTGTTCGTCATCAGAGAGGCTAGAGGAGTGTGGGGGAAAGTGGGAACGGGGGACAAGGTAGAGCCGCCTAGAAGGGGTGAAGGAAGAAAATACTAGGTAACCACTGAGATGACGCCAGCTACCAGATATAGTCGAAGTGTGGGAGGACCGAGCTGACCTATAATGGAGCACTATTTCTTGTAACCAGCTCTCTTGAAAGACAAAAAGGGCTCTTCATGAATGAAAAAGTAGATTACTTGATCTACCTTCTAGAAGGTTGTAGGTAACGAGAAATAGTGCTGCGTTGGATGAATCAGAACCCTAGACTATATATGCGGTAGCCAGTGGCCTTAGCCCATAATCAACAAGGAAGGCAATGAAATTGAGCTGACCTATAATCAAGCGCTATTTCTTGTAACCAGCCCTCTTCACGGACAGAATGGGCTCGTCATGGATGAAACATAGATTACTTCATTTCCCTTCTTCAAGAAGGTTGAAGGTAATGAGAAATAGCAGTTACTCGTCTCAAGGACAAATCACAATTGGACATGTCTGTGAGATTTGCCTTCCTGTTGATTATGGTACAGTAGCAAAACAAAGACTACATGTATAGAGAGAGTTCTCGTGATTAGAAGAAGCTAGTGCGGTGTTGTCCCAGAAAATAAAATCTGCCGATCTGGGGGGGTTAGGGGGAACGAACATTAGCAGACTGCCATGTGATCATTAGCTGTACGCGCGCAGTCTACATACGCGGAGTCGACATGTGGAGGCTGATCTGGTTCCTGACCTCCAACTCCGGCATTGCAGGCGGGCGGGGCTCGTGGAATTGGTGCCGTCAGGGTAGAGTACCCAACGGCACTGGCTGGGGCGAAAAACCACATCCCAGTGCCTCGGGGGACGGTCACACTTCCACTCATGTGTGTGCAAACCCGGTATCAGCATGATCCACCATCACAGTGCGTAAAAGGACTCTTCTTATTTCTAAGCTCACTGAGGTTGTTGTTGTAGGCGCATGTAATTTATGAAGAACGTACCTACCTACTTAGAGCAACTCCACCGGTGCCTAGTGTGCGGCCCTTCACTGGAAATATTTAAGATCAACTCGACTGGTACCCAGTATTTGGGCGCTGCACTAAAAATATTTTATAGAAAGCCCAGTAGGCTGTGTGGTCCTGCACTGGAAATCTTACTCATTCACTGGCCATCAGTCGTTACCTTCTGGTCTTGAAGAGTGATTTGCAGAGTGGAATCTCTTTGACCAGACACTAAAAATCCTCTAGGAAAAGCAGATGGCAGGGTAACCTAACCTACAGTGTCGAGGTTTCTGATTGGCACGCTCCTCTAGTTGCTCACTATGCATAACATCTTCCTCTTCTTTTTTCTTCTTGCATACATCATCCGGACAGACAGAGGTCACGATTTTTCATCCATTGAGAGGAAAATTACACATTCTTTCATGCATCTACCTCTTCTTTTTTCTTCTTGCATACTTCATCCAGACAGACATAGGTCACGATTTTTCATCCATTAAGAGCAAAATTACACATTCTTTCTTGCATTGACAAGCTGGTTACAATGCTTTTCATCCACAAACAAGATGGTTACAGGCTGGGTAGCTCTCAAACCTCTACACTTTAGGTTATGTCTGGTAACCTGCGTGCTCTTGCAGGTTACGTAGTCTATGGAGACGACGTCAGATTGAGACTACCAACCCACGAGTCTTTCTTTCCCTGCAGGTTGTAAGTCAGGCCCACGAAGAACTCCCTCAAGTCATTTGCATAACCTCCATCTGTCCCTTGTGTACCTACTACGGCATCTGTCCAGGTACTGAGTAGAATGTTCCTTGACATATTTGTCCGTCTTTTCCTCTGTACAAAATTGAGTGTAGAGATCAGAGACAGCGCGTATTCAGAAACGGCTATTGATCATAATTTCAGATTAAAAAGTAACCCACGCTTAACAGAATATAATTTCTTTCCTTGATATAATTTTTCTTCTCGATACTTGTGCAATTTGTGTATGTATTTTTATAATCTTTGTGTTGTTGAGTTTTCACAACAGAGTCCTTATTATTACTTTTCAACTAACATCTCCCGTAACGGTTGCAGCAGCGAAGAAGGCGACATCGAGGCCCGACAGCAGCAGAGGGCGATCGGTGACGTCCGGCGCGGCCTATGTGCCCACAGGCCACGTGTAGGCGTCATGCGCCGGTTGCTTGTTGCTCACCGGTGAAAAGGTTACCGGCAAAGGACGGCGTTGAGAGCCACACGGCACGCACACCTTGTTGGCTGCGCTGGAATCCGGTCACGCCCTTGGGGGCGGGTTGGGGAGGGGGGGGGGGGGGGGGGGGGGGGGGGGGGGGGGGAGAGGGGGGGGGAGGGGGGAGGGAGGGGGGGGGGAGGGGTGGGGAGGAGGGAAGGCGGGGGGGGGGAGGGGGGGGAGGAGAGGGAAGGCAGGGGAGGGGAGAGGGTGGAGGAGAGGGAAGGCAGGGGAG
>Ga0116231_10010856_pt1 | contig 14361 bp, 6 predicted proteins | sample S1TSphgellanicum_2_FD_89695 | JGI IMG/M metagenome (GOLD analysis project Ga0116231, IMG submission 89695) | Host-associated microbial communities from peat moss isolated from Minnesota, USA - S1T2_Fd - Sphagnum magellanicum MG | ecosystem: Host-associated > Plants > Peat moss > Unclassified... | reverse complement strand
TCTACAAATCGTTTTTCATTCTTTTTTATTTTATTCATGTTTTCCTTTAATATTTTTTTATATACCCTTTAAAATTTTAAAATAAAAAAAAAAAAAAAAAAACTCTATTCATTTGAACACTCTCATCTATAGTATACGACAAAATTTGTAGAAAACATTCCCATTATTGAAAGAAAGAACAAAAAAAACATTTCCTCACAAGATGGTCACCAAATGGTATAAATGAAATTTGAATTCCTACAAAATATTTCAAATTAATGTAACAACATATTTGCATTTCACATACATATGTTCACTATTCTTGTCTTAAATCTCAACAAACTTAACACTACCATTCATTAACATATTAGATTCATAGCTATTACATATGACTAGAATTTGCACTTTAAAATACATTGTAAAAAACTCTAAAAAAAATATTACAATCCATTTAAGCATAATTTGATATTACAAAAAAATTCACACAAAAGATGAACATATAATTCACTATAACAGTCAATGCTTCTCTATATTATTGAAAACATGAATCCAAATTATAACATAATCCCATGTTTTGTTGAAATTTTTTTTAAAAAACACTTAAAATTTGTGCTATATCAAAACAAAGTGTGGTTTTCTACTGCAAGTACCTACAACTCCTCCTCCTCTTTTTAAACTTTGTGTCTCCTTCTTCTCCTATTCTCTAGAACTTTAACCTTTTGAACTATCCCAAGTCACATCATCATGATCAAAACAACAATAATTCAAAATTCAAACTAACAAAGTTCCCTAATCAATTCCTATCCTAAATGCCTTATTTGTCCAAAATCACATACTCACCCTACACCCTTAACAACCATGTCATGTGACAATTGGCCTATTCACTATTGAAAGTATTGTTGTATTATAATGGTTGAACAAATGCAAAATTTGTTAGGTTTATTTGGGTTGCTTGACAAGATGGTTACATTTGTGAAAGACGAAGGACAAAATCTAAGGACCATGAATACAACATTGGGAACTATTGTGTCATGCAACTTGCTAAATCTACCAGCCCCATTTTTAAAGTCAAGATGGGGCCATGCAATGTTAAAAACAATGTGTTAGTATGCCATACATGACACCAAGACTTGCCAAGGTTTGTGAGAAGTCAATTTGAAATCAACTCAAGCAAAGCTACACGCCACAATCACGTGGACAAAAAATCAAGCAAGGGTACTAGAGATTGGAAGGAAGCATGCATAGGTGCTTAACTTTGACTTCGAAAGTTGAAAACACCAAGTTTGCCTTGTGGGCCATTCATTTCCAAGAAACATTCGAATACATGGATGTAATCAATTTGTGTTATGGGCATCAAACAACCCATTTATAAGCATGGGTGCCTAATGGTCAAACATGGGCAATCACAAGAATAGTTATTAACACTTTGTTGCATGTGGTAACTTAATGGATCCTTAGCTAGTCCAATGGCTTTTGGTTATTATCTAATGCTTTGATTTTATTTTATTTACTTTGGTTCATGTTATGCAAGTTCAAATTCCTACAATGGAGGCCCATGTTCAGTTGTTGGTTTGAAAGGATTTTGATTTAAAGCTTCAATTTATGAAGCTCTACATTGATAAAACAAGTGATTGAGGTGCTTGCACCCTTCCTTCCTTTTGGATTCACATATTCACCAAACAAGGCACACAACATGATGGCAATCATGTTGGATTCTCATCATGACCTTAAAGGCAATTAGAAAATACATGGGAGATTCAGCAACTTCAATAGTTGTTGAAAAATATGATTGTAAGATGGTCATGCTACTATTTATCCAAGTTTATAAGCACCTACACCCTACAAGTGTTCTTCCTATTGAGCCCACCCCTACTACTAATGATGACCTATTTTTTGGGCAGTTCATGTCAAGTGATGATGTGATGCATTCATTACTCAAGAATGAGTTTCACATGTATCAATGTTTGTGGGTGAATTTTAAGGGTGTGGAGTACCCACTAATGTGATGGGTTGCACATGAAGTCAATTTTCACATGTGGCTTTGTTCACCCATCAAATCCTTGGAATTGTTGGCACTCAAATTGAGACCAAATGAATATTCAACATTGCAAGAATGATTATAAACCTTTGATGATCACAACTTGGAGTGGATAATCTAGATTGATTGATTATGATGAACAAAATTGGCCCGCAAATGCTCATTTTGGTTGTAAAAGAAGGAAAGATTTTTCATTCAATGAGTTCATGGATATTGAAGATGCCTTGGTGGAGGACAATGAAAAGTTAATATCTAATTTTGGTTTTTTTTTTGAAGAAAAAAAATTGATGTAATTTTTATTTTCTCTCCAAATATTTTGTTTCCCTGAGGTTTCATTTTTTGTTTAGGGATCCATCTACTCACTTGCACAACTTTTTTAAAACATTTATAAATACAATTTTTTTTTTAATGATTAAGGATGCATTATTTGTTTTGCCTAGATTGTTGTTTTTCAAATGGAGAACTCCAAGGAGTTTCTAGTTTTAGGTGTTCATAGAGGCTATCCAACATCAATATTACATGTGTAAAATGCATTTTCTTGATAATCTAATCACCATCTTCATTTGAAAAAGAGTGGTTGCATAATTGATCTTGAAGCAAGGATACTTGAGACTTGTTGTGTTAGAGATTTAAACTTTTAATATTCATTTGTTTGGATCTTGTTCCTAGCTAATGATTTTAGGTTGAAGAAAACCATCATAGGACCAACTCCTCTAGTTGTACTTCACAACATAATCTCCCTCCATTGGTTTAGCCAAAAGAAAATATTTGCACTATAAAAAAGTTTATAAAAAAAAATTCAAGAATTGGGCTTGGATTTGGAAACAATGAATTTTTTGGAGATGGGATTTGTTAAAACCAAAAACCGATAGTCAATAAAATTTGACCTAGACCCAAAATCGATTGGTCTTCATTTTGATAAAATAAAAATAAAATTGGAACTAACTATTTTTCATTTTCATTTTACGAGAGGGCCTAAACTTGGAACCAACCATTCTAATAAAAACCTAAGAACTAGGCAACATAGGTTTGAATTTGGGAATTGAACCAACTAATGGGTGTATGTGGTTGGCATTTTCATGGGTGTTACCATCATTTTTGCCATCTATGATAAAAAAATTTAGGTCAACTTTGGTTCCATTTAATAATTTACAATTTCTAAATCAAAATATAATTCAATAAACCAATCTTTCTTTTCTTGATCTTTTTGCCAATGTTGTATGCATCTTTGGTCAATTTTGGTTATGAGGATGTAACTTAGTGCATTACTACGAGACATTTTTAGGTGGCCTAAGTTAAAAACAAACCTTGGCCTATTAGCCTAGGTAGCCTAAATTAAGTTACCTAACCTAAGTTAAGTGGCCTAGGTATCATAAATTGAAAGAACAAGTATTTGAACCTTTCACCTTCACTTTGGAGTTCAAGTCCTACCATATATTTTTTACTAAATCTATTAAACAAAAAAATATAAAGATTAAAATTTTTAGCTTCAAATTAAATTAGGCAACCATAGGTTGACTTATTACCTATCAACATAGCCTAAGTTAACCTAGGCCTTTATGACCAATCAATAAATGCAATTTTATTGAAATTAATGTCATGAGTCATTAGGTTGACTACTAGTTGCTAAAAACATTCTTAGTTGTTTCCCTAATTGGTTAGCATTATAGTTGCATAAGACAAGTTGTAAAATACATGTTTTGACATTAAGAACACTTTTGACCAATTAATAAATGTAATTCTATTGAATTTAGTGTCATGAATCATGAGGTTGATCACTAGTTATAACACCTTGTGGATACATGACATGTCACATCATCATCATTAGAAATTAAGTCGCTATTAATTGCAAAAGTAAATAGTATTTTTGAATTATTAATTTTAAATTATTCAAATATATTAACATAAATTCAAAAAATAAACATATTTACCCATAAATTGAACAAGTTATCATATTGACTATAGTCGCAACTCCATGATGCCATGTGGTATTTTTATGTCCTTTGCAACTATATAATAATTTTTATGACCAAGTAGTTATAAAACATAGTAAAAAAAGACAATAGTTTTTTTTAAAACCGGTTCCAAAACCCAAGATGTGTTGTTGTGAAATTTGTCTTATATGTCATTTACATCACACTTTATTTACCTATGGTAAAATATTTTTGAAAATTCAAAACTTTGGAGCAAACTTTGAATTTTAAAATCTTTAGAATCCCACATCCTTTACATTGTGAGTGTTTTTAAATGTGTATAGTAGGTTATTATTTTCTCAAAAACATTTTGATCAAAATTTCCTCATTAAGAGAGTTTTTAGTTTAAATCCTTTGAATTTTTTTCCATATTTGATAGAGTTATTATTCAAGTTCAAAAGTCCTTTACCAAATCTTGAATTTTTAAAAAAAAATTCATGTTTTGAACTTTTCAACATTCATATTAATCCTTTTACACAATTTCCCATGTTTACCATGATTTTCAAATGTCAATGCATAAACATATACACAAAATTTGATTGTTTTCATTGGGATTTGACATGGTTTTTGAATCCTTTGATTATGATCACACCCATTAGATTTTCAACAAAATTATAACCAATAATATTTCCACCAACCGTGAAATGAAAAATTTCAACAAAATAACCAAATTGATTTTTAGTAAGCACAAAATGGAATGTAATTCCAATAAAACAACCAAAATTGATTACAATTTTCCCTCAACTCATTTATAAATAGTTTTGTGAGTGAATAAGGTCAATTTTGGATTGATAAGGCCAATTTTGGTGGTAGGAAAATTTGAGATGGCTTTCATTTTCTGTCATAAATTCTTGCACAAATTTGCAAGGGCGAGGAAAGGCAAAAAAAGAAAAGAAAAAAAGAACATAGTGTTATGGGGAGAGGTTACAAGGAAGGAAAGAAATGGCGGTAGGAAAATGGACATCCATATTGATTAATATCCATGGATACTTAATGCATGGGGTGTGAGCTAGTACAACCACTTCTACCCATAGTAGGATCGGGTTGAAAAGCTTTTGGAGTTGGGTTGAAAATCATTTTGGAGCCAAGGATTGCAATTGAAAAGGGGTTGGCTATTTTAAACAATTTCATTTAATGCTTATGTCAAATTTTATTTAGTAGCATTAATGATAAAGACTCATTGGTTAAATAATGTTTGTTGTAGTTTTATTAATATTTGTATTTCAATATTGTATCATTATTCAAATTAGGCTCCTTGATTAAAAAAAGAGAGGTTGAAAATGGGAGAAGTAATAAATAATCTTTTACTAGGTGCATTGTTGTAGGTACAACAAAATGGATTTATCATGGGGAATGCAAATTCTATTGTGCTTTTTCTCTTGGTTTTTTGATTGCATCTTTTCATATAAAATGAGGTTAAGAGCTTTGCCATTGATGCCTTTATACATGGGCATTGCATGACTGTGATCACATGGAAAAACTAAAAATAAAAGGGGGTTTTGAGTAATTCGAGCCCAACCTTTTCAGCAAGGTTTGAAAACGAGACACACCCACCAATCATTACATATGATACAATTTTAATGCTTTCAAAACACTCAATTGAAATACATAAAAACTATTAAAACAAAAAACAATATGAGAGAAAATGATCATGCTCAAAATGAACCAACAAATCTTGAAAAAAAGAGCATGAGAAACTAACAAAAAACCATGATTTTAGAGGGCAATATAAAAGAAATGAAAAAAGGAGACGAACACACCATTGTTGTAACTTTTCAAAATTGCTTTGGTTTTGATCCATCACATGAAGGGAGTGGCAAGCCAAGCAACAAATTGCAAAAGTTGTACTTGTTTCACATGCAAAGGCAATTGACACATAGTAGTAGAATCCTTGCCACCAGACCTTGTCACATCGTACCTCACTTTTGCAAAGAATAGTAAGAGCACCCATGCACTAAAGAGATCCTGCACCTCAATCCTAGCTTGAAAAACCTTAACAAATCACACAACTTATTAGGTTTGCATGCACAAACACACACATTTTCAATGGGGTGCAATAAACTTCATGAGGGGTAATGGAGCGTGCATCACTTGAAGGAGGGATTGTTAGATGGAGGGACTCAAGAGTTTCTAAAGATAGATTATAGAGTGAGAGAAAGATTTTGGGTTTCAAGGAGATTTGAGAAAAAGTGCTGATTTCCAAAGATATTTGGGAAAGAGAGTTGTTTTAGTGAAATCTACAAGAGAAATATTTTGTTCTTGAGAGACTTTTGAGAAACAATGCTACAAGTAATCTACAGATAGACTCCATGGACATGAATGTAATGATGGAAGGCAGGGTTTGTAGCAGAATTGCAGACCAAAATTTCAAATTTTGGTAGTTGCCCACAATAGGATCTTGCAAAACACTCAAGAAACTTGGCAGAGTTGCTACTCTGCATCAAAAGGAAAAAATGTCACCATTATTATCTTATTATACTCTATTGTGCATGGGATAATTAGAGGCCCAAACCCACTTTAGAAACTGGGTCTCTGATTTTCTGAGAAAAGCAATTATTAGATTAAAAGAACCACCCAGATAACTCCCAGGGTTAAGTGCCAATTCTGATACCCACACAACACTGGTGCAGACTGTAGGCATTGGATCCCTGTTATACCCCAAACCAGCGCCTCAGAATGGGTTATAGCCACTTATGGAGGATGGCTGGTGTGATGGTATGTGGACTGGAAATACTTTGCTGTTGTATTGCTGTCCCATAGCTAACCACGGTGGTTAGCTATGTAAAAAACTAAAAACCAATCTGCATCCATCTACCTACCTAGTTGTCACCAACTGCCATAGATAATTACCAACCTACCTATATAGTACCCACTTACATTCTCTACGTGTTTGCTTATGATACTTATCCAATTACAGGGGTAGTTTACCTATGTAAAGGGAAGCAGGAAGCTGTAGGGGTTCATACAATAGATTACCAAAGTGGAACCTTGGTAACTCAGTTGTGATTCATGGGTCCATAGAGCATCTCTAGCCATGCTCAGTATGTGACCCTACACGAATATTTTTCACATCCAACTTTAGTTATTATTATTATTTTTAACCCCACCTATAAAACTAAAACTGGGACAACAAATAGGTGGGGGACTAGTAATAGCAAACCACCTGGACCAATCAGTATGATGGGCCAATCAGAAGCACTGAGCAGCAGTCAAATGATATTTATTACATTCTTTTCTGCAGGTGCACAATGTTGCTGCCCCTTTTACCGGCCACGGCAAACTCTGCAATTATGCTGAGCCAAGACCATTTTGCTGAGCCAAACCGGCATTTTTTTTGACTTTTCTTCATCTAATTTTAACGTGTAGGATCATATACTGAGCAATGCTGGAGATGCTCTAAGAGATTTCTAATGGATAGTGCATGAAGCAAAACTGAGACAGTGGATGGTACACTGTTGGTTGCTGCGTCACCGGCCTTTTTTTATTGGTGAAATTTGCTGAAATGTGAAATTAAAAATGGAATGTTTTAAAATGAAGTTATTTTTGGGGGGATTTCATGATGTTTTCTTTTTCAATTTTGTGACCTAGGTGGACTAGTGATCATCTCACAAGAGAATGACCCAAATTTGGCTAGAGGTGAGATATGCCTACCCAAATTCTTTAGAATCTTTACTCTGTTTTGGTGACCTCCAGGAAGGTATTGTCTAAATGTGGTGACTTCAGACTTTTTTTCCTCAAAATATGGGAACTTTGGAAGATTTTTTCCAAAAACATCCTTTGCACCCTTTATACTATATATTTTTGGTCACCATGGTGTCAAATTTTGCCCCAAAACAAAACACTGGTTTCAATTGCTCGAAGCCAGGAAAAAATAGAAGAAGGAAAAGTTGCCACATTGCTATATTTTGCTTCTATAGGTAGCCAAAAATATAAAATGATGATTAAAATTTGTGCTTCTTATTTGGTTTGTGGCCAGATTTGGCTAAATCTTTGTAGGGAGAATCACCACATTTTCTACATCGTCCTAGGGACCATCACTGCTCAGACTGTGTAAAATAATGCCTAAAAAAAGGGTGTGGGTCACTGAATGGGGTTTTTTTCAGTCTATGTTTTTCAGTGGAGCATTGCATCCAAGGTTTGGTTGGAGGCATCTGATGAGGGGCCACAATGAACCAGCACTCACCAGCACACCATCCACTGGATGCCCCTTATTACTCAGTTATGGATGAACCTCAACTGAGTTAATATTTGGTTTCACCTTGGTAATCAATTCTGTAGGAAATAGGTCTCATAAATAGGTAGGTACAGAAATAGGTAACTACTAGGTATGTAGATGGTTTATACATATGTATGGACTGTTTTTACTACCTACCTACTAACAACTTGCTTGTGGGTTGTTAGTAGGTAGGTAGAAAAAAACAGCAACTGAGCTAACCACCATGGTTAGCTAGGTGAAATCCAACAGAAAACTGTTTTCCGACCACTTACCATTCATCCTTCATGGTGAACTGGTGTTGCTGGTTCATTGTGGCTGGTGGTACTCTTCCTATTGTTGTGTTCTATCCCTTACCAGGTCATTGTTTTGTATGCCACCGACCTATATCTTGTTGCATACCAATATGTGTCTCTAGCCTCTACCAAACTTCCTTGCTTGGGGCTGGAGTGAACCGGCAGCCACCAGTTCAGGATGAGGCCGTTCAAGCCGTTTTGGGGATGAACCAAAAAACACATCCTTTTTCCCTGCCTAGGGATTTTCAGCCCCCTTCTTTGCCCCAAAATTTTCCTCTCTTACCTACCTCCTACCTACCTCCCCACTTTTACCTCTCTCACCTCATTTCCTTCCCATTCACTCCAGCTCCAGAGCTCGGGAGAGCTCCCGAGGTTGAGTAGCACATAGCTTCGAGGAGACGCGAAACATAAGGCTTGAGGAAGGTGGAGAGCTCAATGTTGAAGGAATGTGGAGAGGAAAATGCAAGAGTAGTGCTTCATCCCAAATGTATAAGTGGGAGAAGAAAGGTAAGCTCCTTCCTTTCTTTGCATTTTTTTTCCCTCTATGGTTTATTTTCTCTCTATGTTTTTTTTTTGTTTTCTTCTACTTGAGAAGAAGATGCCATCTACTTCTTCTTTTGTTTTTTTGTTTATGTTTGAAATGAAAAAGGTGATGGCACGCTTCTTGTCGTTTTTTTTCTTTTGTTTTTTGTTGCAAACAAGGCAACTACAACAAGCCTAATTTTTCTTTTTTTCTGCATGAAGGAGATGATGACAACAAGCTTGTTGTTGTTGCATTTTTTTTCTTCTCTTGTTGTTACTATGAACAAGGCAATTATAACAAGCTTGTTGTCGTCGCCCATTTTTTTTCTTCTTTTTGCTTGATGCAAAAATGGGCGACGACAACAAGTTTGCTACCATCACCTTTTCTTTTGTTGGTGTTGTTGCAAAGAAGGTGACATCAACTGTTGTTGCCTTTTTCAAGTGTTTTGTTGCAAAGAAAGTAATGGCTTGCTAAACTCTAAACCTTTTTTTCTTTCTTTTTAGCTTGCTTTCTTTCTTTTTTTCTTTTTTTTTTTCCCTAGTCCTTTTATTATGAAGAATTGTTAATTGTTCATTAGAATTGACAATTGATGATGATTTGGTGGATTTTTTAAATGTTTAGGGTTATAATGGCTAAAAGAAGGAAAGTGAAGAAAGTTGGTGGTGATTTGGAAACTCATAAGTAAAATGTTATTTCATCAGATCTGACAATTGGGGAGCAAAATGTTGTTCCATCAAAACCAAGAGTTGATGAATCAAGCAATCCATGTGGTTTAGACTTGGCAATGGTGATTGTTTGTAATTCAAATGATGAAATCCCTTCCAATACAGATTAGGAATTTTGATCAAAAAGTGGTGGGTTAGATTGTTTTAGAATTTACACACATTGATCAAATGTAGAAAAAAAAATTATACAAAAAGATTTAAATTTAATTATACCTACACCTTCTATCATTTCATGGAAGGCTTGGGATTTTTTTTTCAAAATTGTTTTATTGTAATACTTGAAAGAGGTTAGAATTTGTAATAATTACATCTGATTATGTGATCTTATGTTTTGTAATACGTACATTCTGTTGTGTAATTTTTTTATGTTTAAGGTTTTAGAGTTAAAGTTTTTTTAATACAAAATAAGGACTTATTTGTTTTTATTTTTTTGGTTTAGAGTTTGAAATCGACCAAGCCTTTCAGCCACTGACACCCCCTTGTCCATTTAATATGGCTTGGAAAGACAAAAAATGAATGAAGGTTGGGTCAAAATGGAAATGTAAAGTTGGCACTTGCATTGTTGCATATTTTGCCCAATGGTTGTTGATCAAACATTTGAAGGAGGTGCATGGCTTAGTGGCAAAAAAAACCAAACCTAGGAAACTTTCAATTTCTGAAAGAAGTCTTTGACATCAAGACCATGTTAAAATGAACGTCTGCATCTTGGGAGATGTCATGGCCATGTAGAGGTGAAATGATCAAAAGGTTGTTAATTGCATTCGTGCCAAAACTTAATGCAAATAATGGGATAAAATGGTAATTGTTGCAAAACAATGTCCACAATTACCAAAACCAACTTTGGTCAAATTAACTTCAAAGTAATTGTTGCAGGTGTTGGGTCTTAATGCCTAGGGCATGGGAAGCGTGCTTCAAAATGTAGCATCATGGGTGGAAAAGGACGAGGATTTACAAGAAATGATTCAATCCACCCATTCTGCATATGCACGATGATTGAAGATGGCATGGGATGTCAAAAATAAGGATTAAGAGTCCACGAAAGTGAGTCGGACATAAGAGTTGATAGTTGCATTGAATTTCCATGAATTTAATGAATCTAAAATGATTCATGGAGGGTAAGAAAAAATAATAATCAATATTTGTAAAGTAGGAGTTTGCTGCAAATGCAATTCATGTTGAGATGTAATGTCGCCATTCATACATTGTTCGTCATGTAGTAAGGGCTACAAATGTGGCAATTACTAACCAAGTTAAACATGACATTATAGATAGTGATATGGTTTTAGGTTTCCATTTTATATAGTTAACTAATTCATTTTTTGAACTACCCATTTTTTGAACTTTGGTTTTTTGTTATATTATAGAGTACCTTTTTTTTCATTGGGTTTTTTAACATTTTTTGATCCGCCCATTTTTGTACATCTTTTATCAATATAATATTTTCTTCTAATCACATTTGTTTGACATGTATATGGTTAATTGTATATGTTTTTTTTTATATCATCTTCTTAGTGCTTTAGATATAATAATCAAAATTTAATAATCCCATATGCACATTTTATAATTAATTTGTGTAAGGTTTACAAAGATCAAAAGGAACATAGTGCAATACCTACATCCTTTTTATTTTAACTTCCATAAGGCCATTTCAAATATGTAATATTTGCATATAAGTCTTGTAAATAATTGTTGGTTTTTTACATCCATTGCAATATTCACATATAGGTCTCCATTGCAATATTTATGGGATTCATATGATTAAATAGTATAATCTAAGTATCAACAAATAATGTCACATTTAATGAATTATTTTTTAAAACTCAAATAATGTAAATGATTGATTATCATATTTAGACAATAATTTATTTATATATATTAATTAATTGATTATTTGGTTGAACCTTAATTATTCAAATAATTAAAATTTAATTTAAAAAATCAAAATATATTTGATATTTAATTTATTATCTTAATTATATTATTTTAATGTTGATAAGTTATTCAAATCATTATTCTAGATACTTATTCATGATAATTAATTATCATAAAATTAATTTAGGTATATAAAGAAACATATTTTGGGTACTCAAACCACTTATTGGTTATTTTGAAATGACTTTACATGTGGGTATTATATTTAGGCTTAATATTTCATTTAAAGTTGATTAAATCACCTATGAATTATTTGATTACTTTGAAATGAACTTGCATGTAGGTATTGCATATAGGCTTTAATTTTCATTCAAAGGTCACCCAAACTACATATTGGTTATTTCAAAATGATCTTACATGTGGTTATTGCATTTAAGGTTGGATCTGCAACTCAAGTTACTTAAATCACCTATGGGTTATATTGAAATGAACTTGAATTTGGGTATTACATTTAGGGCTAGGTATCCATATAATTTTACAATACTTGCACAAGTATTTATTTTCACCAACTATAAATTTGGCTTTAATTTTTGAATAATTAAATTAAATTTGTAACAAAACACAAAAGAAGGCATGTCCCTTACCATTTGGTAATATCTCCAAGTTGAGTTCTTTCACTCTAAAAAAAAGGAAATATAATGACATTGCATTGTTTTACATATGTTTAAGCCCTAAAAATTTTGCCCAAAATGCACCGTAGATTTATTTTAATTATTATTACATTTTAATTAAAAAAATTAATTCATATGTCCCCAAACTTAAACCATAATTTTAACATTAAGTAGTAAATTTTACATTAAACTTTAATCCCTGTAACATTAATATGACCAATTTTTTGTTATGTTCATTTTTTAATATGTTAAATCATATTATAAGGTGAATAAATAATTTTGAAAACATGAATCTCATGATGTATTGGTGGGGAATCAAATATTTAAAAAATATTTTTATGTTTCATAATTAATGAATTATCACAATATGATACGAGTATTGCATTTAAACAAAAGTGGGTTAAGAAATATTGAATTTTAACAACTATGGAAAATATGGAAATAAAAGAGGTTCACAATTATATTATAAATTTAAACAAATGATAAGATAAAAAACGATTACAATGAGCAAAATTTAGAGTAAGCCTTAAGCCCTGATATGTAGGAACCAAATACTTAAACATTAAATCATAAAGCATAACATTAAAAATTCAAATGATGTTTTTCCATAAGCCCTATTACAACCCTAACTATACAAACCCTAACAAAAAATAAATCTTAATGAATATATGCCCTAAACCCAAAAAATTATGCAAAACATACAAATTATATAATGTAAAACAAATTTTTTAAAAAAAAAACATAGGAAAAATTTAAAAATCCAAAATTTAAAACTTTTAAACTCCAAACATTTATTGATAAAAAAAACTTTAATCTTAAAAAAAAATCAAATAAACTTTGTAAAAAACCAAAAAAAAAAAAATGTTTGTTACTTTTGTGTGATTTCTCTAAGTTAATTTTTTTTCACTCTTTTTGAAGAAAACAAAATGAAATTGTATTATTTCACATATGTCTAAACCCTAAAAATTTCCCCCCAAATTTAACCTAGTTTAAGTTAATTACTATAGATTTGTGAAAAACTTGTTAATTAATTTATAAATCCCAACCTTAAATTTAAACCATAATCCACTAATACATATTTATAATAATTACATGAAAAGATGTATAATAATGTCCATTCCATAAATAAATTAAGTAAAAAAAATTTAATAAAATTATGCATTAATTAAACCAAAATGGCTGCAATTATGACATTGTTTCCACTATAAATTGTTTATAATACTTACATATGGGGACCTATGTTCATCATCTATGAACTAGGGCGAACCTTAATAAATTGATAGGTAAGATTAAGGGGGGTCACGGTGGAAAAAATGAATAAGTAATTAATTAGGTATTTGACAATGTAAAAAACATAGGTAGATAGGAAGGTGGGTGCATAAGTAGGTAAGTTGGTATATAAGTAGGTAGTTGGGTTAGTATGTAGGTTAGTAAGTAGAAAAAGAAGTTCAAGGAGCAAGGTAGATAAGTTATTAAGGTAGATAGGCATGTAGGTAGGCAAGTTAATAGGTAGGAAGAAAGTTATTCTAGCAAGGTAGCGAGGTAGATAAATTAGTACATAAGAAACAAGCTACCTTATAAAGTGGTTAGGTTTGTAAAATACTTATGTCAATAGAGTGGTTGTGGATATAGGATTGTTAAATAGTAAGGTAGTTAGGTTAGTAGGGTAGGTGTTAGTACAATGGTTAGGTCAATAAGGAAGTTAAGTCAATAGGGTATGTAATTAATAGGGTAGCTAGGTTAGTAGGGTAAGTAGTTAATATAGTAGTTAGGTTAGTAGGGTAAGTAGTTAATATAGTAGCTAGGTTAGTAGGATAACTAGTTATTATGGTAGCTATATTAGAAGGGGATAATTAGTAAAGTACCAAGGTTGGTACAATACTTATGAGGGTAGGAAGGTGAGTAAGGTAACTATGTGTGAGATCAAGTCCAAAAAAAAAATGGTCAAAAAAAAAAAAAAAAAAAAAAAAAAAAATGAAAAACAGCGAAAAAAAATGGATTGAAAAAAACCCCATTAAGTGCCAAAAAAAAAAAACAAAAAAATCCAGGGGGAATAAACGGCAACTGGTGC
>Ga0116231_10010855_pt1 | contig 14363 bp, 14 predicted proteins | sample S1TSphgellanicum_2_FD_89695 | JGI IMG/M metagenome (GOLD analysis project Ga0116231, IMG submission 89695) | Host-associated microbial communities from peat moss isolated from Minnesota, USA - S1T2_Fd - Sphagnum magellanicum MG | ecosystem: Host-associated > Plants > Peat moss > Unclassified... | reverse complement strand
TTTTCTATTTTCACCAATAAAAAACCACTTAGGTTTTCGAAAAGTATTCAGAGAACTATCTATTATTGAAAATTTAATAGATATGAGTCGATCATGGGTTATCAAACAAAAAGGGCTGTTACGTGCGCCGAATATATTGGTATAGTCTTTAGCTTTTTACTATGACATTGTTTAGAGCATGTTTAAAGTAATACCTCACCTTCATTTAAAAAAAATGTTGAGAAAGGCAGCATAGTGTAGACTATGTCTAAGAGACACTATAGTAACTTGGCTTTGGGGTGGTTTCTCTGTAGACAATGCCACCTTAAATTGTTTTTTTAGCCCTCATTACTTACTCCTTTTTATAATAGCTGGCGTTGCTATTTTTCATCTTGCTGCATTGCATCAATATGGTTCTAATAATCCATTGGGTATCAATTTTTTTGTGGATAAAATAGCTTTTTATCCCTATTTCTACGTAAAAGATTTAGTAGGTTGGGTAGCTTTTGCCATTTTTTTTGTTAATTTTCATTTTTTATGCAGCTAATGTTTCGGGAAAAATAAGACGCAATTATATAAGAATACTACTAGGGGATAGGGTAAAAGTAGAATTGAGTCCCTATGATTTAACTAAAGGACGTATAATCCATCGAGTACAGTTCAAGGGGAAGGAGCTTCTTTAGAGTTAACCTATTTCGACCAGGGAGAACAAGCCATTCAACAAGGAGATCCCGAAACATCCGAAGCTTGGTTTAATCAAGCAGCAGATTATCGAAAACAAGCCATATCACTTGCTCCATCGACGATTACTAGCGATTCCGGCTTCATGTAGGCGAGTTGCAACTTGCAATCCGAACTGAGGGCCGGGTTTTTGAGCTTAGCTTGCCTTCGCGACCCTTTGTCCTGGCCATTGTAGCACGTGTGTTGCCCAGGGCATAAGGGGCATGCTGACTTGACGTCATCCTCACCTTCCTCCGGCTTATCACTGGTAGTATGTTTAGGGTTCCAAACTAAATGATGGCAATTAAACACGATGGTTGTGCTCGTTGCGGGACTTAACCCAACACCTTATGGCACGAGTTGACGACAACCATGCACCACCTGTGTCCATGTTCCTGAGGGCACTATTCTCTTTCAAGAAGATTCACGGCATGTCAAGCCTTGGTAAGGTTCCTCGCGTTGCATCAAATTAAACCACATGCTCCACCACTTGTGCAGGCCCCCGTCAATTCCTTTGAGTTTCATTCTTGCGAATGTACTCCCCAAGTGTCAATTTTTTGATGTATTATGTGAGAAGTCAATATTGTTTTAAATTAGAAAAATCCTCTTATGTACAAGATTCCCAAAATGACTTTGGTTTTGAGTTGATGGGTTTGTTTTTTCTCTTTCCTTTTCTTTTCTTCTTTTGCTTTGTCAAATTTGCTTTTTGATGGGCTCAAATTAAAACCAAAAATACATAGCACTAAGTCCAATGAACTCATCATGTTTTGAAGTGTTTGTAAAGCACTCAAAGAAATTTCCTGATGTCTTTGGACACACCTTATACAAGTTAATAATGCCTCCTCAAAAACAAGAGGCACCTTCAATCCTACAAGAGGCCCGTTACACCTTACACCTACAAAGGAAGGTGTAAGAGATGTTTTGGGGGCGTATGCATCCTCTTGCTCCTATCGTCTCATATCAATCAATCTATGTTTAGGCTTATGATATTGTTGAACTTGTGCTTTCTAACAAGTAAGGCCCATGGGTGGGACACATTTGTGTTGTCTTTTGGTGATCATATGGATTCACATGCATGGGAAAGTTGTGACAAAAAAAAACCATTGAAAAGTTGTCACCACTTTTCTTTGGACTTTGCTCCATGTCTTCCCCATGTATAGACAATGGAGCATTTTGTAAGATGTGTTATCTTTTTTCACATTTGCGAATCTCCATGCAAATTGTGAAGGTTGTGTCTAAACTCTGAACACCCTCAATGTTATTCTTTTTAGCCATCCCTAAAGTGCATCATGTGAATGCCGAATGGATGGGGCAAAAGTAAACAAGAAGGCCTTATTCTTTCCTCCAAAGCAAAGCTCTAAAGAAAAAATAAGCATGCATCATAAAACTTTTGGTTCTTGTACACACTTGAGGTGAAAATGTCTAAACAAATTTTGAACATGAGTTTAATGCTATATGTTAGCAGGATCCATGTTCATTGATGACATTTTGGATGTGAACACGAGTACTATAATGAGTTATGTTTATTGTCACCTTGATTCAATACCAACCTTGGTTCATCCCATTCATGTTTGTGAACAATTAGTTTCCTTAACAAATTGTGGTTTTGTAATCTCTATCACACACCCATTAAGATCCACAAGAAATGGTCACATAGTTGGATGTCATTATCTGGCATTTAGACCATCCATATTTGGATGTAGTCAGATGTTTGGATGTGATTAATTATTTAGCAATCGGATGAAATTTGGATGTTGTTAGATGTTTGGATGTGACTATCTGGCAATCTGTCAATATTTGGATGTGTAGTCAGATGTTTGCATGTGATTATGTGTGTAATTAGACAACAGTCAGATGTTTGGATGTGATTAAATCAGATGGCATGTGGATGTAATCAAATGTTTGGATTGGTGATTATCTAAAAGATGAGATGATATTTGGATGAGACTATGTGACCCGATTGCATGTATTGGTGTAAAAGTACCAGCCCTTTTTCTGGGAGCAAAATCTCGCCAAAAAGTGAAGAAAAAGAAGTTGATTTTGAAGGTTTTCAATTGCCAGAAGTGAGAAAAAATAGTAAATATTTTAGTAAATGGTTTGAAATCCCTACACTTAGACTGTAGGTTCTAGCACGTCACAAAAATATAGCTGGATTCCAAAAGCTTTGCTACTTGCCTCTCTGACCTATAGCCAAATTTTGGCTAAGCCCTCTTGTGAATGATTGCCAGACCACCTACCTCACAAAATTGAAAGAAAAAAACACTGGTTGTGTCTTGTTGTGACCTGTAGCCAAATTTGGCTAATTCTTCTTGTGGATGATCGCCAGACCACCTACCTCACCAAATTGGGGGAAAAAAAACACACTGAGAAAGGCGTTATGTTGTGTTTGTTGAGAAGAGCAGCTGCTGTCCTACGCTGTGCTTGTCGTCGTCGTCGTCGTTGCGATGGCGATGGCGTCGTCTTTGCGCTACACGAGTCCATTGGCACAGGTAACGATTCTCGGACTAGTGTGTTTCTGTTTCCCGGGGATGTTTAACGCTATCAACGGCTTGGGAGCGGCAGGCAAATCCGATCCTACAATCACAGACAACGCCAACACGGCTCTGGCTGTCACGTTCGCCGTCTGCTCTTTGCTGGCCGGGGCTATCTTCAACGTCCTTGGCCATCGCGCGATGCTCATCCTCGGCGGCTTTACTTACATTCTCTACATCGGCTCCTACCTCTCCTACAACGCCGTTTTTGTCATCACTGCCGGGGCCTTACTAGGTACAGCGCTCCTATCTGATGTCAATCCCCCTTTGTGTGCGTGCGTGTGTTTCATTTTCTTATGTCCTTTTGGGCAAATCATATCCGTAGGAGAAAGCATCAGCATTTGCAGCTCGAGTTGTGGAACGCATGCGCAAGGGCTTCAGGGGAATCTTTTGGGTTCCCTATAATTGCAAGTGACAATGCATTTTTTTTTTTCGTAAATTCTTTTTGGTTAGATCTTGTAAGCGCACTGTGTTCATTCTTATAGGTGAAAATTTCAAATCTTAATCAACTGTGTTGTTGCAGGATGCGTTCTTGATGTTTTTTCTTATAATGTTTGTAGAGTTAGTAGCACAGATTCAAGCGAAGAGAGTACGTTCTTGTAAGGCTATAGGTAGCTGTGTTTTCAGGAAAAAAGAAATAAATTTGTTCTTGTGGTTTTCTTCAGATCTATTTTGCTTTGAATTTTTGTTTCTTGTTTGTGATTTACATGTTCAGGTCTGGAATCACTTGAGAAGGAGCCATGCAAAATAGTTGCATGTTGATAGATGTATGCACACATTTTGATTTCTGCTGCGATTGATTATTCACACTGAGCAGGGATTTCTTTTTGCCCTTCCATATCCAGGTGTAGGAGCAGGATTTCTGTGGGCAGCTCAAGGTGCAATCATGTGTTCTTATCCTGAAGAAGGCAACAAAGGCAAGTACTTTGGCATCTTCTGGAGCATTTTTAATTGTGGTGCAACACTTGGCTCTCTCATTCCCTTGGTGATTGAATGGCACAACACAGAGTCACATGTTTCCATTCGCACCTACATAGTCTTCATGGTGATAATGGCAATAGGATCACTTCTTGTATTGCTTCTACTTCTGCCTACTCAAGTAATACGTGATGATGGAACTCCAGTAGCTGTCTACAAGTATTCTTCATGGACTACAGAAGGGATTGAGATTGCTAAGCTTTTTGCTGATTGGAGAATGTTGTGCCTCATTCCTATGTTCTTCACTTCCAATTGGTTCTATACTTACCAGTTCAGTGTTGTGAATGGAGGGGGTCTTTTCACCACCCGAACTTGAGCTCTTAATGGAACCCTCTACTGGAGTTCACAGATCCTTGGGTCAAATCTAATGGGAAATTTGCTGGATTTGAAGCATGTGAGTGGGAAAATTCGAGCTTTTCTTGGTCTGGGTGTACTAATGGTAGCAGTTATGGCTATTTGGGGAGGTGGCTTTGCGTTTCAGCGCACCTTCAACAGGACATCAATAAGAGCTCTTGCTGAAGCAGACAAGATAGACCTTGCAAATTCAAAGAGATATGCTGGTCCAATTACCTTGTATGCCCTATATGGACTGTTTGATGCGATTTGGCAAACTTATTGCTACTGGATGCTTGGAGCCTTATCTAATGACACCCAAAAAGCCGCCCGGTTTGCTGGATTTTACAAGGCAATACAAAATGCTGGTGCAGCTTCAGCTGGCCAAGTGGATGCAAAGAAAGTGTCTTTCATGACTGAATTGCTGCTCAATTGGCTTTTTTGCTTTCTGGGCGTTGTTTGTGCCATTCCTGTTGCTTGGTCAGTACAAAACACAGGTAAGAGTGTTGGTGATGATCTGAATCCAGATAAATCTTTCAGCTTATCAAAAGCTGCATACGGGCATGGAAGTGTGACAAAGCCTGCAGTTGGACAGACCACAACACTTGATGTTGAGGGCAAAGGTGAAACAGGTGATAAGCCTGAGACAACAACCACACAGATCCTTGGCTGGTCATCAGAAGAGCAAGTTTAGCCTGCATTGTTGGTTAAACTTGCCAGTGCTATAGGATTATTCTTTTACTCAGGGGCCAGAAATTCCACAATACAGAAAATTCCATCACATGATTTGTGCACATCTCAAGTCTGTAAGCAAATCTCTACAAGATTTGCAGCAGAAGAAGCTGTGAAACAACACTTTGAAGGTAACAGTTCTGTCAGCTCGGCAGAACCAAAAACCAAGATGATAAAAATGCATGCTGCCATAAACCCTATGAGTGTCCATCCCAAAATGTTGGACGAACGCCAGTATTCTGAATGGCAGTGACAAGCTGCCAGGATTCTTTGTGAACTTCAGGTCTCCTTGTGGCTAAGGGCATACAAGTAGATAGTAATCTGAACTCTTGTAAGTATTTGGGCCACCATCTCTCTTTTACTACCATGCAGGTTCAAATCTTTGTAAACTTGGTGTTTACAAGGTCATGAAGGTCATGCACCCTTGATCTTCAAATCTGTTGAAGAAGCAGAACAATGGATTTATGGACTTAAATCTGATTGTAGACCAGCACAGACACAGACACCCTTGCACAAATTCAAGCTGCATAAGGTCAGCAATTCATTGGCTAGAACTCCTCTGTTCTCATAGAATTTGTATGTGCACAATATTCAATACACCTAGATTCAACCCTTTGCTATTGACAATTGTACATACTAGGTGACCTCTAGTCATGACTCAATTTCATTAGAGTGGACTTCTGAGAAGTGTCTGATTTACTCCTTTCCTTGGTGACTGTTTGTGCACAAACAATCCAACATATGAGCCATCTGTTCAGGTAACCTGGATTAATTCTAAGTCTGCCATGATAGTGAATTGGAACTTGCCTATGCATATTACGTTTTCCTCATACTAGACATTGCAGATTGGAAGATATGCAGCTCAATTGCAAACTTCAGTTGAATCTGCACCACTGCATAGTCTGAAGTAATCCATAATTGATGAAGTCATTGAAACTTTCAGACAAACTTTATATGTGACATGAAATGAAACAAATTCATTGAAATCACATGCTGATAGTGTATAGCTTCAGAGCACAATTTTCATTTTAAGCATATCTAGAAACACACAAAAATCTAACCCAACTACACACCATTATGACATTGATTGGAAGGTGGGATTTATAGTTTACTGTAAACAGATGACAAGCTCCAAACAACCAGAAACAAAATTTCTAGAACCTCATCAGCAGCTACAAAGGTACTAGTTCCAAGGAGGCACAACCAATGCAAAACAACGTAGCCACTAACATTTTCCACTTCCAAACACAAGACAGAACTGTCAAGAATTCAATGAAGTTTATGAAATAGAAGCCTGGATCATCTGCCCAACAAACTTTACTGTTCAAATAGCAAGCTCTTTCTTATCCCGGCGTTCAGCTTCCCTCTCTACAATTTTGATGCAAAACTCTGCAGCCAACATGTCTTTCACAGCTGTGTCCCAACTTAAGCTGACCTCATATGTGTCAATGATCGACTCAACAGATATCAAGAGTCCAAGTGCAGCCAGAACTCTTACAGCATTTGCAAGTCTGCATATTCTCTCCCTCAACTCTCGTGTAACGCTATCTCTGACCTTGTCATCATCACTCAGGTCTCTTTTCCCATCCTCCTGAGGTGATGGTATCAAGGTGGTGGAATGTTTGGATGACATCTCAGAACCATGATCATTGGAGAGGTCCATTGGAGTCTGAGAATCACTTGACTTCCCTGACTCTGAAGGAGCAGCAATCCACACATACCCATTACAACCTAGAATCAAATCAACTCCATACTGCTTCAAGTGGTGAAAATGTTGTTTGAGGCGCTTGATCAGATAGGGTGCAACTGTCACCAACTGTCCATTTTCTAGCTGCAACAAATTGAAAAAATAAATCAACCTCTTTGTTATAGCAATGGCTTCATTCCACTCATGAGATCAAACAGAAATACTTCCCATACCAAGTGTATCATGGAAAAGATCATGCAAACAAAATTAAGAGATTTACCTTGCCATATTTCAGGCTCCGAGTGTGCAGGTGAAGTGATCCATCTTGATACAAACTCTGTACTTCAGCCTGTGAGAGATCCAGACAGGATGTTAGATGTGTCCTGACTTTGCATCATCAACCCACATCTTGTCATACAAAAGCAGTGACTTCATCACAAACCTGCCAAAACATTAGCTTCTACAGGACTCAAGAAACCTGGAAACTCTCTCTCTCAGACATATAATAAAACCAAGGAACTCATCAGCTTACACATGTTTGATGCAGCACACAAGAAACTCACACTGATGATGTCATTCTCTTCATACAAGCTTCGCATATTCAATTCATCCACAGCTGTACGCCGTCTCTGCACCCAACCAGTGTGTGTACAGAGCATTCAGGACCCTGAAGATGCAATTCATAGTACTATGTTTCAGCTACAAGTCATTGATCCATATGTTTCAGCTCACATATCCATTGCAACAAAGAGTATAACACTCACACTCTTCAAATGCAAAGCTGCAGCACAGAAACACCAAAACACACACAATTTCTGACATACCTGAATACCACCAGGCAAATTAACAGCAGATAACATCAACTGCGCATCTTGTCTACAGTTCACATCCACCTTCCATCGCTTCGGTGCAACCTATGAAATACACATAGAAGCTCAGACACAGAAAAACAAGAAAGAGGGATGACAATTGAGAAGATCATGTCTAATTTCATATCCATAGAATTGCAGAGAGTGAAAATCTCCACAACAAAAACAACAATTATTTGGAGGGAACATGAGAATGTCTGTTCTTGTTGTCCCTTGTTGGTAGAAGCAGAGTTCATCAGGCAATTGTGACTCATACCTACCTCGGTGATACGGCCAACCACCACATCTCCAGTCTCTGGATTGTATCTGCACCCCACACAAACATACAGGGAAATTTATGATATGCATGTTACTGGATTGAAGAAGCTCCTATCTATCAGTTTCAAGAATGCTTTGTGTGGCTTGCATTGAAGAAACAGACAGACAGACAGAGACAGAGAGAGAGACAGAGAGAGAAAGAGAGAGATACTTGGCTCTGAGAGGCCGCACCGACACCAGTTTGTTGACTCGCTCCACAATGCCACACACAGTGGCTAAGAGCTCTCCATTGACGACCTGTGTTCCATGACCTCTTCACATAACAATGCCGTTTTCCGTGTAATGAGACCCCAGGCCCCACAAGAAAAATAATTTCTACATTCTCTGTACCAACTTCCCATAAACTCTGTTGCGCATTAAGCTCAACGTAGAATGGAAGTCCTAAGGATGACGAGAGAGAGAGAGAGAGAGAGAGAGAGAGAGAGAGAGAGAGAGAGAGAGAAAATGCCATCACAAAACCGCTCTATGAGCTCCAGCTTATTGATCACTACTACTACTGCCGCCTCTTTGTTATACCTGAGAAACCCTGCTTCATGATCAACTTGGATGGTATCCCCGACGTTCACAAACGCAGCTGCATGCACGCTTCCTGCAGCATCTTTCAGACGCTCCTGTGCTTTCGAAACCCGTCGCTGCTGGCCACTTTCGAGCTCGAATTGTAGACCTCTCATCGTCACTTCCGCAACGTCCTGTTTCTCACAAGCTTCACAACAATACTCACGAATTGCCAATTTGCATCGCGAGAAACAAAACAAAAAACAAGAAGAAGAAGAGAAAACAGAAGAACGTCGATGCACACATGGGTACTCGATCCTATCTTGCTCGTAGCATCAGCAAGCATTCACTTTGCCGTAAGTATTTGTTTGCATCCTTGTTTTCGATTTCTCGCGGGAACTCCGAGTAGGGTTAGGGATTGCTAGGGCGGTGTTTGTATGCGCGTCCGTCCGTCCGTTCGTCCGGTCATGCGCGCGAGGTTTGCTCAAATCCTCTCGCAAGGTGATTGATGATCCCTCGATGTTCCTAGCAATGTTGATACCTATCGATGTTCGCCAAATCAAATCATCTCTCCATGAGTTCGGAATTCATTTGTTTCTCCGTTTGTATGTTCCAGTGGGTGTTTTTTTTTGTTTGAATTTTGTGATGTAGTCACAGTGGCAAAGCATCCACGAGAGGAAAGAGCCAAATGTGGCTACAAGGCTGTAGACATTTTCTAGAATCTTGCTATGTTTTGGTGAAATCCAAGAACCCAGTGTCCAAATATGGCGACATCCATGTTTTTCTCGGAATGTGGCGAACTAAAAGGCATCTAAAGAAATCTTGTAAATGTGAAATTTCGCTCCATTTTATATTTTTGTGTGGCATAGTTGCATACGTCCTTCCCTATTTCATGCAATTTGCAACGAGTGTGGAAAGCAAAACACTCGATGCCATGCCATGAGAGGATTGAGATTGGTGATGGATTCCAACTGGTGTGTGCAGATGATGGATTCAAAACAATTCTTGAGAAGCAGCACGAGATTCTCCAATAGATGCACTGCACGACAATCTCCTCATGAATAATACCTTCTTGTGGTTTGAGCATCCGTCAAGATACTCATTTCTAGGATCTATTCTCCAAGGAAACAAGCTCAATCTCCATGGCACTCGAAAGATGGAGGAAGACAGAACCGAGAGTTGTTTTTCTTTTCCTGTTCCGTGTGCATCTTCGTATCAATCAATCGATTAGTTCTTTTCTCTAATGTTTTTGCACAAAGATTGCTGAAATCACGCACTTTTTCTGCAATTTTTTTGCACAGAGCTTGATGAGATTTTTTTCTCCTTTTGCATATAGATTGCTGAGATCAATTCAGATGTACACAGAAATCGCAGATTGGCATCACGCAGAACTCACACAGAACCAAACGAGAGCTAATTTTCTTTCCTGTTCTGTGTGCATCTTCGTATGAATAATCAATTATTTAGTTTCTTTTCTGTAATGGTTTTGCACAAAGATTGCGGAACACATGCTTTTTTTGCAATAGTTTTACACAGAGCTTGCTGAGATCACTAGTTTTTTTTTTGTGATCTTTTCTTACACAAAGATTGCTGAGATCACATACTTTGTCTGCAATATTTTTAGACAGAGATTGCTGAGATCATTTTGGATCTCAGAAATTGCACATTTGCATTAATTTGACAAAGTGGAGGAGGAAATGGACACAGAGCCTAGGAATTGTAAGAGTAGCTTTTCTACAACTCTAGAAATTGTGTAGTAATCATGTACCTAATGGCGTGAAGTACTGTGGAGATTCAACACAAACAAAGCACTGGACTTTTTTTCAAGAAGCAGTGGTTCAACAAGCACGAGGAGGAACATGTTATAAGACTTGAAAGGGTCTTGTTGTGTTTCATATGAACACAATTTCATGTCTTTTGGTTGAAAATAGTGACGAGAAAATCCAGGAGATTTTGTCTGCTGTGTTTTTGGCACCGAAGTTTCTGCCACAACTTGAAAGACTTTTCTTAAATGGGTTTTGTATCTAAGGTAAAATGAAACTTACTGAAGAAGAAGATCATCCAGCATGGGTGTACAAGACAAAGGTGTGAATCTCTTGCTGGGTTGTTGAATTGCTGGCTGTTCTAGATTTTGGGTTTATCAAGAAAGACTCACAAATGCTCTCCATAGCCAAAGGTTTAGGTTCAAACCACTTGATGTGATCCAAAAACTTGATTGTAGGAAAATTCTTAAGTACGATTGTGAGCACTACCTGCAATGCCTGAGGAGTCCTATGAAATTCTGGATGCAAGCTTGCAAAGGTGGTCTTGAAATAATAGAGACTAGGAGGTGGAGGAACCATTGAAGATCGCCTAGATATTGCATCTTTCATGATCACATGGACATTGGAAATGAAAGCCACATTTGCAGTGATTTGTGGATATCTACTGCAATGCTTATTCCCAAATCTGAAGAAAACCTGTTACATTTCTTTCAGGCATTGATAAGAAAAGCATCCAGGTTTTCCTATGTTCTAAGTTCTCATTGATATGAGTGATTTTCTGTTCCAGACATTGAGAACTTGACAAGGCTTGAGATTGAAGGTGTAGAAGTGAAGTTCTGTACTGAGGAGAATGTTGACAGAGGTGCATTTGATTCCTACAATCTCTGATGCCCAGCTTAAGATAATGCTAGCAACTAGGAGATTACTAGTCTTTAATTCAGTCTTGTTTCAGTGTTATAAAGGCCTTGGGATTGATCATGTTTGGTTGTGTAATCAGTAGGAACATTAGTTTCAGTCGTTCTAAAGTCTGCAATTCTGTAGTTGTTGAGTTTTGGGAATTGCTGGACATTGGTACATGTTCAATGTTTTTGAAGGAGAGCAATGAGTTGGTTAAACAATCATGAGGATTGCTCAAGAAGTCCTGGCAACCAATGCTATCACTTTTTTCAGCAGGTACATTTGCAAGACACCCAAAGCACTTTGGACAAAAGAAATGATGTTGTAGATTATTGTGAAGCTGAGTTTGCGATGTGGCTCCTAAGTTCTTGGTATGTACACGTGTTGCTAGCTTCTGATGGAACTGGCCTTGTTTGGTGGTGATTGCAGAACTTTTGAGATGGCACAACAGCCAACGACTTCTTTCCTGTTGTCAAGAACTGTACAGTTGATTAAGAGTGGAATGCCAAGCTCCTGCCAAGCAGAAGGTTCATGCTATTTGCATCTTCAATGAGAAATGTTGCTAAACTCTAATCTAAAACTGCAGCAAAAAAATGGGATTGCATCTTCAACTGTACACATTGTGAAAGTTGAACTTGGAGCAGTTTTTCTTGGCTAAAAAAATGAAATTGTAGCCTCTTATGATGGGTATCATTAGTTCAATCTTTAAACCCTAATCTTATGAGAACCCAAGCATTCTCTTGTCCATGTTTGCTCCCTGTTTGCCTCAAGTTCGTTGACATTCCATGGCTCCATGAAAGGGTTCAATCCACTTTTAGGCAATCAGAAGAGAGAACAGTGAAAGCACCTCCAAGGAGGCTTGCATGAAGTATAAAAACACATTATCATTTTTTGGACTGAATTTTTGGATTGTCAAGAGCGCAAGTTCAAGCAGTCACAAAAGTTTTGCTGATAAGTCTCATTAGCCCATTTTACCCATAATTAGTGCACACGGTGGTTAGCCAACAAGTCTTGATGGCTTGCAAAATTCCTTGAGAGATGAAACCTTGATCAGAGGAAGAGTTCATGTTGCAGACAGGGAGATGACACCATACAGCTTGTAGAGAACGGAGAATTAAAAGCCATTTGGCAGCAGGTGCAGAAATTGACAACCAAACATATCAGCAAAGAGGTTGCTGATGCACAATTCAAGGTAAGGTTCAAAATGGGCAATTCAATTGTATTGAACTTCTTACACTCTTGAAGACCTGCAGGTTCAACTCCAGATGGTTCCAGAGCTAAAAGTCCAAGCAACGTCTTGAAAGCAATTTTATGCAGAACGAAAATTCCAACTTAGGTTCAAATGCTGGTGTACGTGCTCAATCAATTTGTTTGAAGAGAATCTAACCATTCTCATTGATGTTAGGTAAATGCAAATCCTTTAGCAGATCAGAGATTTGAGTATTGCACTACTTGTTTTGTAAAGATATCTTCATTTCTCTTTGTGGTTGAATCAAACTGACAAAATTCTACAACCACATTTTGGAGTGAGCTTTTGTTGCATGTTTATATCCTTCTTGGTTCGTATTCCTCAGTTCAGTTTCTCCACCTGAACTATTGGTTGGAGGGAGGGGAGATTTCTTATTCAAGTCTTCTATACCCTTTGCATGGCCCGGAGAAGGTAATCACAACAATTACTGGCCCGTGTCAATATGCAAGCTCTGATTGTTGACATCTAATGCTTTTTCAGGTGTTAAAAAATTGGTTTTTTTGTCACCAATTGTGGAAAGGGACTCTACTTCAACCCTTCAACAATTTCAAGAGAAGATATCAACTTTTTAATGAAGTTAATATTGTGGGTTTTCTACATCTAATATATTAATTCAGCAAGTCTGTCGGTCAGTGACACGGCTATACCCAACTGATAGTTATTAATTGACAGTGACTCTAGACAGATAGTGATTTCACCGCGCTTGGATCACAAACAGTTGTTTGAAAAGAAAAGTTTTTTTAAAAAACCAAAAACATCAACCAAACATTGTTGAAATAACACACCTGTGCATTATGCACAGGGTTCACACTAGTTAGTTTTGTAGTTCAAGATGTGCAAGATCAAGGGAACACATAGTAAATGTTGTATATTTGATTTTATGTCGTCAATTTTAGTTTTGGTTTGAAACATTAGGAACAATTGATACATTTTATATGTTTAACAATTTTGTGTCAATTCAAATCACATGTGCAGTTTTTTTTTTTTTTTCCCTCAATTTTGTGATGTAGTTGAGGTGGCCATCATCTATAAGTTGGATTTAGCCAAATTTAGTTATTAAAAATATGAAAGGAAGTATTAAAGCTTCTTTTTTTTTTGTTGGCTACCTACTTTAACCATGTATAGAAATCTGGATATTTTAAGAGATTTTTTAGATGTTTTCTGAAATTTAGTGATGTTTTCAATTAAAAAATTATTGAATTTTCCACTAAAATTTTATAAAAAAAATCACAACAATATAAAATTTCACACAAAAAGAATGGATCTTGGGTAGTAAGTAATGCCTGGGGCCCAAGGCACAATTTTTTGATGTAGCATCACTAGCAAGTGTTTGAAGAAAGAGTTAGTATTAACTAAGTAGAAGGTTTCAGAAAACTATCTAGATAGGTACAAAATTGAAGAAAAACTCCCCTCAAATTAAAAACTGAATTAAATTGTGGCAAAATGTTCCTTGAAAAATTGGCAAAACTTTCAAAGAAAACATGGAACTCATGACAAAATTAAAATATCCACACAAGGAAGAGGACTCAAGGTGAAGAGAAGCAGTTTTTCCCATTATGGTGAGCTAAAGGTGATATTAACATGTGACAACAAATTACATACATTGATAATAAATAGAGCTTGAAACTCTTTTTTTCAACAAGTTTCATCCTGAGTTTTGATTTTGCTTTTATTTTTGTTGTCATTGTTATGAATGTTGTGCAATAAATTTTTTTTTCATCAATTTTTTTTTTTTTTTTTTCTCCTCCTTTTTTAAATAAACTTTTTTTTTTTATTTAGTTTTGCTTGTTTTTATAATAAACCCACAATTAA
>Ga0116231_10010854_pt1 | contig 14363 bp, 12 predicted proteins | sample S1TSphgellanicum_2_FD_89695 | JGI IMG/M metagenome (GOLD analysis project Ga0116231, IMG submission 89695) | Host-associated microbial communities from peat moss isolated from Minnesota, USA - S1T2_Fd - Sphagnum magellanicum MG | ecosystem: Host-associated > Plants > Peat moss > Unclassified... | reverse complement strand
GGAGTATGTGATGTGACTCCCGGGCTTCCTCTTGCCTTAGGTCTCGGGCTTCTTTTGCCTTAGCTCCCGGGCTTCCTTTTGGCTTAACTCCCGGGCTTCCCTTTGGCCCGCACCCTTGCAATTCCCTTTGCCTTGGTCGCGAGCCCAAAGCTAGGGTTGCGACATATGGAGGAAATAAGAAGGTGATAAATAAAAGGGATAAAATGGAGGTAATGATGAAAATAAATGTAAATTCTTGCACCAAAATTGGGTTTTATCCACAACTAAGTTGTAATTAGCTTCTAATACATTATGTGTTAGTGGGGGTCTAGGGTCATTTAAGTCAACTGTCGCAACCCTACTTTGAGGGAAGTGTGAGGATGAAACTCACACTCCCAAAAATTGGGATTCGGGAGTCCTCCGGGACTCCCAAAATTTTAGAGTCAATTGCAAGGGTCAAAACACCTCAGATTGGGATGTTCTTTATATCATTTGAAAACTAGCAAAATGTAGATGTCGAAAATGGCCTTGCATGGGCCATTTGGACATCTGCAACACAAGTTATGGCAAAAAGAAGGGCCGGGAGTCAAACTGGCAGTTTGACTCCCGACCACTAAAAGTCAAAAATCGACCCGACCTCAGTGCGCGCAGGTGGAGTGCGACACACCGTTGGAAAGCTCTTGAGGAGAGATACAAGTTTGCTTTAGACCTCATCTCAATCAGATGTCTAAGAAAAGAGTTATGACCTTCCAAAGTCCCGATAGTCCAAACCGAGACAATTTCGGGACTTCTCCTTGGGAGTCCCAAAACAAAAAGTCATTCGGATGTGGGTGCTGTGGAAAGGCACAGAGTATACTATATGGGGGAAGGTGGTGGCTTCCCCCGAGTCTGGGCTGTGGTGAATCTTGTGAGTCCAGAGTTGCATGTGGCTTGTCTTAGTAACAAGGGTGCTCCAGAAAGTGAACTAACAAACTTGTTGGTTGGCTTGACACAGGTTCGAGTAAATGAATAGCTTGTCACTCTTTCTAGTCCCATCCCGGAGCTTCAACATGCCCTTCTACCCCTTCTAGTGCTGAGAGCTGAGAGCATGCCCCAAGTTCCTCACAATTCCGTTGTGTGAATAACTTAAACCCGTCTTGGGTCTAACTAGGGACTTGGGAGTGTGTCACCAACAATAATGTTCTTTTATAATACATAAAAAAAAAACCCTTAGCAAATGATGTAAATGATTTTTTTTAATGTAATATCCCTTGTCATGTGCTACCACATCAACACCTACACATATTATTATTCACACACCACACAAAATAACTTAAAAACACTTTAACTAGTGCATCATACTTAAACCAAAAGATGACTCACATGCAACAAGTAGGAATCCCAACTTAAAACATAAAATGGCAAATCACAACACACAAAACCATAGACAAAAAAAAACTTGCATAACACATAAAAATTACAAAGCAAAAAAACACCATGTGTTCTAAAATCTTAAATCACCAAAGTCATTTGAGAATTCACAACTTGGGATTATATCTCAAACACTAAATAACATGAACTCCATTCACACATGAATAAATTCCAAGCTAAAACACACTTAACTACACCAACCCTTATCATTAACCTAGTTATGATTTAATTAGGTAACCAAACTAACATTCCTAACACTCCGGCCCAAAATCAACACAAACTAAACTTTCAAAAAAATTCGCCATGATGACGAGACAACAAGGGCACGTGTCATTGAACAACCACTAATGGGCATGTATCATGTCACTAGAAGCAAATCTCCTTTTGATGTGAATTGTTAATTAAAAAAAACCCTAACCATCAATATTGCGACTTTAAACCCTTCCCATAAACCCCATTTCACACATGCCTTTCCTTATATGACAGTGATGTCATAGGTTTCTTTTACAATGTAATATCTACATAGGTTCTAACTATTGTGGATATATAATATTCATTTGTTACAATGGTTATTATAATTTGAAATTCCTAAATCTTATAATGTTGAAAGGAATTTGAATGTTGGAATAGTTGGATTTGCAAATTTCCATTGAGGATTGTTGATGGTGTCTTTGAATTTTTTAGGCTCAAGTTTATTGTTGCTTCAATGTGCATCGGGGTCAAAGTTAATTGATGACATTGAAGTTCAAACTTCAAAAGTTTTTCAATTTCTTGAAAAAGTCCTTCCACCTTATATAAAGGCACTCATGTATATTTTTCAATCATCTATTGATTTTGTTTTTTGTTTTGTGATCAAGTTGTTAAATTTTTTGTTGTGGATTGTGGTTATTCAATGTAATTTAGGTTTGCGCAAAGTGAGTTATGACTCCATTATGGTTGAGGTGTTTTGCTTTATAGTCTAGTGACTAAATTTATTATGATTTAGGTTTTCATTGCAAGGGTGATTTGAAGGGGGAATTAAAAATCAACCCAATCTTTTCATTTCATTGTGTTTTTATGGTTTAAATGCATGCACTAACTTTGTGCATGCCCTCTATATGCAATGTGCACATATTGTGCACTATGCGATAAATCCACTGATTTTGCACATTTAATGTTTGGTGCTTGTTCCTTGCTTAGTAGATGAATCACACATTGTTCTAATGTTGTGATTTTTGAATGTTTATTTCATTCTTAAGCATGGCTTCAAAATTACAAATGCATAAAAATTTCAAGTATTGGTATTTTTAGAAGTCGTGTTCCAACAAGAACTCCAAACCTTATTGGTGAAATGTGTCCATGTATGAAATGAAATTGCTTATGTTTAACTAATTATGAACACTATCCTCCAACATGACATGAAAAAATAATGTTGGATTCCTTTGAACTATTAAATGTATAGTAGGTGTTATTAAGATTTGGAATTAATAGTTTGATATTCCTAATCATGCGTTTCCTAATTGTATTCATGGATTAATGTGTTTTGGTATTAATGGTTCAACATTTTCCAAGGCTTCAAAATTGAAGTGACAATTTAAATCCAATGTCAATATACCCCATTTGTCACCAAGGTGCATTGCATGGCTCGTCATACAAATTTTATAATACAAATCATTATGACCTATCTTACTGTCTTGCATTGAATTTTTTTTGAAATGTTTATATGAATATTTTAACCATCAAAGCATTTGGAATTCACCAAATTAGTAGAGTTCATGGAAACTAGGACATAAAATTTTACATGATATTAAGCTTAGATGGATATCTATTAAATTTATGTTCAATATTGTGAAAGGTGTACACCTGTCTTGGTCAAATACCACACCCTCTTCATGAGGATGGCATGGGATACATCCACAATACCCAATGTTAGATTTTATTTTTTTGGGTTCATTGATGTGAAAACGTTACTAAGGTTGATCATGTTGCTCTTAAATGCAATGCAATCTTTGATAAAATCTACACAATTAAGGGATTTTTTTGTGTGTGATTTCAGAGATATAATAAAAATATGTGAAGGGGATGTATACTACATGTATTATGATAGTGAGTATTATTTCCAAGATGATTTATTCATTAGTTTCTTGGTTGCAATCAATTTTGTTCAAGAAAATATCAACATTTAATGGATCAAATATTTGAACACTAAAGTTGACCATTTGACTTTTGATTTGTTGCGCAACATATATCACCCACATTTAAAAATAAGACATGAGTTGTTGTTTGGGATTTTTTAAGAGGTTATGGCATATGTGAAATAGGAATGTCAAAAATTTGTAGATGTGTTTTTTAGCTTAGGGTTTGAAGGATGTTTTGGGGTTGTTTATCTTTAATTATGGCTACAACTTGACTTTGAAATCAAATTTGCTCTTCACTTGGCATTCATCAATGTTAACATTTGTTAACCTAAGAAGGTGAGACCTTCTAATTTGTGGGTGTAAAGCTAGGAAAAACATTCCAATAGAACAAATCTATAAAATGTTACAATTAATAACATGAAGAAAATTTACCTAAAAATATTTTATTCAAATAAGTTTTGGCATAATCAAAAAAGTACTAAAACTTGCATGAATATTAATCAAATTTTTATTATAAAAATATCTTCCATAAATAATGAGAATGATCAAATATATTTTTAAAATTTAAGTAGTTCAAAATTTGGAAATAGAAAAATGCACAACTTGAGTTTGAAAAAAATAAATTTTTTTTGCAAAATGTATTTTACTATTTGAAAATAATTAATACAAAAATTCTAAAAGTACAATTGAGAATTCTTGAGTGGCGATCTTTCAAAAACGTTTAAGAAAAATGAAACATAAGATAAAAATGTTTAAGAACCAAAGTCTTAAATATTAATTTCAAAGTTGGTATTTTCATTTTTGTAAAACTTCAAAATTGTGCATTGTCTTTTCAATAACGGAGTGTCAACCTCAAAACTCCCCTTACAAAACCTTTTGTGGTCTTTTAAAATTCAATCATTATCCAAAACACATTATGGTGATGCCCATTTTGAAATGGTAGAATCATTTTATTAGTCAATGTTGGCTAGCCCATTAGTAGGTTTGGTACAAAAATTTGGAAACTTATAATTTCCTTAAACATGGTTTAAATTGATCATTTTAAGAAATTTATCTTATAGCCCTTGGAAAAAGCTTTCCAATATCATATCATTCATCCAACATTACTACAAAATGTGGGTGCAATTCATTAATCCCCATTCATTAGACCAATGAATTCGCTACTTCTTCACTAGTCCTCGTTCATTACAACTAGTGAATTCACTCAAAATCCAATGAAATCACTTGGTGTATAGGGACACCTTTTGTTGTAGTGCAAGTTGGAATTAATTTGACCTTTATAATCATAAAATGTGAAGTTTGGTAGAGTTCAATAGACAATTTGTTTGGTAGGAATCTTTGATGCCTTATAACTTCTTCAAACATATTCCAAATTGAGAATCTTGAATGTCCATTTTATAGCCCTTTGGAAGATCTTTCCAATGACATATTAATTGCCTAAATTAAAGTTCATTTGTTTTTTGAAATTGTCAAAAAGGTAATGTTTGACAAGTAATTTTGGTAGTTATTTTTAGTCTATGTTTTCAATAGTTTTTTAAACTATTTTTTGTAAGTTTATTCAATAGTTTGTAACTACTTTCAATATGTATTTTCCACAACTATTTTTATAACCACTTTCAAACATTTAATCAAAAAATTGCTTAAATAGTGGGTTGTTAGAGTGCTTTCAACCACAACCTTTGATTCATAAGCGTTTTTGTTCATTGAAATATAACTCTAAGTTTTGATGTTGAAATTGAATGATGTGAACTTAATTGCCAAGTTATGGAAAACCTTTTCTTCCTCATGCATTCTTAAACACAATATTCCATTCCATTTTAGTCATTTCATACATCTAACTTGTTGAATTTGTTATTGTGTAAATGGATTAATTCAATTTAAGATGGAAGGTGTTTTTTTGGACTCATGTTTATGAAGTCTAAACTATTGATTGGTGCATTTGGAATTGGGCACTTGAAATTTCAATTAGAAATTAAAAACCTTACATACCTTCCATTTTAAACCAATGATTGAAGAATGGAAAAATACTATACATTAATATGTTGGAAAAGTTTGAAAGATTATGGTAGGTTGAAAAGTTTAGGGCTTGAGGCTTGGATGTTGCCATTTGTTTCCATGATCCATGCTAGAACTTGGATTTTGGAATATGGAATTAATTGCTTTGGATTTTAGAGTCTAGAATCTAGATTTTGAAATTTAAGACTCTCCTTTTCGGTTTGTACAATCTCATTTGAATATTTTTTTATCACAAGTCATGACTAATATGTTTTGTGTGTAGGCAAGGTTGGGATGTTACAATGGGCACAACTCGTTTGGGTTGATGTTCAATTCCTCCATTCAATAGTTTATGAATTGTGGTAGTTTGTTAAGACTTCATGGTCTTGCAAAGTTTTTGAAAACATGATAGTTTAAACTATTATTGGGTTTAGGTGTTGGAGTTTGGATTTAGGAGGCTTATTGGTTAGGATAGAAACCGAATTAGACAAAAAACACTAAAGATTTTAATGTATTATAACACAAATGTCTACACACACAAAAATTGATTTCGCAAAACATTTTTTCAAGTTTAATTTGTTGTCATTAATATTTCCATTCAAAATCTAGTAAAATTGTTTAGTAAATTAGACAAAATGGGAACTTACAACTTACACTTTTGTAATGTTGACATGCTAAAACTTATGAAAATATTGTAATTTTTGTTGAATGGCTTTTAAATCAAAAATTAATTTGCAAATTTTACCAAAAAAAGTTGGGAATGAAAGGAATCCGAATATGAACTTGTAATTGTTGAAAAATTCAAAGGCTTTTATTAAACAATGATTCAATAATTAGTGAAAAAATTCATTGATTCAACAATTTCAATTCTAAAGATTTTTCAACTTACTTTTAATGCATAAGCATTTACAAGTAAATTGAAATTAATAGTTCACATTTTCTATTAAATTTAAAAACTCAAAATGAACAAAGATGTTTGATTTTTCTTTTGAAAATGTACGCATTTTTTTTTTATTAAAAAAAGATACAAGGTGTAAATATAAATTCTTGCTAATTTTAATTAAAAATTCTACTAAAATTTCCCATATTGTGACTTTAGTCTTGGGTTTTTGACCAAGGTTAAGGCATGAAATGAAAATAGGTTGGGAGAGTGTCCCATGATTCAAGCACATTCCCAAATGTGAAAGTGTGTAAGGAAATGTGTTTCAAACATTCCCAAGTCAAAAACACTTTGGTAATTGTAATATTATGGGAGTCCTAAATTTTTAAGACACAAATGTAGATGAAAAATGATGTCCAAATGTGGTTTGCATTCTCCATTTAGAGTTGTGAATTAGGAGCTATAGCCAAAAGAGTGATTGAAAGTCAAATTCGGAATTGATTTTCAACCATTAAAACTTGAGAAATAAGGTTCAAATGACCTTTTAATTGAACATGTGATACAAGGTTGCAAATATTTTAAAAAGGGCTACAATGTTTCTTTTGAGATCTCTTCAAATGAAGGTTTTATGTTGTAGGGGAGGTCCCCATACAAGTTGGTTCTCTTGAAGGAAGGTCACATGAGGGCAATAGCCCAAAGGTGTTTTCGACCAATGGAAAACACATGAGTATGGGAACCTCCACGTATGTAATTTTTAATTTTTTTTTTCCCTCCATTCTTTCCTTCTTGTTTTTATGAATTTTCTTCATCTGTCTTTTTCCTCCTTGTGTTTTTGAATTTTCCTCATCCATCCCATCAAAAAATCTTTCCATGGGAACATAAAAATATAGGAGGATCTCCCCCACAGCATAACTCCCTAGGGATCTTCTATTGGGGGAAATCCCTCAAAATACAAAGATAAATAAAAAAGAGGTTTTTATGTGGGACCTTTGAGTTCACAAAATTGCAAAATTCATAACTTGGCAAAATTTAAAAATTTCAAAACTCCTAGAACTTTTTGGCACTTTAATGCAACCCTTGTCACAAGCGAAAAAATATGTTATAATAAACCCCCTTTATAATCATGCCTTTGGTGACCATGTGACAAAAAAGAAGGCAACTTAAATATCAATCATTCCATTCAAGTAGTGATCACTCTCCATAACAAATCCATGATCCATATACACAATAATAACATCTTTGGCTTTTCAATATTATTATTATTTACACCATCCAAACTTTCCCAAATCGTCACAATAATTATCTGTTCTTTTTTGTTGATTGTTTATGAATCCTATTCACCTTTTTAACCTATCTTCCAACTAATGAAGTTTAGTAAAATTTGTTGGATCAGATCGTTTCGAACTTTCTTGATTGGCCATCTTGGTCTTACACGATGTCAAATCTTTGGACATCACCCCACATATGCATTCCCAACAGTTCATTCAAAATTTAGACAAAACAAATACCATATTCCCAACCACTTGACTTCCCCAGAGTTCCCAAGACAAGGGTTTCAAATTTTCTGGACAACACCCAAACTAAATCTCTCATAAATACTTTCCCCACATCAATGATGCACTCAAGCATTGAATAGAACAAAACAACAACCCTTAATAACACATATATTTCTTGAAAGGATGTAGACAACAATTGCCTTAGAGTTCTCTAGACAAAGGTCTCAATTTTTTTGAGCAACACCCCAGTTGAATTCCCATGGATTGATGTCTTCTTAAATTGGTCAACATTGTCCCTTATAGAGTCTCATCAACTCCAACAACTCCATTTACTTGTTTATTCATAACATTTTATCATGCTTCAAACACCCCAATTATTGTCCACAACAAAAGAACATTTAAAGTCGAAATAACTATTAGAACTATAAATGTTGAAGACATTCTTCCCATCAACATCTCCTTCATGAGCCTTTTGGATTTTTATTCCTAATTGTTTATCATTATTCTCATCACACATAGTCTATTCAAAACAAAAGGAAAATAGAGCTTAGTTTTTGGAATCCCTTTCTCCTTTATCATGGCATCCCCTATTTTTTCCAAAAGCCCATCCTCTTTAGCCTTTGCAGAGATCGCCATTTCCAAAAACCATTGAAGAATAACAATTAAAAATCATCATATTCGCCATTCATGCTTTTCGCAAAATAAACACACACCACAAAACTCTTGAAAGAAATAACCTAAAATAGACAATACAAGCACTCCATATCCACACAACCATAAATGATCATATAAAGTAGCCCATCTTTTGTCATTTTCTACATTTGACAACTTAATCTGTCAATTCATTAGGTCTTCATCCCAATTTGATTTTTAGTTAACCTCTTTTCATCCCACAACTATTTTTTTTGTGACATTAATGAATTGTGATTTAATGTGTTTAGTCACATTCCATATAAAACCTTACAAGATTGTGATTATAAGCAATTTGTTTTTTACAAAATAGCTCTTTTATGCTAAAATAAAGGTGCCAATTGTTTAAATTTCCTACATGGGTTATTCTAAGTTCTATTATTCATTATTAAACTTGAAGAAGATCGTGATTTTGCTTATTTTAATGTGATGATTTACATTGAGTTTGAGCTATTCAATTATTAACTTTGTATCTTGTTAACTATATGTTTCTGATTAAGATTTTTTGCTTTCTTGGCAAGTTGACATATCTTTTGTTTGTTTGCATTATAATTTTTTTTTTCTTTTTTTTGTTAGTTTGCACAACTTGAAGACAAAGTAACACTAACCAAATGGAATTACAATTTACAAAACTTTAATATTTGCCCTAAAAATCTCCCATTATAGTCACATTTACAAAAAAAAGCTATGAAGTTTTTTGTGCTACTTACAAGCGTTATAGTGATTCTAAAGAATGGTTTTTCTCACTAAAATGGATGATTATCAAAAAATGTGTGACAAAAACAAGAATGTGACTAAAATGGGCATGATTATAAAAGGGGTTTATTATATTTGAAAGAAGGTGGTGGTTTTTTTACAAATCCAAGTTGTGATGTGTTTTGTGAATTTTATTCACCCTTGGTTCATTTGTGCACCATTTTGGTTCAAATTTGCACTAACCATTTTCATTTTTGGTTTGTGTAAGTTGATTTCACTCTGAACTTTCATAAATTGTGAATTCTTCCTAATCCCATCATGAAGCTCCCACCTTTGTTTTTTTTTCAAAAATCTAAAAAACACACCTTGAATTTACATTCCATTACAACCTTGGGAATCAGAACCTTGGGAATTAGTAAGATCATTTACCTTTATACCACTTGACAAACCTTAGGTGTGTTAGTATTATTATTTTTTTAAATATTCAAAATTGAACTTTAAATGTTATTTTTATTATTGATGTTGTGCATCTTGAAAGGCTATTGAAAAGTTTTTGATAGAAGAAGTAATTGATTGGTTAATATGCTTATTGAATCTCTAGTGACTCTTCAAAAGTTCATTGTCATTCACAAATTTGGTAGTCCAATTGCTACCAAACTTGGAAAAGTTCAAAATTTTAAGTTTTTGGCTAGAATGGAAACCTTCAATTTCCCTAATTCATATTTAGTTAAAAAAGACATATCTACCATTGAGGCAATCAATGTGACAATACATGTGTCCATGTGACCAATTTAGCTCAACTATTAGACACCAATTAACATGTAGCCAAATTCAATTAAAATCATTAAAAACAAAAAAAACAAAAAAAAACATTGGTGAACAATGAGTAGCAAGTGAGATGAGGGCACTCATGTTTCAAATAAAAGTCAACAAATATTGCAATACAAGGGCAGCTTCAACACATGTCTTTTATTTAATTAATTAATTAATTCTGAAGATTCCATGTTAAAAATGAAAAAAAACCAAAAGTTTCTTCATTTCCCTTCACAAAAAAATTGTTCTTTGAAAAAAAGGTATATTATTGAAAATTTCAACATTTCTACAAATAATATAATTTGTGTCATAGCTGCCAAATTGCTATGATACTTAAAAGTTAGCTTCAATTGGTGTCACCTGCATCATGAAGGAGCAACACTATTATTTGTGTTTAGGGTTTAGGGTTTAACAAATCCTTGGAGAATCCATCATCTCTAATCTATACACAATATTACTAGGGGTTAAGCTAAGTTTGTGGAGTTAGGGGTGGTTAGTTACCCTTCCAGGGTACTCTGCATAATACTATCAACTTTGATGCAATGCATACTACAACAAAAGAAAATAAAATTTACTCTTAATTTTTTGAAAATTGCCAGAAATGAAAAGAATAATAATTAAAACACTTGAGGAAAAAAAAACTATAACTAACAAAATTCTCCAAAAAATTCCCCCAAAAATTCACAAAAAACAAAAGAAAATTGATTGGAAATTTGGAAGTCAGAATGGGAGGTGGTGGGAGATGTCAAGACATGCTTCCAATTTTTGCAGTGTAAGTGGAGGGCATGTTACCCAATGTAAGATTTTCTTGCTTGGCTAGTTCAGATCAATCCTTTGTTGTTGCTGTTGTTGTTGTTTAGCTTCTTCATTTCCAAAATGGAATAAATTTCCCTCAAGAATTTCTAAAAGAGTAGCAATTGCTTTAATTTTTTTTTGTTTTTTTTTTTGCAAGCTCAAGGAAGTGTTTCTTCTTCTTGCCTGCAAAATAAATTCGCCTTATCCACAAAGCCGTCATCAATCCATCCATTCTATTAAAAATCCCTTGTTTGCTTCTGCAACTCTCGCAAATCGCTCTGTTTTTATGTGTTAAAACTCCGAATTTCTTAGGATTCTAGATTCTTTGAGTGTTGGGTCGACTCGCCCAAGTAGATTCCAGCTTTGGGTGTCTCAGAAATCGCTCTCTTTTGATGCGTCAATCTCCGAATTTTCTCAAGATTCTAGATTCCTTGATGGGTTGAGTCGACTTGTCAAAGCAGATTCAAGCTTTTGGGTGTCTGAGAAATCTCTCTCTTTTGATGTTTGATGAAACTCCGAATCCTGGATTCACGAATTGGGTTATCTCAGAAATCAAATCGGTCTCTTCTTTTGTATGTGTCATCGAACTCCGAATTTCTCAAGCTTCAAGAGATTCTTTGATTGTTGGGATCGAGAAGAATAATGATCAGTTTCTTCTTCTTCACAAATTTACTATCGAGATCATCATCATCACTGTCTGCTCCTGATTGGATTTTGTCTTCTTCTTGTTCAGGGAGGAATATTATTAGCTCGCAGCACCGGATTTACTAAACCCTAAAAAAACAAAGCTCCCAGTTATGGCAAGTTCCACACCTCTGGAAGCTATGGCAGTTTCTTCCTCCTCGATCTGTTGGATGCAGAAGCAATCCTTGAGGCAGCAGGATGCAAGCTGTATGCCTCATCATGGTGTGCGATTCTGCCAACCCATGATGAAGTCGTGGACTGGTGGTGGTGCATTTGCAGCAAATCTCATGTGGCCTAGGAGGAGGACTCATCAGATCACATCCCAATTGAGAACAAGAACTCACTGTTCTGCATCCTCATCATCATCATCAGGGTTTCCAGAATCAGATGAACCCTATTTACAAGACTTGCGAGTTCCATTGGAGTGGGTGACATCTCCTGCTGCAGCCCAGGTATGATTGACTGCTCCTCCTCCTCATATGATCTAATCTTGCAGTGCCTCTTGAGTTTTGCCCTGAATTTTCAGATCTTTCAAGCGAAGGGAATTGTGTGTGTGTCTCTCTGAACTTTCTTGAGCAATTTGAGATTGATTTTCAGCAGGTTGCAAAATTGAGAGTAATTTTGATCCATGGGCCAGCTTGCTTTTTTCAGGAAGCTGAGTGGCTGAGAGGTGCACTTCAGCAATGGCTGGATGATGAGTATTGTCCAGAACCAGCCAATGAGGAAATCAGCCGACGCTGTGCGCAAGTGTACTATTATTGTTTGATGGAGAAGCAAATGGACATGGGTGATATTTTGATGCAAATGGTAAGGGACTTGGAAACATTCTCATTCAAAGAAAGTTTTCATGGAGCTTTTTCTTCTGCAAATGCGGCCATTGCCCTCATCACCAAGCGCATTGGCACCTTGGAAGGCACTGACCTGCAGTAGTAAGTTTTCTGAGGTCAGTTTCACAAAGGAATCTCCCCTCATTCAATCAAGTCCAGAGATTTTATGAATGCCCTTACTAAAGAAGAGCTTCAAAATTTCGGCGGAGTCTTGACTTAATTTTCTTTGTTTTGACCCACTACTGGAAGAAGAGATTCTGACATGTACCTGCTCAAAGTCTTGTGGTTTTTCTGGCTCCATGATGAGCTTGAATGTTCATTCACAAACCTTGTGATAGAAGAACAGAATGAGTACATAATCAACAAGTACAAATTTTGAGTCTCAAAGTCCTTGTTCAAGTGTGAGAAGTATTTGAGTGTCCAAAACAGGCATTGGAAGTCCACTGCATAGTTCTCAGAATCAGGTCACAAGCTGTTCAAGGAACAATATTTCCATGTTGGTCTGAAATTGGGTTTTGATTCTCGAGGGTTGTTTCTGTGACCCAGAACTTGTGGTTTGAGACTAGGGTGTCGGGTTTATGTGTGCACCTTCACTACAATTTGCATTCAAAAGATAGCGGGTCTCCTCCTGTAATCATAGTTTCTCTGTAAAGGAGTCGGGATTCTATCTTGTTTGCAATAGGGCATTTCTAGAGCTTCTTTGTTCATGTCAGGTTACTAACTTGCTTGAGAAATTGTACCCTTGTACACTTGCAATGCAATTTTAATGCCATGATGGTTTTGAAGGTTCAAATTGAAGTACTATTGCTTCTAGTCCTACCTAGAATCTATATGTGTGTGTATATGTATATATCTGGAACACAACAACAGACAGACATGGTCACCTACTCACTAGCGGGATTGAACTCTGGACCTTTGTGGTATCAAACAGGGGCTATACCTCAAATCAAGCCCAATGGCAGAGGACATAGTAAGGCTTTCACCTCATCTCATTCATGAGTTTGAACCCGGGACCTTTGTGGTACCAAACCACAAAGGGTTTCCATTGAGCCAACACCGTAGGGGCTTGAATCTATATCTTTGAACATAAGAGGGGAAGAGCTATGCAAAGCATGTGGGCTTTATGGCTGTCAGTTTGTTGGAAGGGGATTGTCTCGTTGTGGGCATTCTCTTTTGAATGCGAGCTTGCTCATTTTTGGCTTCTCAAATCCAAACAAAGACATCATTGAGAGAAGCAATGCACCCGAGCGCCTCCTTGCAGCTACAACCTCTCTCTCTCTCTCTCTCTCTCTCTCTCTCTTTGTCCTTCTCACTTGCTTCAATTTGGAGTTCTCTCTCTCATTTGATTGAAAGATTGTGTAGAGATTAGTATACGTTGTTGGATTTTTTTTTTCTTTACATTTTAACAACAATTTGTTGTTTTGTCTTTCATAATTATGAGTTTGGAGATTACTTCTCGATGCTCATGAGAGTTATTTCATTTGACAATAGTTGATCCTCATGGCGTTACTAGAATTTGGCACTTGTCCTTGGTTGCCACTTTGAGCAAGCGCCTTTTTCTAGTAATAACGCCCTTGAGTTTGTGTTCATATACCAATCACAAAATGTATGTCTTGAGCAATAAAATTCACATATTTGTGGGGGAGACCCATGAATGTTTTCTTGAGCTTTGTTTCCATTTCCAAAGACAAAAATGGCTTGAACTTCAGGTCTTGAATTTCAAGAACCTTACAAAATGGAAAGTACCTATCCACAATCTTATGAAATGGAAGGTACCCGAGACCCATGGTGGAGAGCCATAAATTGGACCCCTGGTCTTTAGATGAGGGTCCAAGACCTTGATTTACCACTTTTTGGGACCATTTTGGAGGGAAAATCAATCGGTTCAGACCCCCCCCCCCCCCCCCCAAAGACAGGTGAGGGGGGGGGACAAGGAGAAAAAGGGGGCACGACGGTAGGCGTCGACAAGAGATGCGTTTTG
>Ga0116231_10010853_pt1 | contig 14364 bp, 11 predicted proteins | sample S1TSphgellanicum_2_FD_89695 | JGI IMG/M metagenome (GOLD analysis project Ga0116231, IMG submission 89695) | Host-associated microbial communities from peat moss isolated from Minnesota, USA - S1T2_Fd - Sphagnum magellanicum MG | ecosystem: Host-associated > Plants > Peat moss > Unclassified... | reverse complement strand
TCCCCAATTGTGAATTCTTTGCAAAGCTCTTTCCTTCAGGTGATTCATCATTATCCACAATTTGGTGCATGTAGTAGATTCACTCTTTGTTTTTTCTCCCTCAGCTAGATTGTATATTACTACAATGAAGTTGTGTGTTGTTTTCATTTATGATGTTGTTGTTGTTGCTACTTCTTCTTCTTCTTCTTCTTCTTCTTCCCCCAAAATGTTTCCTTGCATTTATGTTTGATATGATGGAATCATATTATCATAAAATTGTTTCATGAATCATGAAATCAATGTTCTGAAAAAATGAATTCTTTGAGATGATGATCATGTTGATTGATTGCTTCGATGTTGCAACTACTCCAGGTCCATGTTAAGTTAAGCATCAAACAATCACAAAATCCACTGAATTAAGATCATGTGTTTGTAATTGTTGATACTATTGGTTGCCTGCCTTGTGTATGTAATTGTTGCAACATCACAGATTCTTCACCTGGATACATGTGTGTGGGATGTTGTTTTCCTGTACAGGTTGTTATGATTCCAAAGAAGAGGCTTAGAGGTACATGGTCTATCATATCCCACAGTGTGATCATATGGATCTCGTAAGGCCAATGATTTCATTTCCTCTTTGAAGTTTATCTGTTAGCAAATTGTTTCATTGCCATAATTTCCTTTTTATGACTATGGTTGTGTATCTATGCTTGAAACATTTCCAATTTCCATAATAAAATGTTGTGTACATGATGCTCATGTATCAACTAATTATGTGCACCAGGGCCCTAGACAGGGCATGCTTGAAATTCAAACTGCCAACAGAATTGCTTCATTATCCTGAACAAGATTATGTTGAAGATGAAGAGCTAGTAAGTTCCATGATTTGCCCATAATGCACTTATTTGTTATAGATGCAACTTGTAACCACATACCAATCAACTCAAGAGTCATTTGTCAGTTATATTGAAATTCTCTAACAGACTGCACTTCTTGCTGTAAACAGTAGTGGAGTACTGTTGGACTATGCACAATGCACTTAAATGTAGTAGGTCACCTTCTTTTTTGGTTCAACCTTACACCTGTAAACCCTAAACCTTAAACCCATCTTCTGAAGTCCATGGTATATGCATTAGGCAGAGTTGACCTTCTTGTCATGCTTGTCTCCATTTGAACATTGAATGATCAGATCAATTGGTATAATAATTGCACAACCTGCATACATGTGGTTTTGTTTGAAGGATGTTCCAATGATCCTTGTATGTAGAGGCAAACCTTGGACCATGTGAGTTTTGTATGTTTCCTTCGCACTGAAAGCCAGATCAGTTGTTACACCCTAAAATCCCTAAACCCTAAAGCACTTCCCTTCTTATAAATCTGATTTCCATTTGTAGCACCTAGTAAGAGCTTGGGTGAAGAATTTAATGTCAATTGAACTTCTCATGTTTTTTTCCCCCATCATTTCTCGTTTCACAAAGAGGAACTCATTTAATTGGTGTTTATGAGGAGCTGAGCTAAAAAGTTAAGCTTATCAAATGATAGTCATGAAACCATTTTTCAATTTTGGTTGTCTTTTTGCAGGGATCATGTATGCACTGGTCTGAATTTGGACATCATTCAATGCACATGTTTGTGGTCTTTGTGGAAGATTATACGTTACTGTACTGCTTCCCAATTTTTGGATGATTTTGAACTGGAATACTGCTTTCATTTAGGTGAATGTGTAGTATACTAAATACTATATAAAGCTTGCTGGCAAAGAGATGTGTGATCTGCCATGGAGCATTGAATGCTTGTCAATTCTAACCTTAATTTGTATCAAGAATTTTGTGAAGGTTGTTAAATTGGTATAGTTTGATTCTACAAATTCAGAAGCTATTTCATTTGCTGGATTTTTGTTCATGAATGTAACTCTCTTGGATGTCTAGTCATATATCGTGTTAAGAGGTTTGGGTTTTTTCACACTTGAGTTATTAGAATCAAACTGTTGCAGAGGGCTTTGCCATTTAAGTTTGGTTAGTCTCTGATGATGTAATTGGTCACCCAGTACTTTTACCTCTTGTGCTACTAACTGATTCTTGATCTTTGGCTCTTGAGCTATGAATGATGGTACATTGAACTTTGAAAGGAAGAGAAGGTAAACCAACATTTTCACCCATCAGACCCTAATTTGACATGTCTACCAAATTTTCTTCCTACATGGTTTAGTAAAAGAGTTATCTCTAGTCAACTAGGTATACTTCCCTTCTGGCCCCTTTGTGAGCGTTTTTGGATTTTGCCTGACTTGTAGAGTCCAAACACACTGATGATACTCCCAAGATCAAGAATTCATCAGAAATTCTTTTTTGTTGAAGGTTGGAATTATTCTTTTTACATGTAAACCCTAAAACTCAATTGTAAAGGTTGGTACCAGTGTTGGGTGAATATCATTTTTTGGGATATCTGCTAAATAATGATATCCACATTTCTTTTATCCATTGGATAATGATGTTATATTTTTTAATAATTTAAAATTTATTTAGATGTCCTGGCCAAATATCAAATTTTCACATTTTTCAATCCGACCTAATATTGTCCAGTTTCAAGTTCTAGGCCATTTCCCAACTCAATTGTTGGCACGATCTATGGAATGGCATAATTGATGAAGACAAATCCTAATTGTCAAGAAATGCAATTGAAATAGACAAAAAATGTCTGAAAAGAGAAGAAGGGAGGATGTGAAGTAAAACACTTATTCAAATTTTGGGACCATAGATTTAAAGTGTGCATTTTTGTTTTTATTTTGCTTTATAATATCTGGTGGGTATCTACCAGTGTTGTGAGAGTATTTGGTTTTCAGTGTTATTTGGCTTTCAGTAACCGGATGAAAAGGAAGGTACATTCTTCGAAAGTCCCTCAGAAAACCTACTTGTACGAAATCAAACTATTTTATTAATTAATGTTGAACAATTACACACATGCATGAGGTGTCTGATTAAAACTGGAAACTTGGGAATGCATTTGAAAATGCACAAATAAAATAATAATATTCACCTTGCAATTGGATCTATAGATGCCTTAATCCCTCACCTGAAATTCCCTTATTTTTCAGTGATTGCAAAGGGAGAGTGATCAATTGATTGTAAAATTATAACCAGCTTTGCAAGACATAAATTCTGTGAGCACACTGGTACTTGGATTGTTCAAGTGATTGGGCATTCTTAGAATCACCCCCTTAAGATTGGGTTTAGTTCAAATTACACAATGGGATTCTCAATTGCAGAGAAAACATGATATTTTAAATCTTATGCAGACACATAAATCAGCCAAAGCAGGAGGCTATCTAATACTTAACATGGTGGCAATCATCCACAACAGGAAAGAGCCAAGTTTGGCTACAGGTCAGAGAGGATAGTAGTCATTCTCTAGTATACTAATGGCTGATTTAGCATGCAAAATAGTCAATGGAGATGGAGAATATAACCTAAAAGCTGTTAACAGTATTGTAGTGGACCCAAATTATAAGCAATGTTCAACCACATGAAATCAGGAGCTTGAAATACAAATATTATGATTGCAATGTATAAACAACCAACCACCTGTGTGATGATCTCATTTGGCTCGTAATAGATTTCAATCTCTGTGATCCTGAAACCATTATCAAGCTCGACCTTGACAATCACCATGCCAAAGACTTCAATGCCATCGTTTGAGGGCTCTGCTTCTAAGGTGCCATGGCCTAATCACCATGTCAGTTTGCTGGTCATCTTGCCCCAATGATACCATTTGAAAGTCATCTCCGGTGGCCTAAAAAAGAAGGAACAAAATAAACAGTCAAAGTCCACACCATTGTAAAAGAACAAGCATCAATAAGTTTTGTGCAAAAACATCACTGCACTAAGCTTCATGCAACACTTCAATGCAAAAGCCAAAGGGAGCTCAATACTTGTATTTTGTATGATTCTTAAAGCAAACTTGGGTAATTAGTAAGAATATCGCAACTGACAACACTATAATGGACTGCACACAACCATTTGGATGAAGCATGGCCATTAGGTAGCATGAAATTGAGCTTGGACCTGTAAAGATGTATAGGATATAGGGTTGTCCAAAACGGTGAGTAAATTATATGTCGTTAAAGGCTCAAATACCAGGTGTGAGTATAGATACTCTAAGTAGGTTCGTATGTGTCTATGTATATTTATGTGGTTTTTAGTTGAATATTTTGAATCCAATTTTGATTAGGAAATGGGATTTTGTTACAAATGAAGTGTTCGGATATCCTACCCTTTAAATACATGGGATGAGAAAGGAAGAAAATCATTGATATCAATATTCCTTTGATCAAAATTATAGGTACAAAACCTCATGAAATTGATCAATTTTATTTTATCAAAAATATTCCAACAAAGAAAACAAAAAATGAAATGGCCAAACCAAGAAACTTGAAATTATCTGGCTGGACAATTGTGGACAAATCTTCACATGACAGTTCCCAGACCTGTACCCATCCATTATTTTCATGTTATTTGAAGGCCAATGTACTTCATCCAAAAAATAGCTTTACTTCATCCAATCCACTAAAGTACATGCTATGTTCTATCCATCGTTGAACCAACGATGTTTCTTTCATAAGTTCTTGTGGTGGTTCTACTAGGACCGTATAAATCGCAGCTTTCCCCAATAGACAAGTTGCAATTTCCATTGAAAGTTCCCTTTAGGTATTTTAACGATTTGTAGGGCCTTGGCTGACCTGTTCGTTGCCGTGGAGTTTGTGTCTTTTCCGATGCAAGGTTCCCCTTTTCCTTTCTGTGTAGTAGAAGTACTCATGATATAGACGGCACATATCCCAAATTCACGCAGGTGTAATCCTGGGCGTTTTCCCTCTAAAAGTGTGGCAACCATCATCAAGGTTTGTTCTCCTAAACTTTCGATAGTTAGTTTTTGACTCACCTACTTTCAATTCAATTCAAATCAAATAAAAGAGATTACACACTGAGGGATCCTACGCAGAGCTTTCCAACTCCATCAGTCCCATGTAGATCTCACCCCGCTCACACAACTTATAGACAATCCTACGTTAATAACAAGTCGAATTCCACGATATAAGAGTTCTGTTTTCAAAAAGATTTGTCCATCTGTAATGGAAATAACATTAGTAGGAATATAAGTAAGCACATTTCCAGCTCGTGTTTCAATTACAAATGATGCAATCAAACTACCTACACTAGTCTGGTCTGACATTTTAGTGGCTCTTTATAATAAACGAAAATGTAAATAGAACACATCTCCTGGGAACGCCTCACGACCTAGTGGTCGATGTGACAATAATGACATTTGACGATATGCCATTGATTGCTTACTTAGGTCATCATAAATAATTAATGCGTGCATTCCATTATCTCGAAAATATTCTCCCATAGAACAACGTGAATATGGTGCCAAGGATTACAAGGGAACAAGATCTAAAGTAGTGGCTACTACAATAATGCGATATTCTAAAGCACTCGCTTCTGAAAGAATATTAACTAATTATGCCATGGTTGAACGTTCCTGTCCGATTACTACATACACAATACAATTTTTCATTGTCTGAGGTGCCCTTGCACATTGATTTGCTTTTGGTTTAGTATGGTATCAATAGTTATAACAATCTTTCCAATTTGTTTGTCTCTTATTATAAGTTCTCGTTGACCACGACTTATAGGAACTAGGCTATCTACTGCTTTCAATCCTGTTTGCATGGGTTCGTGCACATATTACATGCAATAATCTCAAGGGTTTTAACTTCTACACATCTTCGTTTTGCAACGCTTAAAACACCTTTTCCATCAATAGGTACTCTAACGCATCAACCACACGACCTAACAAGGCCTTTCCTACATGAACATCCACAATAGATCCAATGCATTTGACAATATCTCCTTCTTTGATGGCGGTATTACTAGCAAATATAACAATTCCTACATTCTCATTTTCTAAATTTAAAGCCATTCTTTTCACACCGTTAGCAAATTCAACCATTTCCCCAGCTTGAATCTTGTTTAATCCATAAACACGTGCAATTCCATCTCCAACTAAGACCACTCGACTGATCTCATCTACTTGGGTTGACTTGTTTTTTATAACTATTGATCTATGCTCAACAACACAATCTTACTTAATAAATTTTCTTTTAAAACAAAATTGTAATGCAACCACAATGATGAGCATTCCAAACATATTTTGACTTAATTAGCAACATTTTTGTGCAAAACCATTGAAACAATACCCAACAAACAGAATTGTGATGACAATATGGATTACTTAATATTTATATGTAATTAGAGTTAATTAGATTGGTTATGTAGCAAGCCATGACTATAAGAGCTAGTAGTGAGTTGGATCGGACTTGTGTTCTTGGCAAAGTAAAGCTTTGTGTGATCTCTGATCAAGGCATTGTAGGTTATGCAAGATGTCCATGAGAATTAGATCCAAAGTAAATAATGAGGAGTTTTTGAAGAGATTTCTTTGTCACAATACTACCATTAGTAGTGTCTTTGAGAGAAAGAAAACAATACACATCCCACAGAGAAAATCTAAAGATAAATGTGTTATATCAATTAATGGAATACATAAAATACATGTCTTAAAATAGGTGAGACTTTCATAATAGGCAAGTTAATCCTTTCAAACTTAAGTAAGAATCTATGTAAACTTAAATTAATTTCCATTGACAAAAATTACTCAACATTTAATATCGTTCAAACCTTAAGCCTAAAAATTACAATCTCACCTCTAGTAAATCCTGGTCATCAAGGGCTTTGCAATAGTACCAAGAGTTTTCCTCAATTTCCTTAATCATTTAATTTTTATTTTTTGAAAATTTCTTGGACAAAATTATTCGATTTTCAATAACTCTTGCACTATAACACTACCAAACTCCTTCGGTGCATCCCTATTAATTTAAAAGAGCTTTCAAATGATATTCAGAGCATGATGGGGGGCATTGTGGTTTGGGAGATCTCAACATAACAAAACAAACAAACAACCTCTTGAATAGATTTTTTTTGTGATTTAGATATGTCGTAAAATTTTAGAATTTCCTAAGCTCAATGTGCAATTCTATCATAACCTTCTTGTGGTAGGCAATACATTTCCAACGTTTGAAGCTTCTAGTGTTCCTCCACTATGGAAAGAACATATATCAGGTGTAAAAGTACCCATTCAAGTTATTATACCTTTAACACATAATTTTATTATAAATTATTTTTCCTAGGAACATAGTTTCATGAGAACTTGAAGAGAAACCTACTTAATACCTTGAGGCAACCAACATTAGTGATTACCTACACAAGTATCATAACTAAGTAACAGTGAATGTAATTGTTTACTATGTACAAGCTAGAAGTAGGTAATGCATTTGGTGATTACAAGGTCAATATATCAAAGTTGGTTGGTAAGGTGTTTATTTCCATTTGGTATAATATCAAAATCTAGGTGGTCAACATGTCATATTGATCTATGTAGTATTCTTAAAGCTTTTCTTTTGGCCCAATCTAAAGTAAGTAGTTGGCTATTTGCACTACGGAACATTTTCATGGCCACAATGAATTAACACCCACTAGTGCACCATCCACTAGATGCCCATTATTACTCAATTATGGATGAACCTCAAATGAGTTAATATTTGATTTCACCTCGGTAACCAATTTTGTAGGAAATAGGTTTTGCATACAGAGGTAGGTAGGAAAACAAGTAATTATTATGTAAGAAGATGGTTTATACATATGTAAAGGTTTTTTTATTACCTATTAACAACTTGTTTGTGGGTTGCTAGTAGGTAGGTTTTTTTTTTAAAAACTAAAATAATCACCATGGTTAATCAGGGAATTGAAAGCCGACAAAAAACCACTTACCATTCATCCTTCATGGTGCATTAATGGGTACTAGTTCACTGTAGCCCATTTTCATCATTAATGCTTGCCGAATATTAGTATTGTCCAAGCTGTCAATTTGTTAGGACTTTCATGCAAGAAATTAACATTGGTCCCCCAATTGTTGTAACAAAACTCAATCTAGATGCTTCAATTGCTTATGATTGAAAAATCTCAAACTGATCCACATGTGTAGAGAAGTTGGAGGAGGAATGTGCATGCATTACATTCACTTTGTCGAATGTGGATTTTTTCATGGTGATGAACACATAGAAATGTCATAGGACAATTTCAATACATTTCTTACATTTGAATAAGGGTGAATGATAATCATTGAAATGTACCTTTAGCTTGTATCATCCTTTATTTTGAATGACTTCAATAAGAATAATATGAAAGCATTGTGACCTATAATGAGTAGTAAGGTGGAAAATGTTAAAAAGGTCACTAAGATTGCCTTAATCCAACACATGATGTGAGTTGATGATCATAGATCAGTACGATGGTTTTATTTATTCTAATTAACTATATTTTATTTGTTTTGCTTTATGGTTGCAAATGCGTACATTCATGGAAATAGAGGAATTGTGGGCTTTCAATTTGTTTGTTTTGTTGGTAAATTCACAAGTTTATCATCTTTGTTGCATTCTTTTCATGGTGAATCTGGAAGCTTTGCCATAGATTAGCTTAATGGATTCTATGGTGGCAGGAAAGTGGAGAGGCTCGGATTATAAAGAGGAGTTTGATCAAACTAGGTAGTTTGATGGCTTTTGAAGAAAAGCTAAGTGTCTTACTTAAAATCTACATGTGTTTTTAAAGGAATTCATGAGCATCCTAGTGGATGGAGTCAATTACATGTTTTTTTGTGGTTGGGGAAGAATGTTCCACTATAATTATCTCACTTTTTCATTGGAGCCATAGAGTTTTGTTGTGCTATGAGCTTCAAAAGAGAAAAAATAGGATTAGAAGTAGCTTGTAGGGGTCATATCAAAGAAAGTGATGAAAAAAATTAAGGATTTCATGAGTGATTTGAATGGCACATTTTCTTTGTGTTGTTTTGTTGGGCATCTCTATGGGAAATAATTGGAATTCATGATATTGGGAGAAAGTATCTCCATTGTTGTGGGAAATCTAGAGATAAAAAAGGATATTAAAAACAATGTTGGGTTTGGTGGGAAAAATCTTTGAATGTAATCTTGTTCCAAACTTTGCTTTATTTCTTGTCCAACTTCTAGGGTTAAATGTTGTTTTGGGTGGGAATATGCCTTTCATTGTTTTCTTTTTTATTGTTAGACTTGGAAATTTGTTTAGTAAAACTACCACATCTAATATATGGACCTTAAAGAATCAGAATTAGTAAACCTTAAACCAATGGGCTTTTCAAAGAGAATTTGGAATGTTCTGATTCTTTAAGGTCCATATATTATATTTGTTATGATGTAGAAGGGTTTTTCATTTTTGATATTCTAATTTGCCTACTAGAAGTTCTAGTAATCAATTTTGTGTCACTAAAATTGCATACTAATATTGTTTAATAAAACAATCCTCTCTTTTTGGCTACAATTGAACATTGTGTAGAATTGAATGCCCTATCTTCTAATGTTAGTTGATGAAAGAAAGAATGATACATGCATTTAACATCATGTTGAAGTGAATTGATTCTGCTAGTTGGTAATATTAATTCACATGGTGTTGTTTGTTTTTGTTGTGTCGTACTTGCACAAGGGACAAGGATTGTTGCATTAGTTTTTTTTGAAATTTTATTTTAAAATATCCATTTTCATGGTGGTGGATGAGAAATCTTCATTTTTAATTTTGTTTTGTGAATGAAATTTTTTCATTCATTAAGGTTGGGGTTTATTTTGAAAATGCATAGGGTTTGGGATGGCAACATGTTCTGTTGGGTGGTTTTTTCATATTGGAGTATATTGTGTTTACTTTTTGTTGTGTCATATTTGTTCATTATAAGCAATGTTGTGTTGGATTATAAGTTCAAAACTTAAGTACTAGGTTTCACTAGTTGATTTGTGTTGTGTTTTAATTGGAGCTAGTGACAAAAAGGAGATGAATTAGGTGTGTGAGTAGGGTGTTTTTGGTGGACTACAAATTGTTACAAATTTGATGTAATTGGTTCTTTCAATCATATCAAGTTCTTCAACTCACTACTAAACTTTTATAAACTCACCACTATTTTTGAAATTTCCTTGGGTGCCTTTTTTTATGAAAAGTCACAAACACCATTTTCACAAAGTCTTTATAAGGAGTGGATGAGGCAATCAAGTTGTGTAGCACAATATAATTGGTCAATTTAAGAAAATATTCTTAATTCATGATTTACAAGTCGTTAAATAAATGAACCCATAAATGTGTCATAAATAAAATTTCCCACAACTTTTAGGAGTCCATTAAATAGTGAAAGGATTGGTTACAAACACATTGTTGTGTTTTTACATCCCCTATTCTTGTTATCATCATCCCTTACTTTGGATTTTAACAACATAATACATACTCAAAAGTTCCATGCAAAAAAATTACAAGATTCTAACAATATTTCATTCATTTTGAAGGGATAAAATTTCCAAATTTAAAAAAATGGTTACACCAAAGGTGGTTCCTAAAAGAGAGAATGCACCCCTTTTATTGTTTTCCCAAAAAACAAGGTCCCATCATCATTTTAAATTCCTTTAAAAAAAATTAATTTCTTTTGATTTCCTTTTCTAACATTGTTTGTTTGATGTGTGTATAAGTAGCAATTTCTTGCTTGGAGTTTTTTGCTAAAATTGTGTGAGCACCAACCAAACATAGATCATGTCACATTGATGTGTAAAACAAACAAAAGGTTTTTCATATATGCTTTTGCATTGGTGGCATGGGTTGGAAAGTCGGTGCATCATAAGCCATCACACATCAATGTTTATTTTTTATTCTTGTTGAGATGATCTTGGTCCTTTTCTGGTTCCTACCATACTACCTACAAGTTTTGCAATAATAATAAAATTAATGGTGTTTGTGGTATTTTTAGTGTTTTTTGGACATTGTGGGGTATTGAATGTTTTTTGTGAAATATTGCCATGGTTGTACTTACATGATTTTGGCATTGTACACATAGTGTTATTTGTGTGGAGGCAAGTAAAAACAACAAAATGCAAAACACGCATTGAGTGTTGTCTTTTTCTTATGGACATAAACAACATTATAAAAGTTTGATAAGATAACAAAAGGAAAATATGTGGAACGTTGTTATGTGTTGAATCTCATTTTGTGGATGTAGGAAAAAATAACCAAAAAATGGTGTTCTTGTGGAAAAACAACATGACAACAAAAAATAGAACATGTATTGAATCTTTTTTTTGTGGATGCAAGACAAGATAGTAGAAGTAAAACATTTATTAAATGTTATTCTTATGGAAGCAAGACATGACAACAAAAAAATAACATGTATATAGGATATCTTTGAAGCTAGATTGTTCTAAAAGGTGAAATCATGTTCAAAGGAACTAAGGGCACCAAGGTAAAAGTCTTTTTTGAAGGATTGCACATTACACATGTCATTTCTGCATTGGTTTATACTTGAAAATTTTGTATTTCAAATACCCTAATGTTTAACATCACATTGTAGATATAAATATATTTTGACTATAAATTGATTTTATATCATGTGTATTATGCATTCATACCTTCAATCACATATATGAACAACTTTTATTAAAGTCACATTTTCAAATTTCCATCATTTTCAAGGTCAAAAACACTTTTGAAACAAATGTGCTCAAATGGGTTATTAAAAAAAATTTATTAATTCAAAGTACTTTTGTTCTTCTAATCATCAATGTTAAAATCCTCTCTAATTTTTAAAAGGAATGGTGCACATTTGGTAGAGAAAAAGGACGTTTGAAAAATAATTTAAAAATTGTCCACTCTTAAGGTTTAAGTGCTTTGAACATGCAAAATTATTTTCAATTTATGTCAAGCTTTGAACATGTAAACTTTGTAATTAATGAAAAATATTCAAAAAACAATTATGACAATCCAAATTATCATGCTTCCCTTGTGATTTTTCAAACATACAACAATATAGTTTTAAGGAATGTCCATTCATTTGGGTAGTTCCTTTTACTGTGATTTTACCCTAAAGACTTATGGATGAATTTGTGTGAGGGGCAAATTTTCATCAATTTGTATGGACAAACAACACTATATATTGTGTATACATTTTTGCACTTATCATCCAAATGTCATATATTGGTTATATGTCATGTTTTGTTGACTTAATGGAAATTAATTGAATTTATGAGTAATATATGTACATTGTGTATATAAAAAATATCTTGATATTTGTGAATTTTTTGGTCTAGTGTAAATTAAATTAAAAAATTCATATTTGCACCTAATTTAATTGTTTTTGAATATAAGATATGTTAAAATGTGACATTATTTTAATCATTAGTTAAACATTTGTTAATATGTAATTCATTTTGTGATGTTGACAAACATCATGAGTCATGACTATGGAATTATGATTTGTAAACGTGTCATGTTTTCTAGGTTTAAAGTTAGTCATAAAAGTTAAACCCTAGGTTTTTAACTAGCTTTAAGGTTAACTATAAAAACTCAATTTTAGCTTTTTGACAACCTTAATTTGCAAACCCAAATTTAAAATTCAACCCTAGTGAAATAGGACCTTAAACACTAGAACTTAATAGAAAAAAATATTAAAATTTTAGTGGTATTTACTTGATTTAATTATTTTTAGCCTTGTTCTAAAAGGAGGATTGGCTTAATGTTGCACTTGATGTTAGAGGGTTTGAAAGCATAAATACAAAAATGTAATGTAATTTATTAGCCTAAATCATTGTAAGGCTTTAAAAATGAAATAAATTTACCCCAATTTAAACATTTCACCTTGCTTAAAATTATGTCATTATAAGGTCATTATGTAATCATCATGTTTCACTACTACTTCAATACTAGTTGAAATAATTCACTAAATAGGTTTTGTTTTTTATGTTGTTATTACATAGGTTGTAGGTAGCAAAAAAAAGATAGGTAAATAGGTTGTAAATAAGTAAGTTGGTTGGTTGTATGTTCCTAAATACATAGGGTAGCAACCCCTAGGTAGCCTACAAGACCTAATTATGTAGCTTACATAGCCCCTTAATAACCTACATAGTCATTAGGTAGAACCTAGATAGTTTACAAGCCCTACGACAACCTATGATAGCCTTTAAATAAACCTATTTTGTCCCTAGGTAGGCTTTAAGTAACCTACGTAACCCACTATATGTAGGCTTATCTTTTCCATAGGTAGGTCTTGGGTAACATATGTACCCCTTACGCAAGTCCCTCTATAACCTAAGTAGGCTTTAAATATTTTCCATATCCTTTAAGATGACCTATGGCACTTGCCCTTAAATAGCTTACATAGCCCCCATGATAGCCTCCAATAATTATCATTATGTAGCCTATAAAACTAATAGGGTAGTTTATGATAGGCCTTAAGTAGCTTCATAACCCCTAAGGTAGCTTATGACAAATTTTAATTTGTATTTTACATAGCCATTAAGTAGGCTTACAAAACCTTTAGGTAGCCAACATAGCCCTTAAGATAGCTTTCATAATTTTTAAATAGTTTACATAACTCTTAGGTAACCTATGCAATCCCTAAGTAATTTAATTACATAGCACTTAAGTAATTACATAGCTTTTAGCTTACATTAGTCCCTAGGTAGGTCTATATAACCCCGAGGTAGGCCTACATAACTCCTCGGGTAGCCTATAATAACTTTTAAGTAGCATACAATAACCCTTATAAATAACCTACAAAGCTTTTAGTGTGGCCTATAATAACCTTTACATAATGTAGACAACACTTAAGTAGCCTATGATATCCCTTAGGTAGTTTACATAGACCTTAGGGTAGCCTAAAGTAGCCTACATAATTCCAATGGTAGCTTTTGACAAGCTTTAAATAGGCTTATGTTATCCCTAAGTAGACCTTCTAGGTCATCACTAAGTTACCTTTTGTAGCCTTTAGGTAAGCCCCTATATAAACCTAGGTAGAATTATGTTGGTTTTATGCATGCATAAGTAGACCCTAAACTAATTTAACTTATTTAAGTTTATGTATATTAGGGTGTGTTAACTAGGGTAAGTTCAAGGCAAGTTGTTGCAAGAGCCTAGAACCTAAGCCTAGAGCCTAAAGTTAGAATTTGGGATGGTAAAATGCCTTTTTTTCCTATGCACATGCAAGTAAAACCTAAGAATTCAATCACAAAATGAATGTTATTCAGGTAAACCTAAAAACAAACATGAAGATGAATATAAACATTCATCTTCATTATGGATGAATGTTTTTCTCATTCATCCAATGTATGGATGATTTTTTTTGAATTGATATGTTTTTAATATATAAAAATTCCATAAAAATTATGGATGAATGTTTTATTTTATCATTAAATTCTTATTAATGAAATCCCCCCCCCCCCTCCTA
>Ga0116231_10010851_pt1 | contig 14366 bp, 8 predicted proteins | sample S1TSphgellanicum_2_FD_89695 | JGI IMG/M metagenome (GOLD analysis project Ga0116231, IMG submission 89695) | Host-associated microbial communities from peat moss isolated from Minnesota, USA - S1T2_Fd - Sphagnum magellanicum MG | ecosystem: Host-associated > Plants > Peat moss > Unclassified... | reverse complement strand
GGCCGGGGGCCCGGGTGGGTGGAGAGGGTGGCACCCAACCCCGCGCCCGCCACGTGGGGGAGAGGGGGGGGGGAAGGTGTGAAGAGAGTGTCCCCCCCCCCCCCCCCCCCCCCCTTAGCCAGATTCAAGCAAGAAAATCTTATTGCTCACTTCCTCAGAAGATATTGGTTATTAGTGGGGTCCCGGAAACCATTCAGTTGTCGGAATCTGATTTAGTCAAAATTTTGCTAACACACACACATACACAAATACGGACAAGGGACAAGTCCGACTTCATTTACACAAGAATCACTTACATTAAAAGACATTGCAAGTGAAGGAAGTGAACGAAAATTTTGAGTGTGCCGGTTTTGCATTGTCGGCCGGTTCTTTACTTTTATGAAGAACCTTTGGTCACAGTTCTAAAAAAATAGATTATTACAGTTCTTGTTCCGTGTTGGGTTCTTCAAAAAGTAAACTTGGGGGTCTGGTCGGGTACTGGTTTTGATTCTGAAAATCAGACACAACTCCAGTTGAATTTCAGGTAACAAAGATTGGACCCAGTGGTTAACTGCTGGTTAACCCTTGGTTCTACTCCCATTTTTTATTTTTTTGAAAAGAAAAATCGTCAAAAACTCTGGTTCTAGGAGAGTCAGGTTCTGAAAATTTTGCAGTTCTGAACTTTCAATTCCAGTTTGGTTTTTACTAACCTAAACCCTAAAACCCTAAACCCTTGTTTTCACTTTGTGTTGCACCTTCTCAACTTGAATCCTTTTGATGTCTTGCCAATTTTTTTTCTTTTTAACACAAATATATGATTTTTCATTTGTTTTTTTTCTTGATTTTTTGTTTTTTTGTTTTTGTTTTCTTGTAGGTTTGTTGTTTGTAGCCTATTTTTTGGTTTTATTATGTAGGTGTTGACATAGATTTATATGTTGCTTCGTGCTTATGTTCATTTATAACATCATATTATTTCTTCAATTGTGCTATGATGTTATTATTTAATTCACTCACCATGGCTTTCTAGAAATGTTCTTGTTTTTTCTTTTGTAGTACAATATAAGCACCTTGATTTCTTGTTTCACTTTAAACTTTTCTTCTTGTTTCCATTGTTTCATTCAAGATTATGTTTCTCAATGTTTGATATTTGATCAATTAATTTCAAAGAACTTTTGTAGTGATAATGTTCAACAATTTGTTGATGAAACTTTTATTGAACATTTTTGAAAAATTGTTGAATTTTCTAAACTATTAGTTAACCAACTTGGCCAATTATTTGACCTTGAAGCTTGCAAATCAAATATTCTGACACCATCCACAATTGTTATTATTCCATCCCACACATTCTACTAATTGTATGGCACATGATCTTTTGTGGTTTGATGATGGATCAAAGATCTATTTGCAATTGCTAGAATATTTTTCTCTTCATCTAATTATATATGGGCAACTTTTCTATGTGTTTCACTAGATTTTAAATGAACTTGGACAAATTTACATAGTAAAAGTGGTTAATCCCTTAATGAACATGGACCAATCATTACAAACATAATGAATTCACTAATAATTAATTAATTCACTATGCTAGCCTCTTAGTTTTTAAAATGGGCTAGTGGATCTTCCATATCAATTTTTTTTGCTAGATTCATTCAAAAAAGATGATACTTAACAAAAGGAATTTTATGAAGATCTAGGTTTGTTAATTGTAAAAAAAAATTTGCCAATTCAATTTTTTGAAAGTAAGTGGTTTAAAAGATTAGTATTACATTTATGTCCAAAACTTAATTTTCCTTCTAGAAGGTAATTTTCACAAGAAATTTTGCCAAATTTGGTGGAGAAAACTAATTGATTGCATGTTCTGCTTAGTATTGCAAAATGTTATATAACAACTAAAAATGTGTTTGACAAATGGAGGAAATTTGAAGGATATGATAAATAAATATCCATAATAGATATGTTTAAGAATAGTAAGAAGTTCCAATTTTTTTATAGTTTAAAAAGAAACCATCAAAGGATGTGTTGAAATGTTGGTTTTGCTTGTGTTGCAAGTTGTTAAAAAAGATGTGAATCTATACCTTCCAATGAAGTAAGAATATTATTCTTTTGTGTTATATTGTTGTTGTTTTGTCTTATTATTTTTGGTCTTGTTGTTTTATTGCAAGTTCCTATTTTGTGATTATGCACTTTTGTTATTGTATGTCTTTATTATGGTTTTTTTTTAAATTGCATTTTGTTGTATGGTAACATCCAATCTTTGATTGAAGGTATTGGAAGGTTGATTAGGCAAAGGTAGAATTAATAGGTTGTTAAAATGGGTGTAATTTTAATAATTCATTTCAACATATTTATTATTGTGAAGTATTATTGACTAAAGGTTGCAATTAACAAAGTTGTCTTACATAGGCATCAAATTCATGCCAATTTTGGAGAATTTATTAAAAAGTCTAATGTGGTTTTTATTTAGGAAAAATGAAGGATGTTAACATAACCAATATATCAGATAATATTTTTAGTTAGATTTATATTTAAATTTTGGTTATTTTTGCATGAGGAATTTCTTCATTAGGTTGTATTATGAACTCATAAATGTAGAATTTGAAAATTTTGTTTTGATGTAATTGCTTACAAGGTTAGTTTTTAAGTTTTGCCATGGAGTTTGAAAAAATGAATGCATAGATGTTATGGAACGTTCCATGGATTGGCATTGACCTCTTTTTGATTATCCAATCAATGATGTTATTGCAACATACAAGAAATCAACCCATTGATATTGTATTGTTTGCCTTATTGATACATCAAGTCCTCACCTATGGTTTTTCTGTTTTAAATGTAAATGGAAGAAGGAATCATGATCTATGGTTTATTACCTTTCTAATTGGTTGCAATTAGTAATGATTGATTATTAGTCATTTGATTTTTTATTTTCCCACCTTGAAAGAAAAACAAATAGTGCAACAAAAATGGCAAAGGTGTTGGCATTATTCAAATGGAAGAAGCTCTTGTTCCATGAAAGTATGGTATGGAAGTTATCAGTCATCAAAATCCAAATATCAAATGGGAACCTAGTTTTTCTACTTTTTTCTAGTTCTTTAATTTATGTTTTTTTTTTAAAGTTTGTAATTTTTTTTTTGATTCAATCATTTCATTTAGTTTTTTAATTTGTGCTTTTAATTGTGGTTTTCAATTTTCATTTTGATTCTTTATGTTTGGAGGTGTAATCAAATTGGTAAACATAGGCTGAGAAATAAAATTTTATAATGTATTATCAATTGTGACTTAAAGAGAAATTGTTTCCTTTTATATGATATGAAGCATTTGAAAAGACAAATCTAAATGTTATTTCTTGTTTCTTAGTTGTTGGTTTTTAAGTTTTTTTTTTCTTTTTGGTTTTTCAATTTTTTGGTGTTCTAGAGTTCATATTGGAGATAATGATATCAATTTGGCTTCTATTGATTCAATTGTTGTTATCCCAAAAATATTAATGATATTTTGAATTTGCATGCAAGAATTATTTTTGAAGGTGTTTCTATTGTTATTTATTTATTATTATCTTGTTTGTGTAGGGGGTTCATATTGAAGATGATCAGATTGATGTGGTTCTTGTTGATTATTTTGTTTTTATTGATGAAATAAGTGTTAATATTGATCATGAATTTTTAACCCAATAAAAACCTACAACTTTTGTTATTATTTTTGGTCTAAAGAAACCTCTTGTTGTTGATGGTGTTAATGTTGTTCAAAATATTTTATAAATTCAACAAATCAAGTAAATGACTTGTTTAGGGTGATGACAAGTTATGGAATGAAGTCTTTGAGGTTGAACTTTCTAAGCATAAATATCACTTAAATTCTATTCATGGTTAGTAAGCATTTGAAGTCCTCAACATCAACAAAACTTTAGGCATGTTTTTAACCATTTGCATAATGGTCCAATATTGATCATTTTAGTCATTTATCCAAAGTCTTTTCTTGGTTTGGCAACAAATGCAATGTACAAAACTATGTGATTACTTTGGATTTTTGAAATGGAGTATTTTTTTTCTTTTGGGATTTTATAAAAAAAACGATTCATCTTAGAGCTTGTGATTTGTTCATATATTTGACATAGATTCATATATTTACACATTCCTTTAAAACTTGTGATTCGGCTCATCATTTGCAATACATAGTTTGGCACACATTTGTAGATTTTTCATTTGTCAATTCATAGTCTTACACACATTTACACATTAGTTGGAACTTTTATTCAAATCACAATAGCTTTGCAATTTGACATAAATTCATTTGATGTTGGATATTACCAAGATTCACAATTATTTTTGAACCTTCATGATGTTATTTTGATGTCATTGCAATTGTTGGCATGAGATTGAAAATACTCTTACTTAAGTTTTTGGGAAAATTTTGAATTTTGATTTTCTAAATACATTTATCATTTGTTCAATTTTTTTGTCAAATAAGATTACAATTTGATTTTGAAATAATTTGGATTTCAAATTTTGTGTATGTAATGGGTATAAAGTTAGGATTTTCCTTTACCACATTATGAATTATGTAATTGAAAGATGTGTGTGTACATGGAACCGAACATAGATTTTGAACCGGGCCCAAAGGTTTTTTGAATTTGAAAAAAATGTACTAGAGTTGGAGCCAAAGGGTTTAAAAATCGAAAGATTTGAATTCAAACCAGTGTTGGGCATGTATCAGAAAAGAGGTGAGAATTGGACATGGTTTCAAGCCAGTTTTCACCTTGAATCCCTTAGGGTATCATTAAACATGATGCCCTTTTTGAAACTCATTTAGAAGTTCTCACTAGTTGATAACCACCCTCTTGAAACCCTTTCATTTTACAAGTTTTTTGGATACCTTGTCAAGGTATAAAAAATTAGTAGTGTTAGGGTGTCAACAATTAGTAAAAGTGTCATTTACTATGGGAGTTGCTTGTGGTAAGTAAGGTTTTCTTTAAATATTTTTTTGGGGGTTTCCAATGGTGTTGCAAAGGCAAAGTTGCCACCTTTTTTTCTTTTTTCCTTTTTCCTTTTCCATATAAAATAGGGTGATTAGTAGCTCCAAAGCATGAAGCTTAAAGCTTAAGTTCTTGTTTTTTGCTTGTTTAGTCGTTGTAGCAATTAACATTAGCTTGTTATGTTCTATTGGTATTTTGAAAAGCTTTCTTGCCTTGCTCTCTTGGTGTTCATTGGCTTTTTTGCCATGTTTTGCCGGTGCTCATTGTTGTGATTTGGTGGTGCTCATGGACATTCATTGTTGTGGTCTATTAATGCTTGTCGGGGCTCCTTGTTGTGCTATGTTGGTTCTCGTTGGGGATTTTTGAATTGCTCTTTGTTGGTGTTCATTGGTGCTCTTTGGTGTTCTATTGGTGCTTATTGGCACTCCTTGGTGTTCCATTGGTGTTTGTTGATGTTATTTGTTGTGGACTATTAGTATTCATTAGCATTCGGCATGTTGGCGCTCCTCATTGTACTTTGTTGGTGTTTATTGGTGTTCCTTTTTGAGATTTGCTAGTGCTCATTGGTGTGTCGGTGTTGCTTGCTATGTTTTGTTTATGCTCATTGGTGTTCCTTGCTAAGCTCTATTGGTCCTTGTTAATGCTTCACCTCTCATACCTCTCTAACCCTAATGTTCATTAGTGCTCCTTGTTATGTTTTGTTCTTGTTTGTCAATGTTCCTTGTTGTGCTCTATTGGTGTTTGTTGAGTTTCCATATTTGTATTTTCCCTTGCACTTTCTTTGCAAATATGTAGGTTGGAAATTGGGAGCTTCTTTTTCAATTCCACATTAAATGTATTAATTTTATTTTTTTTTGCATTTTATTTATTTGAAATGTTAGTTTCCAAAGTTTTTCATTGTATGTGTTTTTAGGTTTTTTTGTTTTCAAATTTTTTTAATAAACATATTATGTATATTTTGTCATGTGTAGGAGTTAGGTGAACATTTGCAAAGACATTTTCACATTAAAATTCACTACAACAAAAGGTGTCCCTGTACGCCAAGTGATTTCACTAGATTTTGAATGAATTCACTAATTTCAATAAATGGGGATTAGTTGGAAAGTAGGGAATTCACTGGTTTAGTGAACGAAGACTAGTGAACTACACCCACACTTTTTACTAATGGTTTTAATTTTTGTTTTTACACATCTTTTACTTCAAAAATCACTCAATAATCCTTTGATAATCTTTTAAATGCTTGTAATTACTTCATTTGTAATTTTTGTTTGATGTTCTTTGGGTAAATTACTAATATTGCCTTAATGTTTTAAATTGGTAGTAATTTTTGTTTGATGTTTTTTTTGGGTAGATTGGATAATTAAAATCAAGACCCATAATTGTGGTAAAATTTGTACTTATTTATAATTTCTCCACCAATTTTTTAAATTTCGTTGAAGAAATGGAATCAAGTCAAAATGAAATGTGATGAAAATTGATGATGAAAATGAATGTAAATGATTTTTTTATGCTAACTTTCAGACATAACAAAACATAATGGAATAGGCTAATGCAAAAAGACAAGTTCTTAATGAAATGGAAAGAAACCTTTAATATTGCATACTTAGAAAAATATGGAGAAGTCATGATAGGAATGTAATTTGTTGAACATTTTATTGTGTAAATGATGATAAAGAAGTCGATCCTAGAAATCCTCAAGTTATGAGATGTTTGCTTTGTAATAATAATTTTGTGCATGTTAGTAATATGAATAGTTGAAAAAAAAAAGGATTGATAACATATTATAAAACATATGTTATAACGGCCTTGAAAAAACATGTGGATAATGATCATGCGACTTGAGATCCTCTTATTATAACATTTACTTTGTTTCCAATATTTGTTTGAAGATGAAGTAAATGTTGTAATAAGAGGATTTAACATGTATTTAATTGATTTTGGATTAAATTGTTAATTTTGAACTTTTCAAATTTGATGGTTAGGATCAAGTTTCTGGACAAAACATTGGAAATAAATATTTTTGGATCATTTAATGGGGCAAAACATTATTCATTTTTATTGTTGCATCATATGACCTAGTCCCCAAATTAAAGTTTTTTTTTCCAAATTTTGAATCTCCAAATGGTCATTTGTTAATTTTGTACTTTTCAAAAGTTCGAAATTAATTAAATACATGATATCTTTAAAGAGACAACAAAAAAAAGATAGAATGTTACAAGAAGTGTAATATCTATTTTATTTTTTTGTTGAAGATCCTTTCAAAAAGGATGATGAACAATAGTTTACCCAAGCTTAAGCTCGGGTCTGATTTAAAGATTTTTTTCAAGATTTAAGTCCTTTAATTGTAAAAAATCAACTACCTTTACAATTTGTGGAAAATGTTTGGTGTGAACGTTTAATTTTACATTTATGACTTCAAATTGTCTTCCTTTCTAGAAAATATTTTTTAATAGGATATTACCTAAATTGGTGGAAAAAACGAAACAAATACACGTTTTGCCAAAATTGGGAAATTGTATATTTGCAACAAGTTTTGACTTATGGATGTCTAAGGGAACACATGATCTTTTTGCACTTGTGATTAACTTTTTAGGTTTTGATTGGCAGCCTAAACAAGTGATCATTGCGTTATTTGAAACAATAGAAACTACTATGCAAGCCTTGGTTATTAATTTAACAAAATTGTTAGATTAATTTAGATTGAGAAAAAAAAATTGCATATGTGAAATATGAAGGGTCAAATTTAAATGCGATGACAACTACATTAAAATCACTAATCAAATGTGAAGTTTTAGGTTTAGATGAAAATTTTTAGGGCACTTGTTTTGGGCATGTCTTTCCTAAAACATTTTAGTATGCTACAACTAATGAAAAGGTTTGCAAAAATGTTTGGTTTATTCTATCAACTTTGCCTAATTAGATCTACAAAAAAATATAACTTGGCCTAACAAGTTGATAAAAGGTAGACAAAAATGGAACAAGGCATGTTTAAATTCTAATATTCACCCCAAAAAGTTGAATACAAGCTGAGTTTTTTTATCTTGCATAAATTACTTTTCTTCCTTTTTTATTAATTTTTTTTTTGTTATTGAAAAATGTTGCTTTGATAGATATTTGACATTTGATTATTTATTACAAGCTTGCAAATAAAATCATTATGTTCCAAGAGGCCTTGCAATTCAAAGATTCTATCATTCTTTGCTACAACATGCAAAAATACAGAATAATGTCAAAATTAGTGGTAGGGTGCCCCCTCTTCTTACTTGGCACATATCTCATATAATTGTTGATTGTTTTTATCCTATTGTGGGTGCATGTGTTTTGAACCAATTTAGTAGCCATTGGTTACTATATGATGCATTGCAATATGCCATTATCATGTGCTTAAAAATCAAGGAAGAAGTTACATACCCACCTCCCCAAGTAAATTTGATTGATGATGATTACGGAATGCTTTTGAATTATCTTTGTTTGTTACCAATATTAAGAAGAATGTTTGTGATGTTTTAGAATCGTTCCTTTCTTTAAAAGAAAATTTGAAAAGAAAAAATCTCATAACATGTTATGTTTAATCTTAGACCCCATATTTAAAAGCCTTCATCTAGTTTCTTCATTTATTGGTTGTGAAGAAGGGGTGGAAAGGGGGTGAATATTGTTGAAGAATATGATAAACGAACATTATATCCTATGCTTTTTAAATGCTATCATTGTTTACATCCAATTGTAAAATATGAAGTTGGTCATGCATGTCAAACAACAAATGCAAATTGTGATCTGGATATTTTTGAACAAATTCCTAGCCCAAGTGAACCATTGATAGAACTTATCACTAGGGAAATGTTGATATTTAGATGTTACCAAGCGGTTTCCAAGGATATCAAGTGCCTTTTTCAATGGTGAGCAAAGCACCAAACCATGTTTGCTACTGTTGTTTTTTTGGTGCACCAAATCCTAGGGATTGTTGAATCATAAATTGAGACTGAAAGGATTTTTTCTTTAGCAAGAATACTTACAAACTTGAAATGATGTCATTTGTAATAAAAAAGTTGATATTTGTGAGAAAAAGTTGGCCAAATGATTTTAGAATTGATTGTAAACCACTTTCCAATTTAGTAGAGTTAATTGAAAAGGATTTAGATTTTGAGGATGACTTAGAAAAATTTGAAGGTTCTTTTGAACATGATGAATTCTTGGACTTGTAAAAATTTTGCACAATTTATTTAATTTTCATTTTTATTTTTTTGGAAAAAAAATTAAAATGAACTTTTGGACTAGTAAATTTTTTGGAGAGTTTTTAAAATTTTCATTTAAAATATTTTTGGGAAAAAAAATTAAGATTTTGGAAATTTTTTCTTTTTTGAAAAAACAGAAAATTTGATACCCGTTGTTTAAGAATTGTGTTTGAGAACCGGCTGGTACGAACTGTTTGAGAACTGGCACTTTGAAACATGGCTGAAATTTTTGTTTGTCAATTTTTTGAAACCCTCCCCGGGTCTGTTAAACAATTTTAAAAAAGAAAAGAAAAGGGGGAACTGGGTCAGGTATCTGAAAAAGCTCCTGAAACCCGGACCCGCTGGGTCTTAAAAACTGAAACCCGCCCAACACTGGTTCGAACCCCCGCCGGCAATAAATGTGATAATGTCAAATCCGGGACCCGGAGGTTCTCTTCAAAAGGAGGACCCGGACAAAACTGGTGGGTACCACATTTACCGTCCGACCGTCCTTTTCCGTCGATCCCACTCGCGTTAGCGTGCGCCGGGTTCCAAGGCCAAACAGAACTCTCGGAACTTGCGCTTTGAGAGCGTTGCGTTGCGTCGCGTCGTCCCCACCCGCTCGCCCTCGTTGCGTGTGGCTGTCGCGGGCACGCATCCGTTTATAGTGCCGTCATGTCGGCCTTTCCGCCAACTTTGCCCCTCACTCGAGAAACCGAGGCCGGGATTTCCGTTTGATGTTGTTGTAAACGCCTCTGGTGGTTGTTTGTTTGCTTGGTTTTTTGTTTTTTTTCCTGATTATACAACGGGTTTATATTGCTGGAGGAAGGAAGGAAAGAAATATGCGTTGTCTTTGTTGTCTTTGAGGTTGTGGATTTTGCAGTCAAGAATTGTCGGAGGTAGTGAGGTGTGTTTTGTGGGAAGAGTGGAGGGGATTTTGTGTCCTTCTCTTTGAGCATGTCCGTCGTCTCCGCTGTGAAGTGGTTGAGTTTTTTGGAGTAAAGGATTGGGAACGGGTTTTGTTCAGGGGGAGGGGGACGGCGCCGTAACTGTTTCTACTACTTTTGGAGTGAAGGAAAGAAAACGGTTGTGGAGTTTTGCGGAGGAGAAGGTTTGTCGACTGAGATCGATCGATTGATCGCGGAGGACAGATATGGCCCTCTATGGAGCTCTTGCAGGAGCTGCTGCCGCTGCTGCTATTGGGGTCCTCTGTAGCTATGAAGCCCGTGTGTTGCACTTTCACAGCTCTCCCGGAGATGCCTTTAAGGTAATTGCAGTTTTCCTTCTTTAGGTCTTTGTAGTTTCCCGTTTTCCTCACTTTAGGTTTTTTCAGGAGTACTTTGATCGTTTTTGTGGTTTCTCCCTCCTTGATACTAAGGAATGCAAAACTTTTTGTATTGGAATCCATCTGTTTCCTTCTTTCTTTCTCTGGGAAAGAAGAAGATGAAAAACTGATGATTGTGGAATTTTTTTCTGCAGATTTCCATTTCAGAAGTGTTAGGCTGCAAGGAAGGTTGCTGTGCCACCCCAAACCCAAAAACTGAGATGATGAAGGCAGGCTGTGGCTCTACTACCCGACACTACAATGGACCCAATTCTTTTGAGACACTTCTCTTTGCTCCAAGATATTGAGGCTCTCTCTCAAATGCTTTTCCATTCCTGCAGAGGGGGAGAATGGGCATCCCATTACTTTCTTTCAGAAGCTGCCACTGCCTGAGGTTTGGAACAACAACAGCTTCAGGCAGTTGTCACACAATTTTTGCAATTGACATCAAACTAACCTATTCTTCTCCTTCTTCCATTTTGAGAACATCTTTAGGTAATCGACTTCTGCAGAGATGCAGTATATGTTTTTGAGCCATGCTGCAGTCTCTTTATAGGTGTGTTTTCTATCTCCTCAGGTTCTCTATCTCCTCTAAAGATGAGGGTTGTACATCAAACAAAATGAAGAGATTACATGGAACTCAATAAATTTTTTTCTACTCCTCAGACCATTTTGGTTATTTTGGTTCTGCATCTGTACCTTGTGATTCCCTCAAGAGAGTCAGTGCACACTTGTTGTGACTTAAGATTTTCCCTGCTTTTCTGCAAGTTTTTTTCTTGGAGGATTAGTGTTGTTCATGCTGTTTGCAATTTATTTTTTTGGTGCTAGACAGTTTTTTATAACGGTTTCAGACAGGATGGGTTTGATAGTTTTTTGTTGGCAAAGCTCAAACCAGGTGATGGTTGAAAAGCAGGAGGTTCTTCTGCTTTTACTGGGAATTTGTAGACTCATGAGTTAGTATGTATGTGTTAAATGGTTTCACTATATGGATTGGTGAGAGTTTTGTTGGCAAGCTCACACAAGCTGATGGTGGTTGAAAAGCTGGAGGTTGTTGTGTGCCATAGTTGAGAAACTATTTCCAAGTGATAGAAATCCATGATTCAAGAAATTTATCACTACAACAACAAGAAAGCATGGTCTGAATTCCAAGGTTTCAGTTTCAAATTATGGTTGCAGTTTGAGATTTTTTTGTGTAGTGTAAATCAACGGTGTCTCACCTGACATACTCATGCATCAGCCGTGAGCAGACATTTCAAAGAGTGAAATGGGGCCAGTGTAGGAGGGGAGGGGTTCTTATGCCTATTCCTTATGAGTGCAAGGGAGCTTACGCCTACTTATAGGTGTAAGATTCTTTCTTGTTTCTGGGTGAGGAGGGATGTCATTCCCAGATATGAGGTGCCTCCAAAATCACCAGGAAAATTTCTCTGAGTGCTTTGCAGACTAGGACCAAGTTCATAAGATCTAAAGCTTCATGGTGGTATGATTTGGTTCTTGGATTGATTGAAACATTGCTCATCTTTATTGTTGAATCACAAGTGTCTATGTACTTACCCATGACCTAATGACAAGGATCATAGAAGGATATGCATAACAAAATAACAATGTTCATGTTAAGACATATATATTCATGTTCATATTTTTTCATTCGGCAAATATGGATTTGCCAATTTACAAACTCAAACTAACTAAAGAATATGTAGAAAGCTTGAGGATAAATTTTGAAAGTTCATCCTAATTTTCACAATCACACACTTCCCATGGACATTGCTTCAATATGTAAAGCCTACATTAGTAGTTTCTTACCTTTAAAAATCCAGCAACTTGCAAGGTAATCTTTTGATCCTTAGGAATGTTCTTGTTGTTAGACCAAGAGTGCCAACTACAATCCAACATCTCAAAGTCTTACATAAGGAACAAGTGAACTACAACAAATGTCCATGGAAAATTCTACAAAACCACTAACTTGTGGGGGAGTTGAACTTCAATTTTTTCAGGAACTCTGCCCCATGCATCACAAGCTTCATGTCCTAACCACACCCCACATACACCTCACATAAAAACATGAAAACGCCCGACCCAACACAACACAACCAAAACCCATCATCCTTCTTGTTAATGAACTCCACAAGTAAGCCATGTGTGAACATAATGCAAATTGTCATTTACATTCTAGCAACCTTAAATAAAAACAGCAAAACAACAAAAAAATTGTGATCTCACCTTGCCAAACCTAATCATTGTTTACTTCCAATCATTCAAAATAATTTAATTCCTCAACCAAGTTATAATTTTATTTAGCCAATAAATTTTCAACTTCCATAAATTCAATCAAATCCATATGATGTTTAGGATTCAAACAAGGGTCATTGAACCAATTCTTCACTATAGCGAAGATGTAATCTAAGTTTTCCACTTGTAACCTACAATGTATTAAAGCTATCAACACACTTGCTCCTTGTATCTTTTTTTCTTCCTTTCTTGGGTGTTCTCTTTTTATAAAGGTTGGCCTGATTTCATCAAACATTAGCAAAACTAAACACACATTCAATTTCAATTTGTGACCTCAAAATACCCAAGATTTGTTTGACAAGGAAACCAATGTTTGGAAATTGAGTTTCATGATTGTGTCACCAAACTAGGGGATTAACACATGTAGTAGGAATTACAAATAACCTCTTGAACAAAGATAGTTCCCCAACAACAAGTGCATGTGAATATTTTTTTATAGATGTGTCAACACCAAAGATGGTTTTTTCTCTCCAATAAAATCACTAAAACCAACAACTAATCCATGAATGGTTGCTACATATGTTTAGACATTGGGATTTAATATTTAAAAATAATAATCAAAAGAGGGATTATCACATTTACATTGTATTATAATAGGTGAAAAAATTATTAGTAGTAGAAGGAATAATTAATCTTGAAGTTTATAAGTTGGGCAACAAAGTTACCTTTATTACATAACTAATCACTAATAAAAAGATCACTCAAATTGCTTTTTGAAAGTGACTAATTGAAATCACCTACCAAATTGCCAATTGAAATAGTCAAAATTAATTGCCAAACTTCATGTTTTTGTCATTTTCAGAGGTCAAATTAGTTTCGATTGAGATGTTTAAAACAACTTTGGAAAGCTCTTTCCAAGGGTTATAAGGTAGGCCCTTCAAATATTCAAATTGGAGTTCAAATATTCACAATTGGAAGTTGTGAATTATTAAAATTTCTATGGAAAATATTCATTTTTTGCAAGTAGCGATTACCAACCAGAAGGATAGCCACCTTGATGGCAACCAAACAAGAAGACATAGCTTTAAACTTAAATATCACATTACCAATAATAAACAATTAATTATAACTACTCAAATAAACAAGAAATGATAGGAGCAAAGAAGGAAGATTTGAAACATTATGGAAAGGACCATATGGAAGGAATAGAAAAATAGGAGGAAAAAAACAACATTAGGGGAGGGAACAATTCAAGGAATTTGGGTTCAATTTCTTCTTAGATGAAAATGGGAAAATAAGGCTATGCATTGAAACCTTGAAGGTCATGGAAATGAATGTGGTTCTCTAAGTAATTGAGGTTACATGACATTATTCTTTTGAAGTAATAAATGTTGGAAACATATTGCATGTATGTGTGTATGTGTGTGTATGAACTTTGGCGTGCATGCACAACATTATTCTTTTGTTTTAGGATAGAAATTGTTTGCATATGTGTGCAAAGTTTTGTCGTGACGTGTAGTGTCGTGACATACAGTGTCATAAAGGTGTGAATCCGCAGGAAACTCTACTAAACAAAACAGCCTAAAACCAATTAAAGGTAGAAACTAATCAAAGAGATGCATGCACACACATATATACACAATGCACAAGGGAGGCT
>Ga0116231_10010850_pt1 | contig 14367 bp, 12 predicted proteins | sample S1TSphgellanicum_2_FD_89695 | JGI IMG/M metagenome (GOLD analysis project Ga0116231, IMG submission 89695) | Host-associated microbial communities from peat moss isolated from Minnesota, USA - S1T2_Fd - Sphagnum magellanicum MG | ecosystem: Host-associated > Plants > Peat moss > Unclassified... | reverse complement strand
GCCCGGGAAGTGATGTGTTTCTGTCAAAACAACAACGTCAACATGTTGAAATAGGTCAAGCAGATGTTCATGTGTTTCTAGCTTTGTGATAACGGCCCCATGGATGTACCACAGGCACACGCACAAGTCTCTCTGGCCTTCGCCCCCCTATGCAGTAGGAGAGCTTACGACTTTGTGGTTGATGTAGAGATCGGCCCCACGCCAGTAGACCCGTTCGCCAGCCTCTTTGGCCTCCTTGAAGGTGGCCCAAGCAACTCGTTTCTAGGCTTGCTGAGCGGGAGTCAGATCCTCGTCGAGCCCAAGCTAAGTGCCCTGCAGGCCTTTGCGAACGTGCAACACCATGAACTTGTTGTGTATCGATGCTAACGTGATGATGACTGCCGGTGCCACCTTGTCAATGGCCTTATCTAGTCACCCCGACGGCATCTGCCCGTGCACCTTCTACACTTGCACATGGTCAGCAACCTTCAACCTGTCGAGCAGCTTCGTCTACACGAACTCCATAAGTTGTTTTGAGGTTTCCCTCTTGCTCATGGTCAACCCGATGACCCGGATGTTTACTTCCCTAGCCTTGACCAGGTTAGCATCCGTTGCTCGGTCCACCTTGTTGGCAACCTTATCAACCTTCCTGCCCACGACCTCCTTCCACTTCTCTCCACTGTCCTGCATGGTATCAAAGCTCTTAGCCATCTCATCTACTTTATTTTGCAGCATTTCGACTTGGCCAGTAACAGTCACAATCTTAGCTTCCATTGCTGGAGCCAGAATGTTTTCCACAACCTGCTCCATAGTGACCTCAATAACATTGTGCACATCCTGTTTCGTCACCACATCGGCCCTAAGGACCATGAGATGGTTGACGATGGTTGTTGCAACGGCTGCCTTGCCGGTCTTGGCAGGCTTGAGGTTGTAGCATGTACAAAGCGCCGGGAGCTCAGCCGCATGCATCTGCATGATCGTTAGTGAGTCCTTGTTCCATTCCCATGCTTTAGCGTCAAAAACCATGGCATTCATCATTAACCAAAACCCTAAACCCTAACTTTACTAAACCCTAACATCCAATGGAAGGCTGCTGGAGATCAAGATGATGAAGACCTGTGAAAGTTGATTAGATCATCAAGAGGAAAGATATCAACTCCCATGGTTCCAACTATGTAGGGACTCAAAGGCAACTAGAAAACTACCAACCCAAACACAAATATTGCACTCTCAGAGCCACAATCACAGCAACAGCAGAGAAGAAGACCTCAGAACAAAGGGTATCATATTCATTCCTTGACAAGCTTGTAGCTACTTTCCTCCTCCTTCCCCAAAAACAAGTTGTTGAAGTTCCATGCCCTTTGTGTGCACTGCAGTTTTAGACTGTCAACGAAGCTTCCCTAGTGTGCTCAAGATTTAACGCCAGATGGAAACCCTAAAATCGGTACACAATGTTGAATTTCTTGGATGGTTTCTTCAGTCCTTCAAGTGGGATAACAACAAACAAAACCTCTTGCAACGCTTCCCCAGTGTGCTCAAAATTCAACACCAGATCAAAACCCTAAAATGAGTACACGATGTTGAATTGCTTGGATGGGTTCTTCGTCAGTCCTGAATCTGTGGTAACAACAAACAAACAAAAACCACTCCTGCAGCTACACACCCAGAAATCAAAATCTCCACTAGACTTATGGGTCCATTTACACGAAAACGAATGGCGACGAGCTGCTACTGAATCTTCTTCCACCAAAAATCTACTAAAAAACGAACGACCCGCAAAGTGGGGGAGTTCCAGAAGAGCACCTGGCCCACTCCACAAACTACCTATTCCGTTCCAAAACACTCCACTACACTCTTGGCCAAAAATTCTCGAAGAGATTTAAAAGCGCAGGAGAAAAATCGTTGGGTACTTATATGGTCAGAAATAGTGCAATTTGTGCTCGCTCAAGATCTGCTGAGGTCGAGTGCGCTCGAGCTCTTCAATGTCGTGTGTGGTGTGCTCGTGGGTGTTTCGTCTCTCACCCACAACACAACCATGACACTCATTTGTCCTATGTCTTGAGTCCTAAAGCAACGACTTAGCAAAATGAATGTTCTAAAATGCTAACAATAAAAGGGGGATATGTATGTTTAGGCTTTCAACCAATAAATGTTATAATGAATGACTCAAATCAATTGAACAAATTTTGAATGTCATCTTTAGATATAAACCAAAAAGGAATGCAAGGTTACTTTAACATTCCAAAATGACATACTTTCATTTAAAGTGTCAAAACACTATTAAAAAAAATAATAATGTCTTTTTTTTGCACAAAAATATCCTATACTTCTTTTCAAACCTTTGGAATATAAATTTGCAATTAACAAAACTAATTTGATTATCCTTATCAACACATTCGTTTTATGAAAAAATCCAAAATTCTAACATCAATTCCACAAAATTTGGTGATTTATTATATTAAAAATTTGTGCCATCATATAGAACATATTTTTTCTATTTGTGGTCAAAACATGGAGCAATTTGAACAAATATTGTTAGCTTATTAAGTCTTTTTTAATAAAAATATGCATTGGGACACAAGTCTTAAGCCATTTTTCAAGACACTTAAGGACATGTTTTAATCATTCAAATCACAAAAAATCACCACCATTTCAATTAAGAAGTATGTGAGTATCTAATGAAAAACAAATCTACCAAAAAAATTATTTTGTAAATGTAATAGTGATTCAAAATAGTGTTTTGAAAGTGATTTTGGGGTGAGACATTACTTTTATGTACCCCAACTATGAATGTACCCTTTTGTTAACTTTCAAATAAAATATTTTTATGATATTTTTAAAATACTCTAAAATAAAAAATCATTTAAACAAGTGAATTAGGCTCATGTTGTTTTGTCTGCACCCCCACAATGTTATTCTTACATTTGGAATGTTTGTTGAACTTTGTAAATCAATTGTGAAAATAGTATTATGAATTTGAAGTAATTTGAAAAGTTTGAAACTTGGCCTAAAATGAATTAAAAAAACTTGAATAAATGATGAACAGTAAATTATATTTTTTCATATATTTTGAAAAACTTAATAGTAACCAAATGATGCATGAACCATGAAAAATTAGGATTAAATTTCAAAAGTGAAGTTATAAATGATTTTTTGTATAAAATTTTAAATGAAAAATCACATTGATATAGGAAAAGAGCCAAAATTTGGGAAAATTGTTTCATTAATTTTGCTTAAGAACATTTTGATCACCATATATGATTTTTCAGTGTTCAAATAAGTTGCAAACACTTTACTTCTAAATATTTTCATTAAATAATCATTGATAATGAAAAAGGAACAAATATTCTATTTAACATACTAGTTTTTTTACATTTGTTGATCTTGAACCACATACAGGAAACCTAACAAATCTCAAAATTTGGGATCAAAATGTATGTTACATATCATGTACTGTACATTGAACATATATGGAATCATATTTATCTAACCACTAGATCAAGATTAGTTTGAATCAACTTTGAGTTTTAAAGTGTTGTCATGCACATTCCCAAGTGTTTTTTTGCTTGAATTTAAGTAAACCAAGAATTTGCAACTAGGATTCAACCTTATTGCACACTATCATATTCATTATATATTAATAATGTTGTTTAAATTCTAGCCTAGCTTTATTGTGTTGTTCCCTTTGCTCCTAATTCCCAGATTGGGATTTCATGAAGTGGGCTCGTCTTTGGAGTGTTTCCTGTGGATTCTCACATGCCTTACCTTTCATTTGAGTGAAAGTCCAAGTATTTTCTAAAGGAATTTTCATGAAATGGAAAATTAAGAAGTGGTGTTATTAACTACAAACAAGTATTTAAATATTTGAAAAAAGAAGTAAGTTCAACACAAATTGTTGTATGAATTATGGATAATGGAAGGTCATCAATCTACATATTCTAATTTTTGCTTTGGTTTTTTTGTGGGTGCCCATTGGACTTATTTTAAAATTTTAAAAATAAACAACCTTGGGCCCATCATGTTTGTCACATATTGAGCTCACAAATGGTGAATAAATCACATATTCCTCCATCAAAATTACATGAAAAGCCATTTAGGCATATCGAAGGGTAGTCCTATTGCCATGTGCACATGTTATAATTTTAAAAAAAAAACCGTGGTAGGAACATAATTTTTCAAGCCATTTATTGAATCTCAACTTTGCATTTGACCCATGTTTTCACTTCCCTTCCAAGTTTAGTCATAAATTAAGGTTAAGGTTGTGACATGTCACATTTCTAATTTCCATTTGGTTCAACTTTAAATTAAGAAGCATTTGGCTTGCTTGAAGATGTTGCAAAAGACATTTTGTTAAATATCAAGAATTAGTTGTGCACCCATGATATGGTCACAACATTCTCCCCCATTTTAAAATCAAGTTTTCAGTTTGTTTTCAACTTGACTTCACATTATTTATGTTTTTGTTGCAATGTTAAAATAAAGGTAATTGCAACGCTTTTTCTCATCATAGAAAGAAATCAATTTGTTTTCATTGAAAATATATAATTGACAAGGCATTACTTTGCAAACTTTCCAACTCAACTTTCAATTGTGCTCATGTGTCACATGCTTCCCAAAATGAAGATCATCATTTTCTCTCCCTCCAAAGCGAAGGCTAATTAATGTATATGTCCTCATTTATACAAACCTTTCATAGGGCATCATATTTTGTATTAGTTTGCTACCAAACTCAATTTTCCCTATGAACTTATTTGGCCACATGTTTTACAAGTTCAAGTGCATTTTTCAATCCCTCACCATGGTTCATTTAAACCAATTTTCATGACATACATGCATGTTAAATTGAAGTGAGTCCATTCTTTTATTTATACATGTACACATGTGGAAACACATGTGGAATCTTTGTAAATTGAGGAGTTTTTTTAGATCTCATAAATACAAAAATATATAATCTAGATCATTTGCATTGAAAAAATTTAATGCATCATGATTATCTAGCACAATTCAAAGGCAACATCAGCACATGTATTTGAATAATTAATTAGCATTTAAAATTTCATGTCGAAATATAAAATATTTCAGTAGATTTTTTATTTTCCAATATATTACTTTATAAAAATATTTTCTTGAAAATTTCAACATTTTTACAAATAATTTAATTAGTGTCAAAGTTGCTAGGGTACCATGGTATTTTCAACCACATGAAACTTGCAAAAGGAAATTTGGAACTTTAGTTTTTTCAAATGGTAAATTAATTGAAGTTATCCATTCTTCACAAAAATGCAAAAGAAATCATGAAATGATTAGGAAAATGTGTTTAGTATGTCAAGTGGAAGTTTTGAATCAAGAAATTCAAAAATTGTAATTCAAAATGTGATTGGACATAATCTCTTAAAAGATTTAGATGTGCAAAATGAAATCAAATTGTCAATTTTATTTATTGGTTTTTGGAATTTGGATGTTGGTGATTTGCAAGGAAGGACACAAGAAGTGCAATGCAAAATTAGATGATATTGACAAGACCAAATATAACATTTCATTTGTGTTTGAGAAGGAAAAACTATAGATATATTGGTTTAATGAAAGAACCATGCTAATTTCAATTAGAGTTCAAAATTAACATCATGATATTATTTTTTATAATAGTTGCATAGATAGTCTAAAGGTTATGAGGTTAACTTTAGGCTTTTTCAATAACATGACCAAATTTTAAACTTTGAAAAAAATAATTTGGGGTTTAAGGTGTGTACATCATTATTCAAGTACATTTCTAACATTGATATTTAAATAACATTTACCAACATTTAGTACCAACAATGAACTGTCACCATTGTGTAATGTGACCTTTTGATCTACCTTCACTAGAAGAAATCTTGTTCATTCCAACCATGTGTTTGCAACTAAGGTGCAGTTCTATTGTCACAACCAATTCATTTTGTAATTACATATGTAATAGTCTTACGTGTCAATAAATTGCAAGTGTTAATAATCACATATTTGACTATGAAACAAATGGATTTAGATTATAGTCCTAGATGTGACTATAGTTTGTGACTACCTTGTGTTTCGATAAAAACTTTCATGAAAAGTCAACATATGTTATCCATTATTGTTAGATTTCATTGATAGATGAAAACCAAGTCATTTGTTACAATTACATTAACATATTTTGCCAACTATACATAAATGATTAGACCACATGTTGCATCAAACTTATGATTACAATTGATTATCAAAGTTTATGAAATGACATTTAATGTTGACGATGGCAATAATTTAGTTTATCATTAGTTATTTAAATTAGGTTTTTTGCTTAACATGGGTAGTGACATGTGTCAACAACTCATAGGATGAAAATAATGAAATTATATAACAATATAAACAGTTAATATAATATATAATTGTTAAGAGTATAAATTCCTAAGCTAATTAATGCTATGGGCATCCTAGTTATTAAAAGGTTACTAATGGTAAACTTATTATCCTTTACTAATGCATGAAGCTAATGGGGTTAGTTAGTTGAATGGTTAATAGTAATGCACCAATCACCTAATGGATTTTTGTAAAAGGGATTAAAATAAGACCTATTTTCATGGGCATGATATGGGCCTTGTGTGGTCTTGAGAGAAATGGGATTAAAAGGACAAGAGGGAGATTTGGGAAGATTATTCCCTTGTGTTATAGATTGGAGGTGACCACAAAAGTTTTTCTAGAGGAAGAAAGGTGTGTATGTGACATTGGAAAGAAAAAGGAAGAAAGTATGGAAGCAAGTTGTACTTTTATTTGTGTAATGGAAAATATTTTATGGGTTCTCATGATTATTTGTTGGTGTTTTTCTATCTAAAATCTGAAAGAAAGATAGGGGGAATAGTTCATATTATGACTATATAGAATTTTGTTGTGCTTATAAATTATTTTTGTGTTTCTTTTACATGATTAAAAATATTATTTACATTTTGTGGTAGTTTCTAGAGTTGAAAGTACATTTTGTCACATATTATCTACCATTGGAAGGCAACATCAAGGAGGTAGACTTGATATTTGAAGTTTGTACGGAGGGTATTGTTGTTGCAAATGGTAGGCAACCACATAGGGTCTACATGTGATGTAAAAAAAAGACAATGTGTGTTGGAGACATGCAGACCCATTAGTCTGAATCATTTATCATCAAAGATACATTCGAAGGTCTTAAAGGTAGTCATGACCTTTCAACCCATTCTTTTTTATTTTTTTGTTTAAACTCCTTCGTTATGGGTGTCATTAAATGGAATAGTGTTATGACTCAACAAAAAGACTATCTCCAAAGGACAGATCCTTCTTATTACATTTCCTTCTACATGAAGTATTACTTGATTATTATGTGAATAGTTGTAATAGAGTTGGAGTGATAGTAGCTCTTTTGAAAGTAGGAATAATTTGCATTTGTTTTCTTCAGCATTACATTAATGAAGACGGTAATGTTTGGGGTCCACATTTTGACCATATTACAATAATATCAATATATTTATTTAAGTAATCATATAAATGACATACATATATAATCTAAAATTTGATGTCTTTCATGACTATGTAGTCACAAATGTAATTGCAACATAATGTGATTATTGGTTCGACCATCATGTGCCATGTGATTTTTTTTACAACTAGTTGTCTTATGGCATTTGTCCAAGACAACTATAGGCATTTTTAATTGCATGTGTCCATTATGACTAAAATGTAGTTAAGAAATTGATGATTAATTTCCAAATTTCTTCTCATGTTTATGTAAGCATATGCATAAGAATGTGACATTTTGTCTTGAAGGTGATTACATTCATTCAAAAATCAATCATCACCCTTATTTATAGAGTTATTATAAAAAATTATGGGTGATGTTTATGTAAGGAACACAATAGTACACCTTGCAACAAGTTTTCGAAGTTAATTTTTCACATTGTTAGTTTTAAAATATTAGTTTGAAATGAAGTAGGTATATGAAAATCAATTGAGTTTAGTAATTATATAATATTAAGGCATTGCTTGAACATATGTACATTAGAAAACTTTAACATATGTACCATTAAAACTAGTTTAGTAATGATCATTCTTTTGAATGAAAATTTTAAATTAAAATCTAATGCACGATGATTTCAACATTTTTGTTGATTCCAAATTGATAGAATGATTTGATATGCAATAATTGTAGTTGAAGCGATCTCAAGCTACTTTTGGGTATGTGTGTATCTCAAATGTTGTCAAATCATCTATGTTTGTTTTGATGAGTTTTACTTTTCACAAAGGCAAATAAAAAGAAACGGGTGGAAGTAACAATTTTTACAGTTCAAGATGTTGGGAAGATAATAATGATTTATGAACTTGAAGGAGGGGATTGTATGATTATTATTGCCATAGGTGATGTTAGTTGTAGTTGTAGCAAATTGTTATCAACAACATGCTTATAAAAGGGTGAAAAGGTGATCCTTGAGCAATATCATCTTCATGAAAGTAATGTTGGGGAAATGAATTCGAATTATTCCTACTTCCAAGAGGACTGTTATCACTTGTTTATTATACTACGACTTACACGGATAATAGTAAGGAAATATCTACTTAACAAATACAAGTATTAATTAATACCTTACTCTATTACAACTATTGAAATAACAAGCAAGTAAGAATTTATGCAAAGAGAAAAAAAGAAAATAGGGACTATCCTTTAGGGACAACCTTATTGTCATAACTGTAAGCCATTCCATTGGTGTGAAATGAAGGGAAATTTGTAAAAATAATAAAGTAGGATAAAAAAATTTGGGAGGTTTAAAGTTCTAAACCCCAAATAATACCTTTCATGTATTAGAATGATGTCTAGTGGGTTTGCAAGCCTTCCATAGTTGTTATTTATCCTCTATAATATCTATAGACCTTCAGGTGGTGTTGTCTTCCATTCATAATGCCTATGGACCCTCAATGGTTGATGCTTACTGTGTACAATGCTTGCAAACCCTCTATAACTGCTACCTATCGTCTAAAGCAACTTTCCACTTTCTTTAAACTTTAAATATTAGGTCTACCTCCCTACTGTTGTCATATAATGGTACTTACCATCTTGTGGCAGAAGGTAATATCTACTCTTAAAATTAAAACAAAAAGTGGTTATCATATTATTCTTATAGAAGAAATGGAGAAGTGCTACATAAAACATAAAAAAACACTATAAATCTTACTATGTACTGCCCTCCCCCACTATCTAACATACTTCAAATAAAATAAAACACTAACAAGACAATATGATACTCCATCAACCATTTTACATTGCAAGAATAAAAATACAACTTGCTTCAATACTCTCTTCTTCTTTTTTTAATGTTACACACACCACATTTCCCAAGAGAAGAATTTCATAGACCACTCCAAACTAGAATCATGATCCTCCTCCCAAGTCTTCCTTTCATCCTTTTAATCCCCTTCCTCCCAAAACTACACAAGGCCCATATTATTGTTATGAAAGTTATTAGGTCCTTATTGTAATCTTTCCTAAAAATCTTTTAAGTGATTGGTGAATTATAACCAACCACTCATCTCCATGAACTAACTAATCCCATTAGCTCCATCCTTTAGGTAAAGGATGGTACGTATCCACGATTAATAATTAGCTACTTATTAGGATGCTTATGGCACTAGTTAACATAAGAATTTTGTACCTTTAATAATGTTAAAATATTTTAAAAAATAAATAAATGAATGGTATGCTTTGCAACAATTTTTTATAATCAATTTTGATGAAATGTTTGTTTGATTTCTTTGATAATGATTTCAGATTTCTATATTGAAAGGAACAAAGAAGGACCAACCGATGGAGGTTGAGTAGTCAAATTGGCAATGAATCCCATATGGTTTTTACTTCATCCATTGGTGGGTGAAGACAAATAGAACATGATCTTCCCATATGACTAGGTCATACATGGAAGCACCCTATTAACATGTGTGAAAATTTCCAACCAATCATTGAACATGAAACATATTGTGATAGTTGAATTTGACACGGACTCCAAACTTGTACAATAGAAACCTCATATTTTAAAAACATGACTTATGTAAGCACCATCAAAAAATTGGTGATCAATAACGTAAGCTATCCAAAAGATGTGGGTTCTTCTTATCCATTACTAGATCTAGCTTTGAACTTCTTGTTATTGTCAAGCTATCTTGTTGCGTTTTGTACCTTTGTGGTTAGGGTTTTGTTATTGTTATTCTTTTGTCTCTTGGTTCCTATTAGCTTGGTTTGATTTTAAAATATTTTTTTCAATGTTCAAAAACACTTCTAATGTGTATATGCAAAGCTATGCTAGATAATTACGTACATATACAATTAATTGAGATAGATCAATGTCCTTGGTAGGAGGAGTCAACATAGAGCCCAATTTAGTTACACTAGCAAGTGATTCAAAGACTTTAATTTGCTTTCGCTTATGAATTTAAAGTAGAACCACAAAAGAACCTTGTGGTGGTCACCACAACTAGTGACGACCAATCCCCACTATGGACCAAAAGATACAATCTACAAAAGTAGAAGAATAAGACAACAAACCTATTTTTTTCCCCCAAGTTTTTAATTTCATAAAAGTGACAAATTTTGCTAATAAAACACATTTTATTTAGGCAAAAAAGAACCATGATTTTTCAAATGTTTATGAGAAGTATCTCAAAATATAGTGAGAATTCACCCCCCAAAAAAAATCCCTTGAATTTGAAATTCAAATCTCAACCATTAAAACCACACAATAAGTCATACATTGATTAGGTTTTTTTCCCCCAATTTTTGCTATAAAAATTTGAAAAAGTTTTTCAAAGAATTAGCAAAAGTAATTGAATTTACACTAGAAATTTTTTTTCCCCCAAATTTATCCCAAAAAAATATAAATATTGTAATACCTTGCCAACTTTTGACACATGTATGTCAAATAATTAGTTTATTTTTGTACTTTTTCATTTAAATGAATAGAACATGAACCTAAAAAGACCCAATACTGACCTCACAAAAAAATTGTTCTTTACAAAAAGAAAAAAATGCAAAAAATTCAACATTTCTGAAAAATAAAATAAAATAATAATAATAATAGTGTGGAAGCTGCAAGGTAGAAGTAGTAGGGTTAAGTAAGCGGTTGGTTGGCCATATATGATGAAAGGGGTTTAAGTAATAGGAAGTAATTAAAGCCTACCATGTGGGGGTTGCAAAGGATTTGGAGATAAATGGGTAAAATAAATGCAATGAAAATAATACTAATAATAATAATAATAATAATAATAATAATGATTTTAATTTACTATTACGGTTAGTAAGTTACGGATTAAGTTAGGGTTTGCAATGGGCATAAGATGGAGTCCTTCATTTCCTTCTCTTTGTCCCTCGCTTGCGAAATTCCTTCTCTTGGTGGTGGTGGTGTTGTCGTTGGAATTTTGGTGGATCCTTGACGAAGAAGACACAGAAATTCTCTCCGAGAGTGGTAAATTGACAGAAAGGGAGCTTGGAGTGTGTACTTAGAGCGCTGGTCTTGTTGGAGAGAAGGCATAAGTATGCAGGATTTAGGCGAAAACAAGCCGCACAAGTCGGATCTCTTGGAGGGTAGTGAGGAGGAATCCGGTGTAGCAGCAGCAGCAGCAACAGCAGCAGACCGTGAGCTCTCTTTCTATCTTTCTTTCTTTCTTGCTTTCTCTCTCTCTCTTTCTCTCTCTTTCTTTTTCCCCCCTCGTTCATGTAGGGGTGGGGATTGTGACAAAGAGTGCTTTTTACTTCGTTTTCTTTCAACGGTCTGTTTTGTATTTCGTGAACATGACGATTCTCGGGGGTGGGTATATCGGTTTCCATTCTTTTCATGATGATTCTCGGGAGTTATAGCGGTTTCCATTCTTTTAAGGGTAGGCGGTTTGGGTTTAGGGTTATTGTTTAATATGACAAAATCAGACCCCAAAAAGAATGCTCATTGTATGAAGAATACATGGCAGCATTTGGAGTTTTTTTGATGTGTATGTTTGTAACCAAGAAGAGGGAAGGTAGAAAGGGAAATTGGGACGAAAGAGTGAAGTATAAAGAGAGAAGGGGAAAAGCAAGGAAGTGGAAAGCTTTTTCTTTTTTGTGGTTCATTATTGACCTAATTCTTGCAACCAGGTGACTGAGGAGGAAGTTATCTGTTGTCCTCTATGGTTTTCCAATGTAAACCATGTGATTGTCCATGTCAACATATGGAGTTTTTGATGTGTATGTGTGTAACCAAGAAAAAGGAAGGCAGAAAGGAAGATTGGGAGGAAAGAGAGAAGGGGAAAAGCAAGGAAGTGGAAAACTTGCTTTTTTTTAGGGTTTGTGATTGTCCCAATTCTTGCAACTAGATGAGTTAGGAGGAAGCTCTCTGTTTCTGCCTGTGATTTTCCAGTGTAAAGCATGTGAATGTCCATGTTAGATATTGCAGATTTGATTGTGGTGGCGTTTTTTTGTCAGCAATTGAGGAAGGGAAAGTATCAGTTTGTAGTGAAAACTGACTATGGGACTGGGGCAAGCAGGTTCTGAGTTCTTTGATGCATCTCAGTATGCATTTTTCGGGAGAGATTTAAGTGAGGATGTTGAGCTTGGGGGCTTAGACGAAGATGATGATGGTGGAGAACAGCCTGATGATGATGGAGATGGAGATGGAGATGATGATGCCATTTTCAATCGTGGTGACAGGGAAGAGGTGTGTGTGCCTGCTTTCATTTCAACATTGTTACATATTTTGCAGTCATCATCATTGAAATCTCTTTTTCTTTACCCGTTCAGTTGCAATTTTGATTATGACTCAGTCTGTGGGGCTCCTCCTCACATGCTCTGAGTGCTTAAGCTTTTTGTGTCCCTCATAATTTGTGTGGAGTTGGCAGTCTGTATCTTTGGATGCAACACCTGAATGGGCTGGTGTATCAGAGCTTACATCATCTTTCTTCAAGGTAAGCTCAATGATGCTCATCTGAAGCTGTTGGTCTACTTGTGATTGCTTTCAAACAGGTTTTCCATTTTTGCACAATGTGTTCTCACTAGACTTATCAAATTATAGAGAATGTTGTAGTTTTTGGTAATGATTGGTGGAGATGCTTTTGTTTTATTAATGCATGATTTTTTTCTATACCTTTATGGTCTGTGAAGCTTAATCGCATTTCACCAAGGCAGCAAGAAGGACTGCCGAATGTGGTGGAAGAAGGGCGACCCCCATCCACAAGCAGAGAGGGTATGGAATGTGCTCTTCTCACTACTTGTGAGGTTGCAATTGGTCAAGTGAATCACTTGGAGGATTCTTTTGGGTACACAGTCATAGAATAGCTTTATCACTTTTTTTTAATTGTGCAATGTGTCTCTTGGGTGCTAGCCAAAGTAATGACTGGGGCAGAAATTTGACAGAAACTCATGACACAGACCATTGTAGAAGGGTTCAGATAAATTTTTTGATGGATTATTGTATCTTTATCTTCACCCGTGGTTGGGAACTGATAAAGTCAGTCTGGAGTCATGGCAGCTTGACACTGCTATTCTTGATGAAGGTGATGGTCTGAGGCTTTGTGGGTTACAGTTATAAAGTTATGATAATACTCCATTCATGTTGCATTAGTTTTGGTTTTGCTGGAAGCCTGGATCTGACAGATCTGTTACCTTCAACATGTCATTGTGGAGGTTTCTCTGCTATCTCATTGATATATTTGTTGTGCACTATTTCCAGTGGCGGGGTCACCTGAGTGGCTGTATGAGGGTAGTCCTGCTCCCAACTGGCTCAATCGGACAATGCCAGACAAAGAAGCTGAGGGTCAGGCTAGAAATTGGTTACCAAGTCATCAACTTCAATCCAGCCCTAAAAATGACTTTGAAGTCTCCCAGTTGACCCTTCCTTCACACCAGCCTTTGCAGCCTCGACCGGAAATGAGGTGGTGGGGTGGAGATCCTGGACTAAGTCACCTGACCTCCCCTCCTGCTCTTGCAGGGTCTTACCCCTCAACATCTGTGCAGCAATCACACCAGGTCTATTGGCATGGGCATCACCTTCTTTGTTCATGCATTGTTGCTTTCTCACATATTGTGTAGTTTAATGAACTCCTGCGAAGGAGGATTGCAATTGGAACTATTTTGAGTGCTAAAGAACAACGTGGATTGTTGGTCAGGCTCAGCGAGGGGCAGCAGTGGTTCCAACTCAGGGGTTGCAGCCTGGGCTATATGCTCACCCTATGTCAGGGCTGACTTCTCACTCCAACATGGGCACTGGGGTCTTGCCAAATCAAATGATGTATGGCCCTGGTCAACCCCCATTCAGCAGTACAGGGCCCCTTTTGTCACCTGCCCCACATCAATCAGGATCGTGGTTGGCTCGCCCAAGTGGGAGTGTTGGGCCTGTGGGGAAT
>Ga0116231_10010849_pt1 | contig 14367 bp, 6 predicted proteins | sample S1TSphgellanicum_2_FD_89695 | JGI IMG/M metagenome (GOLD analysis project Ga0116231, IMG submission 89695) | Host-associated microbial communities from peat moss isolated from Minnesota, USA - S1T2_Fd - Sphagnum magellanicum MG | ecosystem: Host-associated > Plants > Peat moss > Unclassified... | reverse complement strand
TATGACATTCTTCATTTTGCACATTAAAATTCTTTAAAATTCTTCATTTAGCACCTTGTCATAACATTCTTTACCCGCGAATGTTTACCAAACTACACTGGTTGATCTATAAATTTTTTTAAATTTTTAAAAAATTCTTGCTTCTTTGGGCTTCCATAACATTCTCGCACCAAGAATGTCATAACTATGATTTTCAATAGCAATTGTTGTTGCTCCTTTTCTTTATCCTTTGTTCATTTTGAACAATAATTATTATTGTTTTTTTTCTTTATCCTTTATACATTTTCACCAATAGTTGTTGCTACTCATCTTCTATTTTATTTTTTCAAAATCACCAACAACTATTGCTCCCCTTTTCTCTCCTTTTGTCCATCTCCAATAATTGTTGTTGCTTTCTTCTTATTCATCTTTAGCAATGTTACAACTTTTCTTGACATTTGTTCATCTTCAATTTAACCCCTTGTTGTTTTTTTGTCATCATATTCTATTTCATTGAGCATCAAACCCCCCACACCCACCCTTCTAACTTCAATTATGTGTTTAAGGTTGTTGCAGGGGTGCTCCAACTTCTCTTTTAGCTTGCATTTGAACCACGGCTCATTCTTGGGCTTGTTTTTGTCCGTCTATTGTTGAACCAAGGTTCACACCCCTATATCCAAGAGGTTCAGCTTGCATACCCACCTTGAAAGTATAGTGAAATCTATTTCTTGCTTCTCTAATTGCTATGGATGACCAAGTAACAATGAAATTGGCTTATTGTTGTTTTGTAAGTTCCTTTCCAGCCTATCTTTCAACTATAGTCAATGTTATAAGTGTTTTAATTCTTGCTTGCTTGTCTTACCTTTCTTTCCCTCTATTTTTTCTAATTTGTTCTACTACCTCCTTATCCAATGCATTTCATTGTTTATGCTTAAATACTTTTCTAAAGTCACAACATGGCTTTGAGAATAATCCATTAATGGTTTTCTTCCATTGGTCCTTCTTGAAGGTAGATGTCGCAATGATAGCAAATTGTGACAATGATGTGCCAATGCCTCTTGAATTGAACCTTTTGAATTTTTAAATTGTATAGTTTCATTTAATGAAGGTTGCTCCAAATTCTCAACCATGTTTTTTGATTCTATTACAAATGCATGGTTAATGATTGTAAAAATCCTATGCATGTTCACATAACACCTAAGACGTTGATCCTTAGATAGACCATTACTTGTAATTTCTATCATCGAGCCTATGTTGATGAGCTCTTTTGTAACTGCATATTCTATCCATTGTTACTCACCATCTTCTTCATTTGAATGGTAGTCATCATCATCATCATCATCTTTTTCCTTGGTTTGATTCACCATTGTGTATATATACTAAGACTAGTTTTCTCCTCCATGGCCCTAGGGTTAAGTGGCCAAATCCTTGTACCTTTGAACCCTGACATGATATTTTTTCTTGTAAATGTTTGGTCCAAAGCTCTGTCTACCCAGCCTATCGAAGCTATTTTATCTAGTTCAACGTAATACTTACTAAACATTGTTGTGTTTCTTTCCCTTTGAAAAACAATCTTGAAAAGCTTGAAGCAAGCCATAATATCCAAAGGATGAAGTGCATGTGATGTATGAAAAGGTAAAGTGATCATATCCAACGCAAATTCTTTAGCTTGTTCAATTGTTTCATTGGTGACGTGGGATCCACGCCCATCCAAGATGTGCAAATGCCTATTTGTTAGGGTTATTTCACTTAGTATTGACCTCTTGAAAAATGATAGACATTCTTTAAAAAGGTAGATAATCATCCATGCTTTTGATTACATAACCATACAAGTTTTTGGTTTGTAAAGTTGAATGTAATCATCACATATCCTCTCTTTTCTAAATATGTAAAACTTTGGTAGTGTTGTTCCAGTTGCATTAACAACACAATTAATAGTCAATCACTCCCTAGATTTTGGTACAATGTTGTACAATTAGTGTGAACCTCATTTTGTTAAAACCTTTACTCTGATTATCTTCTTTCTTGGATGCCTATTTCATCAAAATTTTAAATTTGATTTGTAACATATTTATATTTGTTATAAAGGGATGGTAAGTTTTGGTAGAAAATTTGGCAAGATTAGGTTGTTAATCCTTGTGCTTAGCTAATATCCAAACCCTCAGCTTAGTGAATGTTAATTTCAAGATGTCTTTGCTTGAACCAGTACCACAAAAAGGTCTTTAATATTTGTCTTCGAAAAGGTGTTGGTCTTGTTTAGGTGAATTCTACCACTTTCATTTTTAACTGTTACAAATTAATTGACAACCCAACTTCCTACACAAACAAAACCCAAGCAACCATAGTTTAATCTTTTTTTACTATTAGCGGACCTACTGGTCTGGGTTTCCTAGATTTTGTTTTCCCTTACAAGTGATCAAATAGTAAGGTAAAAGGTATGTTCCAATGTTTATTTGCTTTCCTCAATGAAGTTGTCCCATTTTCAATTACATCCATGGCCTTTTCTAATGTTTCATTTTAGTCCATTTACCTCTAGTGATAAAAGGATTACATCTATTAACGTTTTTTTGTTTTCTTATTAGTCCTTATCCAAAAGGTAGTTGGAGATTTTCTTTATTTTGACTTGGTTAGTCTTGTAATTTCCACTTCACCTCCTACGAAGCACATTCAACATGATGATTTAGATCCCCTTAGCCCCAACCTTTAACACATTGGGGGTGTGTTATCTTGCCCTACAAGAGGTACAAACTTGAGTATTTTGTATTTTGCCCAACTTTCAAGAAAGTATGATAGGTTAAGGTGTGTCTAAAATGCATGTTTTTAGTTGCTAGGAAGAAGTTATCAATGCATAGAACTACTCAAAGTCATCCCAAACTAAATTCAAGTCTGTTGTTTTTGTGTAGGCGATAGGTGTGTATAACAAGCTATGATTTTTTTGAGCGAAATGATATCTACCTCGCTTATGACTATTTAGATTGCATCTATGAATTACAAAACTTTACACCCAATAGTAATGTAGAAACTTCTTGAATTTTTGGTTGTAAAGTTGATCAATTGTAACCTTTCCTAGCTACTCTTCTACATCCACCCTTTATTCTTGATTTTCTGTCTCTTCTTTGATAACATTAGGATTTAAAGTTTGATGTTCAAGCTCTTGTAATTCTTCTTTGGCTAGTCTAGTGTTTGGATTTTGCTGATCTATCTCTTGTGGCTCTTTTTTGGGTACTCTAAGATGCTTTCTTTATTCTTGTTGATATGTTAGGACTTGTGTTTTCTTATCTACAACTCTCTACAACTCCTATGTTGTTGGGCCTTTGTTGGTCTAACCCCTATGCTTTCAAAATGTTGATGAACGATTTGAGACTATCTTTCTCACAACTTGGAAGCTCTAACATTCTAAAAGAGTTTTGCTTTTGAATTTGAAAGATAGAATTGTGTATCCAAACTTGCATCATAGCCTCGTGAATCTAGGCATGTTAATTTCCGTGGAATGGAATGTGCTTGGACTTGGGGGGAAATTGGAAGCATTTCCCCAAATAATGTGTAGATGCTATTTTCCCATTGGATTCTTATAAATCTTAACCCTTGTTTATGGTAAGTTGTGTGCTATTTAACATGATCTACGCACCCTGTCACCAAACTTGTATGATCATTTTATTGTTCAATCCAATTGCCTATTACCAAATATTCATTTCCACCTTAAACTTGTGGCCCTTGTAAAATTGAACCATTTTTTTCCATAACCAAACATTAAAAAGAACCCCTCATGTTCCCCCCTCGCATAATGAAAATCAACCCATGACCCATCACCAAACTAGTCCCTTGTAAAATTATTCAAAACTTTTACAAATCTGCCCACCTAAACCCTTAATATTGAACACTAAAATTTGATGGCTGGTCACCAATATGAAAAACCCAGAACAATTTTTTTTCTCAGCCAAGTGTTTGGTAATGGGCTAAAGAAACAATGCACATAAGATTTTTTGTGTTCTAACACAGGCCAGCTGCTGCACTACATGGGTGCTTGGTGACCAACCTCTGTTTGGTGATGGGCCAGTTTACCCTATTAAATTTTGAGAAATAAGTTAAGATAAAATTTAATATAACTTCTTTGTACTCGGCAGGCATAATCAGGTAAAGGATATACCCACACAACACTGGTACATACCTACCTACCTCCATTAATATCCCTACAGTAAATAGATTTTGCATCATATGGACTGTATACAGAATATGATACCCTCTGTAACAGAGACAGGAAAATGAAGAACTCATGCACTGCATGAGTTCTGAAGACTGTGAGCTACTGAAAATTTAATAAGAAAACACTATTTGAAATGACATTCTGGCGATTGGTGTGGATCGACAGCTCCATGCACTCAGTCGAGACATGTCCATGTTTCAAAGTGATCAGGAAAGTTGTCATCTCAATTGTCCAGTTATCAGTGATCAGTTATCCTTCGATGTGAAGGAACAGGTTTGTCCATTATGAATTATATAGCCTGCCAGTAGATTACTATGAGCAACATTTTTCTGACAGGATGCAAGAATTCAAGCTCTTACATTGGTATACATCTGTGTTGTTTTTACATAAAGTTATTTTATGTGTCAAAGCTCAAAATGATTAATGGAAAAAAAAAAAAGGAAAATGTCCCAAATTGGAGTTTCAATTTTGGACTTGTCCATAGACTGAATATAAAAACTATTACATGTTTTGAAACTCAAATTAATTTGTATCATTTGTCGATGATAAGAACCAATATTTATCATTGTAATATTATATCCATACCTAGAGAGTCACTTTGACACCATATCACCAAATAGTTTATTAAAAATGATTTAAAGCTTCCAACCAAGTTCAAAAGGAGGCATGCTTTTTCCTAGGAATCATCTTTCGACTACCTAAAGCTTAAGCGACACAAGAGTTTGGGCGTAGAGGAGTAGTGAGACACATAAATTACAAGTACATAGTACATACCATTGTGATTTTAAAGGACTTTCAGTATTGAGAGTCCTTGATGAAAATTTTGAGAGATCATTACTTTTTAGCCTAAGTAAGTAATAATCAAGGACACAATAGAGACTTGGAGGGAGGCACCAAATCATGCTTGCATAGCCCCATCAACTAATATTGGAAATGGGTCTTCAGGTGTGAAATTGTATGCATATCGTTGATGGGTTTGTTTATAAATTATTAAAATTGTTGCCTCGCATTTTGAATTGGATTTTTTTTGATACATGCATAATGTAGAAATGTCATTTTAACCTCAATTTAATGTTTTGAGGTGTAAAGGGTTGTTTAGGAAATTAGTATTGCTATGATGTTTTGAGTGTCTGCCACTGCTTAGAACATTGGAACGAGTTTTATTCAATAGAAAATTGCTAAACCTATTCTAGATCATTCAACTCAATGGTATGAGTTTACGTTTCTTTCAGCTTGATTTTCTTAGTGTGATAAAAGAACATGATAGATCTCAAATAATTGTGTACCTATGATATATATTTGGATAAAATGCTGAATGTTTTGCAAACACATCCCTATATATTTTTACACAACCCAAAACTGAAGTTTTTCAAATGGGCATGTCCCACATACTTGGATTTTTTGGGGGGCACATGTCGAAAAATGAAAGTAAGTGTCTGTGTAAAAACAACACAGATATAGGTTTTGTGTACAACTACAACACATTGCAAACCAGTAGATCTGTAGATTTCAAAATTCAAAAGAGAAACATGGTGAAGAATACTTGCTGCTCCATTGGGTAAATTCAAAAGAGAAACATGTTACAGAAAATTTTGGTCTCAACTTATTTGCCACATGTTGTATCAAATAATTACAAGCATATTTTAGAATCAAAATTTAAATTTAGGATCAACTGTGGATTGACAGTTTTTAGAATATACATGTTACAGGACATCGAACAAAATATAAAAATGTGTCTTTTATTTCGTGGAGGCTGAATCCACCTTCCTATACCAATATTGTAGCAGGACATCAATTATGCGGCATTCCCATGAGTTCCCCAGCAGTTCACTGGCCAGAATGAACCAACAACACCGACCAGCGCACCATCCACAAGGGATGCCCTTGCATTTACAACAGTGCTCAGTATGTCACCCTGGAAAAATATTTCTCACATCCAAGGTTTAGTCACTTAAGTTTTCGAACTGAAACTGGGACTGCAAATAGGTTAGAGATTACTAATAGCCACCCACTTGGACCTATAGAACTATCTAGTCAATTAGAAACAGTCACTAAATGCAATTTGACTGTGTTTATTAGACCACTCCAGGGCTCCTCGAGATCTCTGAACGTGGTGCAGTGTTTTTCGAGGTCACAACAGTCTTCCAGCAAATCCACTAGATTTGACTGCTGTACCTCATCCAAGATTTCCAGTGTAGGGTACACCATCTTGAGCACCTCTGGAGATGTTCTTTTACTTCTCAAGAACCTCAACTGAGTCACCATCCGCTTTCACCTTAGTAAGGTGATGAAACCCTGCCAAACTTTATAAAAAGAAAGCACCCAAGAAAGGTAGAGAAAAAAGAAACAAGGGGCAAGGATCAAAGTCCAGGCAAGCAACAGACCAAATGAGGCGGCCCACCAGGAGGAAAGGGAACCACTAAGAACTGAACCCTCCTCAGTAACCCATTCAGTAAAGGAGTAGATCCTGATACACTTGAGCTAACCACCATGGTTAGCTAGGCAACTTGAACCCAACAGAGAACTGTTTCCTGGCCACCTAATATCTATCCTCTCAACCATCACGCCTATGAGCTCCTTCTGACAGACTCACCAAGGGTTTACTTGGAGCAAGGATGGACATTAGCCAACATGTAGTACATATTCTTCAGAGGGTAAGGGGAAGGTCCAAGGGAGCACTCACTTTTGTGTAGGGTAAGGGCTGGTCTTCAGGCCATTCCCGGTTTAGAAGTGCTGCGAACGAGGCCAGGAGCTAAAGCTTCACGGCACCCAGAAACTGTACTGAATGGCACAAAGATTGGCCCTTGTCCTGCACAAAAATTATGGAGTTTTTTTTGCTTCTTTTTGCCATTTCTTCAAGATCATTTTTCTTTCCGTGATTTAAAATTGAAGAGGGGACGACGACTTCTTTCAAAGCACAAGATTTGTCTTCTGTGAAGGAATCTAATTTCTCAAAAATATTCTCTCTGACAATAGACGCCAAGGAAAAAAAAATCCCAGGTCTTTCCGAAAATGTTTGGTTTTCAACTCTTTTAGTGAAACCCAATTGTTAGCAGCAGTACACACATATTCCCCCTTTGACGCACGCTCTTAAAGATGACCAAAAAGAATCTGAAACTTCAAGCCTGACAACAAAGGTGTCAAGTCGCAACCCAAAATAAAAGAAAAGATTAATGTTCTGGAGCACAGGAATATTAATCAAATTTAACTTTCTAGTTAGCTAGACAAGCTCACCATTTATTAAAGGGCCTCTTTGTCTCTTTCCATTAGATAGCCTCCTCTTCAATCACAGCAGCCTAATGGAAAGCCATTGAAATGGAGCCCTACTCCTTGCTGCATGGAGAGGCACAAGTTCCATTGGAATGTTGCAATTGGGCTGGAAACAGTTAGGTAATTAGTGTTAAGAACATTTCATATATAGAGAACTTTCTAAAGAACCTAAAGAAAACAGATGTTTCTATGAAAAATTTCACATCTAGTGATTCGTAGCTCACACGGCTCCAGACATTTGGTCAATGCTTGACTTGTAGAAGTGGTGACTCTGAGCAAGTTACTAGATGGAACAAATGTAATGAAAAGCTATTGTTGAGGCAAAATCTGTGATCCCAGCGACCTAATGGAAAGAGGCCCTAATTGATGGACATAAAGCTAGTACTAGTCAGAGCTTGTCCTGAAGGACCACCATGGCGGCACCACTGGTCCACCCGGGACGCTGATGGGCTTTCAACAGGAACGCAAATCTTAATACTTGTGTTGGGCCGCCACTAGTCACAGATGTGAAGATTCATATAAATTAAATACAAAAAATTCTGGACTATATTTGCAAAATTTTACAACTTCAGTTAAAGTATTTAAAAGGTTAGGTTTCCAAATTGATGACAAAAGGATCGATGCCATTTTGAAGAAGAAGAAGAAGAAGAAGCAGAAAGCCAAAGAAGAAGAAGAAGAAGCATGGGCTTGGCGGGCGAGGAGTTGCAGCAGGAGCAGCAGCCAGTGGGGCCCGCAGTACAGGCGCGCTTTGCCTTGTCGCCAAGCCCTTTGACCCTGCAGTTGTGTGCTGCTCAGTACTGTCTGTGGACATTCTTCTTCCGTATTTCAAGTCCCCAGTCACTCAAAGCTTTGCAAACATACATGCTCATGTCGATTCCTGCAATAATCAGCAGCAGCAGCAGCAGCTCCTATGACCAGTCGAGAGCAGCATTTGGATCACTCCAGTTTTGTTAAAGTTGGTGGAGAAAACAGCAGCACTAGTAGCTAGCTGTAGAACTGGAGATTGATCAGTAGCTAGAGGGCACATTGAGAATCCATATTTCACAATGGTCGCTAGATTTGGAGAGATTCATCATCATGTGGCATTAAGCACTGACGCTCGAGCACACTTATATATTCCAATTATTGCAGAGACCCAACAGGGAGAGACTGTGATGAGCTCTAGTACTGATCATCAGTCGACGTTGTTGCAGCAGCCACCCGCGTGGATGTGGAATCATCACTTGGGTAGTAGTACTGTTTGGAGCTCTAGTGCACTAGATGCACTAGGAAGCTGCAGGCTGCAAGCCGCGAGTGATGATGATCGGAATCCAGACTATTCGGACATGGATTGGAAGAAGCAGCTTGAGTTCAGCGCCGACGTGCAGCAAGTAACAGCAGCAGCTCCTCGGCCTCCCGCAGCTCAGCCTGTTCTGCAGTTATATGGTAATAACCCACCGGACGATGGCGTCTGTAACTTGACATCGTTGGTGAAGAGTTGCAGTAAGGCGGCGGTAGTAGAAGCGGATCAGAACTGGTGTGGTGATCATGATCTGCGAATTGCAGCAGCTTCAAGGAGCTTCGTCCCTAGGTGCGCTGAGTCGATTCATGGCAGCTCGGCCCTAGGCGTGACGTTCTCGTCGATTACAGCAGCGGCAGCAGCTACAGCTGTAGCACCACCCAAGTCCAGCAGCTTGTTTGAGTTCGGCATCACTACCACCGGCTCGACATGCAGTACTCCAAGTTTTTGTGTTGCAGGATCACGGCCGGTGACGGCCGTCGTCCCTGCGATACCACCACCAAGGCATGATGAGCATGAGGTCGAAGCGGTCTCGACTGATCATGATCATGGCTTAGACTTAGCGTCGTTGTTCGAAGGAGGACAACTACATGACGCTAGCTGTCTCGACTCCGGCCCAGCGCCGGGCGTGGTCCAGGAATCCGATCACTCCAATTGCAGTGAATGCTTAAGCTTTGACGACAGCAGCAGCTTGTCAAAGCACGTCGATGGACCAGCTGCTGATTACGTCGTGCAGTCAGTCGATCCTGGCAACATGTGGTCGAAGATGCAACAAGCTCATGCTGCTCATGGCCGGAACGTCAGCTTCCTCGATTCTGGCAACTTCTGGATCATGCCACAAGCAGCTGCGACAATGATGTCCGATTATGATCATGAATCCGTGCAGCACAGCCCGATTCCTACATCGACTAGTTCTAACTCGCATTTTTCAGAACTGCTTGTGCCTTTTCGCGGGATGCAGCATCCGGCCGCCAGTCTGGAAAATCTACCTTCTGCCGAAGTTGGCAAAGAGGAATTGCGTCTCGCCAACTCCATGCCAAAACTGCATACTGCAGTCGTCGGGAACGGTGACTCGTCGCATACACAAGCTGCTAGTCGTACTCCGCGCTGGTGCAGTACTCAGCAAGTCTCATGGATAGATGGAACCATGCAGCAGCAGCAGTCTTCCGCACGTGAAGGTATGGATTACAAAGCTCGAGCTGCTCTCTCATCATCTGCACATCTCGTGGTAGCTAGCATCATCACCAGCTGCATCTGATGACTTCTTTCCAGAGAACCAGCCGGCGCCTTGATAAATCCTTCAGAAAAAAAATACAGAGAAAAAATATTTCTTACGTCTTTTGTTGCAGCATGCAGGACTCGCACCACCGCCAGATCAGGGACATGCTCTTCTGCAGTACACGAAATTCCGGGGCCACGATATTGCAGCAGGGGTCGAGATTCTGGTGGGTGCTCCCGGATCGACTGTCTCCTCGACCAGCAGCAGAAAACGGCCGAATGATGAAGAACTAGTGGAGCAGATCACCTCTGGTGAAAGCTGCACCTTAGTCGATGAACCAGCTGGAGGCACTAGACTTACAGCAGCTGGATTCATCGCGACTAGTCCGATGAATCCTCAGCTATCCAAGCTCGTGGGAGCTGGTCTCGAGACGTTTGAAAGTGGTGCAGGGAGCTCATGTATCAACGGATTTGGAAGGAAGTTTTTCGACGATCAGAGTAAAGCAGTGACGACTGCGGCGCTACTCTACGGAGCAAAGATGGCTAGTCTACAACAAGGAGGGCAGCTGCAGTATACCAACAACAGCTGCAACTCCCAAACCGCCGCCGCCGCCGCCAGGTTGGATATTTCAGACTCTGCGTCTGATCTGCATCTGAGTCCACTAGTAATTCGCGGAAACAAGATCCGGCGTACTAGTACTACTCGTCATGGGACTGCAACCGATCCGCAGAGCATAGCGGCACGGACTAGGAGGGAGAAATTCAGCGATCGGATTCGCATACTGCAGACCCTTGTGCCCAATGGAGAACGTCTGGACACGGTCTCCACGCTGGGTCAGACGTTGGAATACGTCCGGTTCCTGCAACACCAAGTGTGGGAGTTTTACAACGGGGGAGGAAGCAATCCAGCTGCTGTCGATGCACATGATGATGATCATGAACGACCAGAAGCTGCTGCTGCTTCTGCTGCTGCTAATCAGTCGTCCAAGAATATCATGTCTGAGAAATGGAAACAATTCAAGGAACACATCATAGCTGCACAGATTGTCGCTTAAGCACATCCCCATGTTGCAGGTAACCAAAACAAAACAGAAAATGGTCGATCTTCTTAAGACTTAACCTATGAAAGTTTGGTTTTTTTTTTTTTGTTTTTTCTCCAACAAAAAATAATATGGTCGATCTTCTTATTCCTCTGAATCTTATGTTGTATTTCCAACAAAAAAATTGGCGTTTATATGGATTAACTAGCAGCAGCTTCATAGTTTAGTATTCCAGCTTCAATATTGTGCCATGCAGATCAAGTTGATCAGCTCTGGTTGGACTAAGAATGTCCAGATCCAGCTCAGGCCGTGGAGGCGAGAATCTAGTTTCCAGCTACTTACAAATGACTACTCATGAAGTACCCACCTGCATCTAGCTCCTGCAGATCTATCATATTTCTTTGGCATACATTTTCTGGATTTCTATTTCTTTTCCTCGCAAGATGCTAAGTGTGTGACATATATATATATATAGTTAGAGTACATGCGTATAATATAATTTGCACTAAGTTTGTGAACCAATGTGTGGAAGTGTTTCATAATTTTCAAGTGATGGTTTCAAGTGTTTGATCATTTTCATATATTATGTACAAGTGGAGTGTTTTCTTGGAGGTGCTTATGTACGTATTGAATTGAAGTTTGGATGAACAATCGTTTTCAAATGGAAGGCTAGAAGAAAGGTAATTAGATCTTGTGCAGAAGGTGATATATCTGCATCTATGAACAACTTAGTGCCATGAACTTGTTGGATTAGCCGTCTAGAGCTTCGACTGCAGTAGCTCTGTGCTTCTGAGAAAAACCGCCATGAATTATATCACACAGCTGAAAACAATAATTACCTAATATTGGGTGTGAACCAGCCGTAAGGTTCTAGAATTTGGAATGATCAAAGAGATCGTGAGTACTCAGGATTTTTTTCCATCACATTCCTTCTCACAGATTCTACCCCAATAACACCTTTTCATTACATTTGTTCCATGTAGTTGTGCTCACAATCACCTCATAGTCCTACAGGTCAAGCATTGACCAAATGCAAAGGTGCGTGAGCTGTGAGTTAATTTTTGAGTCATCACAAGTTGACGCTTGCCATCCTCTTTTTTGGGATCATATGTTCCTGTTAGTAGCTCTCTATAAAGTACCTTACATATGAAATGTTTCCAACTTTCCTAACACTTATACCCTAAAGATTTCCCACCAGTTGCAGCTCTCCAATGGAAAGAGAATGTCTATGCAGTAAGAAATAGAGCTCCATTTCAATGGCTTCATTAGACTAGTTGGAAAGTGCATGTGTATGCAATAAGAAATAGAGCTCCATTTCAGTGGCTTTCCATCAGGCTGCCAGTATCATGTAGTATTTTCTGTGTAACTATGATCACAACAGCCTAATGGAAGGAGAGCTTAAGTCCAAACTACCAACAGTTGGTTGGAAATTCACCCTCTAAAGCTTTGACTGCACTAGCTATGCTTTGAGAAAAACCACGATACCACTCAGCTAGTACTGAACAACAATCACCTAACAGAAAGTGTGACCCAACTGCGTATGCTTGTAGAAAGAATGATCAGGAGAAAAATTCGGTCATCATCTTCACTGTCTGATTCTTTTGTCAGGATGAGTGTGCAGTCATGAGCAGGGGTGCAGCTTGCAGATCATTCAGTAACCATCCTTCTTCTTGGAGTTTCTAAGCACTTGTATGATGTATGCAGCAGCCGCCCAGCACCAGCTGCTGTTGAATTACAAGATGAATTATCACTACCATTGTTCTAGTGTCGTGCTGATCTGCTTTGATTGTAAGCTCCCACACTTCTAAATTGCATAGTTTGCACTTCAAATGGGGGGACTTGAAATTAATCTTGGAGCTCTAGAAATTTCTTAACACACAAAAAGCTGTCACAACAAGAAGTTCATGGCAGTGTGTAAAACAGTGTACATATGAAAATGTGCCACATGCAAATCAATGCACATACCTAACACATTACATTACATTTTGTAGAATACTGTTCTACATGACCATCTGATATTCTTCTTGTAGGAGAACCTGGGCTCCAGTTTGGGACCCCTTCTAAGGGCTCCAATTGGGTCCCTTCCTAAGGGCTCCAATTGGATCTTTTCCTATTGACCCCAAATGGGTCTAAGTCGGTCTGATACTTAGACAAAGTTTTCCATGAACCACTTCTAAGGGCTCCAATTGGATCCCTTCCTAAGGGCTCCAATTGGATTTGACTCCAAATGGGACTAAGTTGGTCTGACACTTACACAGTTTTCCATGAACGACTTTACTAAATATCGATTCCACATCCGGATCTAGAGCACTAGATTTTAATGGAGATGACTTCGACAGTGTTAGTAGTATTTTTATTTTAAATTTTTTTTCTCTTCCCCCATTTCTAACCCTAACAAGGTCTTTCTTGCAAGTGAATGCAAGAAGATAATGCAGGAAGACTCAACCTCCTTTGACTTCTTTAAGTGTTCGCCCACCAGCCTATCTACCCTAGTTTCAAGGAGGATATGTTTTAGATATTTCAAAGATCTATCTAGGGTGTTTAATGCATCATGAATGTTGTATCATTTGCCAAACACTCTACCAAACTTGAAGCAGCGCTTATGATGTACTTGTTTATTTTATGTCTATCCCTAAACTCTAAAATTTGTATAGGTAGTATAATAGGCACTTTTCAAGGTGGGTAGTGGAAAACTAACTCTTAAATGCATAATAGGTGACTATGACCAGAAGAAATAACCAAGCAAAATTGATAACTAAGAATATTAGTTAACAGGGAAATTGATATTGAGTTGAAACATTTTGTTATTATATCTTTTGTATGGTTTTAAAATAAAATTATCTTGCCCCATAGCATTAGAAAAAAATTTGTCCTTTGCAACCAAGAAATTAATGATTAAATGTCCTAAATGACTAGGAATTGATTGTAACCATAGAATATTATTTCAAATCCTACATGTAAAAAGTTTTAATCATATATTAATGATGCATTTGATTAGTAAACGATGACATGGTAACATGAAGGCTATAGTCATTTTTTCATTACAAGTTTTCATCCATATGGCATACACGATTGATAACAAAATGACGTGTCATTACATGTGTTCATCAAATTATTTTACAATGATTCAAAAATGACTATTAATATAAGATCACATATAAATAATTATGACAAGTAGGAAACTGATTTCAACTTGAATATATTTGATATATGATCCATTTTTAAATATTTTATATGAGTGAATTAATTGTCACACATTGAAATAAATCTTACTAATGATACACTATATATATATATATATATATATATATATATATATATATATATATATATATATATAATATAAAAAAAAAAAAAAAATATAATATATTATATAT
>Ga0116231_10010848_pt1 | contig 14370 bp, 11 predicted proteins | sample S1TSphgellanicum_2_FD_89695 | JGI IMG/M metagenome (GOLD analysis project Ga0116231, IMG submission 89695) | Host-associated microbial communities from peat moss isolated from Minnesota, USA - S1T2_Fd - Sphagnum magellanicum MG | ecosystem: Host-associated > Plants > Peat moss > Unclassified... | reverse complement strand
TCCTCGATTCCTCTCATTCAGCTCAGCAACCAGAGCTCAACCATGCCTAAGACGCAGCGGAAAAAATCTCCAGCAATGGCTAAGCCCTCACTACTATGCACTCTAACCCCCCTTACACCTCTCTTGATCTATTCCTTTTTTGCCGTTCGCTCCTTCCAGAAGCTCCTCCCACATGCTCCAAACCGCCATTCTCCATAATTGCATTGCGACCTCAGTCATAATTTGGAGCCGCCATTCAAGCTCCATACCCATTCAGTGCAGCCGCCATGCAAAACTCCTCAGTATAGCTCCTCCAGCAAAGCTTCTCATGCAAAAGCATCCGTCATAGAAACCAATGGCTTAATTAACAACGGCCTAACTTCCCTAATCAGTGACATCCAGGAGTGTGACGTAACCTAATTTCGGGTTACATGTGTTCTATTCCAAAGATAAAATTGTTAAATATTTTGTATTTGTAGGCTTTCACATAGTGTAAAAATTCAAAGGAAATTTTATTTTTCTTTTGCACCCAATTCTTTTTATTATTTTATGAACCCTACTCAAAATTTCAAAATAATTAAAATTTTCCTCAATTCTAGATCCTAATTAACCTAATGATTATATTTGAAAACATTTGTAATAATTTTTTTAGCTAGCTCAAAATGTTGATATCATCATGTTTCTAGGCTCTTTTATTTTTTTCCTTTCCTTAACATTTTCATTTTATCCCACATACATAACATTCACTTATTTCATGCACTACCTATATTATTATAGTTTAAATCAAATGAAAAATTTGGGTTATCACTTTTGTCAATAATCTCATAGTGTGATGCCCATTTTTAGACCAATATCTTCATATTTCACAAAACCAATGGATTGTCCATTAATTGTTTTCTCCACCTACATTGTACTCACTTGATAATGAACATATTATTATTTCTATTCAAGAACGCATTACTATTCAATGAACATTTTCCTAACACAATAATTATCTCCATGATCATCAAAGCTTTAAAATTATTTGTTTACACAAAGTTGTTCACTGGTACCCATATTTACTCCAAGTTCTTCTCTTGTTAGGTTTTCCGATTCTTTTGAATAATGTTATGAAACTCTATTTCGAATATACTAAACTTAATTAAGTGCCATTGGTGCGTTATTCATTGCATTGGGACCCATTGTGGAGTTTGGTGTAACCATTAATGTGGTGTCCTCCAAATCCATTGTTTCCTTCCAAATTCATCATTATGTCTTTCAAACATGGTGGGGAGCTCTCCTTTCCACCTTGCTTGTGGTAATATTATTAGCTAACACCAATTGATCCATCTCTTTGTTGTACACAAAATCTAGAATTTCATATGCATCATCTTCAACGTCGAAAATGTTCTTTAAATGGGTTTTTTTTACTAGAGGATATGTATTTTTGACCAGAAAACAAAGGCTTCAATGACAATGGGTATCTTTTGAATAATCAAGTTGACTAAAATGACCGATTTAACAATAAGTCAAATCAGACATCTAGTCAAATTGGATTTAAAAATACCACTTAATCAACTTGGTTAGTGGCCTAGTTAATACGACCATTCAATCTAGCCAAATTGGCAAGTGCCCTAATCAATAAGGCCACCTATTATACTCAATCAATAGGACAACTAAGTAGGCTTGGTCAAAATGGCCAATTATAAATTCTAATACTAGTTGGGTATTTTGGGACTACATGTAACATTTTGACTATGTTCGACCAATTAGAAAAAAAGTTGGAAAACGTAAAAACTAGCTAATCATAACTAAATGAATCATGACCAAATTAATTATGGTTAAATTATATATATATGGTTTATCTAACTATGGTTAAATTGATTATATTGAAATTAATTATGGGTCAACTACCTAGGGAAAAACTAATTAAAATCAAAATTAACCATAACTAATCTAACCATGGTCAATTTAATAATAATTGGTTTAACCCTAGTAAGTTTAGCCATGATATTAATTTAGCATAATTAATTTAACCATTACTAGTTGGGCCATTATTGGTTTTAACATAATGAATTTAACCATGGTTACTATAAGGATAACTAAATTAGATATATTTATTTGTAACATATTATTATTTTACCCTAATAAATTTAACCATAATTAATATAACAATAATTAATTTAAAACTATTGTTAATTGAACCATGGTTGGTTTTGCCATAATTATTTTAACAATTTGATTTTATCCATAATTATTTCATTCATATTTATTTTAGCCATAATTAGTTTTTGCATAATTGATTTTTGCATAAATTATTTATCCATTCATTAGTTTAGCCATATTAAATTATAAGTGGTTGTTTTACACAAATTTATTTACTCATGGTTAGTTTAGCAAAGGTTAATTTTTCCATAATTAATTAACCATTTTTATTTTAGCCATAATTACTTCATTCATGTTTATTTTAGGCATAATTCATTTTTTCATAATTGATTTTTCCATAAAATATTTATTCATTAATTATTTAAGCCATATTAACTTTTTTCATGGTTAGTTTAGCCACAATTGGTTTGACCATAAAATATTTATTCATTAGTTAATTTAGCCATTTCTAATTAGCCATGGTTGGTTTAACCATAAAATATTTATTCATTGGTTAATTTGGCCATATTTACTTTACTTATGGTTAGTTTAATCATATTTATTTTACTTATGGTTAGTTTTAGCCATTTCTGGTTTGGCCATGATTGGTTTAGCCATAAAATATCTATTCATTAATTAGCTTAACCTTATTTACTTTATTCATGATTAGTTTTACCATATTTATTTTATTCATGATTAATTTAACTGTGGTTGGTTTTGCCATAATTATTTTACCCACAATTAGTTTAGTCATTATATATTTAACCGTTATTTATTTAGATATGGTTAATTGAACCATAATTAGTTTAATCATGGTTATTTTCCATAATCATTTTTAATTTTTGGTTGTTTAACCATTATTACTTTAATAATCATTAATTTTTTGATGATTACTTTAGTTGTGGTTGGTTTAGGCATTATTATTTTACCAATAATTAATTTTTCCATAATTAATTTTTCCTAGGTTAAACTAACCACCTATTTAATTTATGTAAGGTAAGTATGTGGTTAAATAGTGTAAATACAAATAGTTTATACGTAGGTGTATTTATTTATACATACCCTACCCATATTCCACCTATTTACCTATATTTAAACCTATAGGTAACCTAGTTATATAGGCTAGGGTAGGCCATTTATAAACCTATGATAAATTACTAGTTGGTTAATTAATTATTTACCTAAAATAAATTAATGAATGTGTAATTAAATATTTAAATATTAATTATTATAAATACATTGTTGATAATATATAATTAATCAGGTCAAATTTGTAAGGATTAGTTATAATTTTTTGTAATTATTAATTATAACTAAATAATTAAACATTAACTATTACTAATTTTTATTTTAACTTAATTAACGTACATATTTACCTACCTTTTTATTTATTTACTTAATTTATATATCTTACATAGTTATTTAGGAATAATGTTGTGTGAACTGAAAGGCTTTAGTGTTATGTGGAAATGAAAATGTCTTTCCTTCCTAAAAGTTCATCCCATATTATTTGTCATCCTTTCCAAATGATGAACAATATAAATAGATGCACCACAAGCATCCAAGACATAAGAAATATTTTTAAAAGGAAGCCCACTTGGGATGAGGCTATTGAACATGTTCAACCTTAAAGGCCAAATTCAAAATGAAATAAGATTTTCCTACCTAGGTCATTTAGGTGTAGGCTTAATCTAGGTGGTGTACATTTAAGCTTAGTAAAGGTCATAGCTTAGGTTGCCCTAACTTACTTTAAGTTTCTTTACATAGTCATTAGTTATAAGCTCTTAGATTCTAGGCCTAGGAGCTTAGGTTGTAGGTTCTTAAACATAGGGACCTTAGGAGTAGGTATTTAATTTTAAGTTTAACCTAGGTTGCGTAGGTTTTATCCACATGGCATAGCCTAATGGCCAATGTTTATATGTGACATGGCATAGCCTATATGGTCAATCTTTAAATGCCGCATGGCATACCCTAGGTGGCCAATGTTTAGATGCCACATGTATTAACTTGGGTGGCCACTATTAAAATGCCACATGGCATTTGCCTAGTCAAAATGGTCTTTGATTAGTTAAAAAATCATTTGACTATTATATTGAACAATTAAAATGACTAATAAAAAATACTAGTTGAAATGACTAGTCAAAAATGCCAACCTAAGCATGGTCAAAAAGTACATGGCCCAATCAAAATGGACATGTTCAAAACAACTTGTCTAAAATGAGTGAGAGGTTTTTTTTATGTTTGTCCAAGATGGGTCTTCTTTTACCAAAATTTCTAGTAAAAAAATTTAAGAATTCTAGTAGTGATTAATTCCAATTCTTGAACTATAACTAGTACTGTGAGTTCCCAATGTTGTGCTACAATTACTGTGAGTTCCAACTCCTATTCATTGTAAGTACTATGAGTTCCCAATATTGTGGTGCAATTATTTTGAATTCCCACTTCTGTTCATTTTAAATACTATGAGTTCCCAATATTATGCTACAATTACTTTCAGTTCCAACTTTTGTTCATTCTAAGTACTATGAGTTCCCCAATATTTTATTATAATTACTATGAATGCTAGCTCAAGTTATAAGTACTATGAATGCCAACTTTTGTTATAAATATTGTGGAACCTTTTAATTTTAGCTCTAAGTACTCAGTTCCCATCCCTATTCTTGTATTGTGAATTCCAAGTCTTGCCATAGTACTATCAGTTCTTTGAATAGTGCAAATGGATGTCCTCTTTGAGTACTTAGTCCATTTCCTATTGTGAATCTAGATTGGTAAGTACTTTGACTCCATCCTTGTTGTGAACGTATTGGTAAGTATTATGAGTTCCAAATAGTCCAAATGAAGGTCCTCTTTGAGTACTATAAGTCCAGTTCTTATTATGCAATGTGAATAGATTGGTGAAATGGTGGGCGTCCTGATTGGACAACAAAATGATTATGACTAGTACTATTAAAATAAACTATTTCTTTGAGTACTTTTATTTCTTATATTTGCCTTCATAAGTATTGCAATTTACATTTTGATCTAGTAACACCCAGAACCTTAATATACATGTAGTGTATTGAGGTACAAAGTAGGATGGACAAAACATCAAAGTATTGGCTTGTACTTGGGTAAATGCATGGTATGGTGGTTCATTTTTAAAAATAATCATATTCCACAAAAGTCCATATTCTAGTGTTAAATTTTTAATTTTTTGTGGTACTATTGGTTAATTGGTAGTAAAGTCCATCTATTGAAAGCAATAAAGTTTATATTAATAGGAGCCCAAGTAGAGATTCCAAATATATGCACCTTTGAAAAAAAAAAAATTGAAAATGAATGAAAAACAACAATGCTATGGACTTATGCAAATACAAGTTAATTTAAGGCATTCAAAAGTTTGTAGGTGGAATTTGGCTATGATTCTTAAGGAAATTTTTCACATAAAAGTGTATTATTTCATTCTAACTCATATGCTAAGTCACTATAAATAATTTTGAATAAAAATTAAGATGAACCTTTCAATTTTCGATCATTCTAGTCAATTGAACAATCCATAGTTTTGAACTTTCAAAAGTCCATTACTATTAGCAATGAACTTTTTATCAATAAACAAATACACAAATATCTTCAAAATAAAGTTGTTAGTTTACATTCAATTACCAATTAATAGATTTTAAAATATATTATTCACCATATGCCTTTGAAAAAGGGGCCGATACCCAACAAAAAAAACCATTGTGACACCAAAAGTGAGCCACCATACCTTGCATTCACCCATTTAATCTCTATAGTATTAAGACTAAGAAATGAGGTTTTGTTAATGATTTACACCTCCTTGTCCAATTTGGATCACAATTAGTTGATTTTGATATGTCTTTTGGAATCATAATAATTTCAAAAATCTAAACATGATATTGTGGTTATTTGATTGTGTTTGCATTAACAAATAGGACATTTACTCAAGTGCAAACATAAATTTTTATTGAAAGGAAACTACAACATGATGTTCACAACATGAAACATAACATCAAGAACACTTTAAGGTTCTTATCACATGAAATACACAAACTTGTGTAATGAAGAAAAAGAGAACCAAACCATCAACACCAAGGTATTTAACTAAAAGACCAAACCACAAATAACCAAACTAATATAAGTAAAGAAAGTAATTCAACCTCGTGAAAGTAACCTAATTACTTTCCTACTCCAATAACAAATGAAACCTAACTAGTTGAGTTTGAATTTTCAACATTCCCCCTCAAACTCAAATCCACTTCTAGTACACTAAGCATTTTTCTAAACTTCCTTAGCTCGTATGTACTTAAAGCCTTTGTGAAAATGTCAACAACTTGATCTTTGGTACTAACATGAATAAGGTCAATTTCTTTTGCTAAAACTTCTTCTCTAATAAAGTGGTAGTGCACCTCAATGTGTTTTGTCCTAGCATGATAGACCGGGTTGTTAACAAGTAGTATGCTACTGATGTTATCACAATAAATGACAATAGGAGCATCCACTGACTGTCCCAAATCAGAAAGTAGTTTTTGTAACCAAACTATTTCACATGCAACAATTATTGCACCTCTATATTCTGCCTCTGTGTTTGATAGTGCAATTGTTGGTTGTTTTTTACTGCTCCAACTAATAGCACCACTTCCAAAAGAAAACATGAAACCACTAGTCGATCTTCTATCTAAAACATTGCCAGCCCAATCAACATCCGTGTATCCATGTACTTGTAACTAGCTTTTGGCTTCATAAAAAATTCCACATTGTAATGTATGTTTTATGTACTTCAGTATGCACCTCACTACATCTAAATGTGGCTTTCATGGTGTTTGCATGAATTGACTCACCACTCCAACTACATAATTTAAATCTGGCCTTGTGATGGTCATGTAAATCAAACTCCCCACTATGCGTCTATACATATAGTGGTATCCTCCACAAGGTCTCCTTCATCTGCACTTAACTTCACATTTTGCTCCAATGGAATTGAAATGAGTTTGCAACCCGTCATCCCATATTCCGTCAATTTGTTCAAGGCATATTGCCTTTGTAGTAACCATATCCCTTTAGGGAACTAGATTACCTCAATGCCAAGGAAGTAACACAACTCTCCCAAATCCTTCATCTCAAACTTTTGCTTCAAAAGCTTCTTCAAATCAAAGATGTGTGCATCACTATCTCTTGTGATAATCAAGTCATCAACATAGATGATTATGATTACAATCCCATGATCTGTCTTTTTCACATATAGTGAAAAATCTACAATGGATGTAATCCACTTGTGACAAGATACTGACCTATCTTGTCTGACCAAGCTTAGGTGCTTGCTTCAAGCCGTACAAAGCTTTCTTCAACCTACAAACCAAATTAGGGTGTGTTTGGTCCACGTAACCTAGTGGTTGCTCCATGTACACTTCTTCATGTAAATGTCCATGAAGAAAATTTTTCTATTACATCCATTTGATGTAAAGACCATCCTTTTACTGCTGCCATAGTAATGATTGCTCTTATAGTTGTCATTTTGGCAACTGGACTATAGGTCTCTTCATAGTCTACGCCATAAGTTTGGGCATAACCTTTGGCAACCAATCTAGCTTTGTATTTACTCACAAATCCATCTGCATTGTGGTTGACTTTGTACACCCATTTGCACCCAATTGCTTTTTTATCCTTTGGTAAAGCTACCAATTCCTAAATAGCATTCACATCCAAAGCTGCCATCTTTTCATCCATGTCATTGTCCCACTTAGGGTTTCCAACTGCTTATTTAAAACAAGTGGGTTCAACCTTTTGTATAACTCTCACCATGTATGCGTAATGATGAGCTACAAAGCCATCATATGTGAATATTTGTATAAGGTACTTGACTCGTGTGGATCCACTGTTGGTATTAAGTGTTTTCAAAACTTTCTTGGCCATCCGAACTTCAGGAGTAATAACTAAAGGGATTATTGATTCTTCACCCACTCTTCTCTAAATCACTTGACTCATCATTTACATGAGGATTTCTAGATGATGTTTGAGAACTACCATGTATAATGTTTAAAGATCTTAATCTTCGTTTCCATGGAGTGCTATTGGACTCACTAGTTGAAGACTCTTGTGGTCCACTAATTAATTATGATTTTTATTCCACATTTGATGAAACATCACCATTTTTAGCCTCTCCATTTTCTGCTATCTTTAGTGGTGAGTACCAACTAATCATCTCATCAAACACAACATCTCTACTCACTTACAACTTTCGAGTGGAAGGATTGAAACATCTATATCCTTTTTGTTCTAAAAAATATCCAATGAAGATACATTTCTTAGCTTTTGGGTTCAATTTTGATCTCTTTCCATTAGGAACATGCACGTATGTAATGCAACCAAACACTCTAAGGTGTGAGACATCTGGTTTCTTACCCGTGAATTTTTTCTTTAGGTGTCATGCCATGAATTGTCGTTGTGGGTGTTTAATTCATGATATAGACTATAGTTACTACCACTTCAACCCAAAAGTAATCTGGTAAATTCTTTTCATTCAACATGGCACGTGGTATTTTTGCAATGTGCCTATTTTTCCTTTCAACAACTCCATTCTGCTGTGGGGAATAACTACATGAGTATTTCCTTTGAATTCAATGCTCCTTCAAGTATTCATTGAATTCATTTGAAAAATACACTCCCCTTCCATTGGACCTTAGGCACTTGATGTTCACACCCTTCTCCTTCTCCACCATTGCTTTGAAATTTGAAAAATGTTGAAACACGTCACCTTTGTGTTTCATGAAGTAGACCCACACCTTCCTTATGTGGTCATTAATGAAACTCACGTAATACTTACATCCTCCAATGGATTTTATTTTTGTGGTCCACACATCTGAGTGGATCATTTCCAAAGGTTTAGAACTTACATGAGTTGTTTGTGCTGGGAATGGATGCCTAGCTTGTTTCCCGAATTGGCATGCTTCATAAACTTTTGACATCACCTTTTCTGTTCCAAATTTGGGAAGGCCTCTAACAAGATTATATTTCTCCATCAGCTTAAGACATTAGAGATTAACATGGCCAACCCGCTTGTGCCAAATTCCAATGTCTCCAACTCCTTTTCCATGTGTGAATAACATGGAATTCACCTTAGGCATATTCACATCCAAGGTGAACATTCATCCATTCCTTTCTCCTTTTGCAATGAACTTGCCTTGGTTTTTCATATTTTCTACAAAACATCCATTTGGGTTGAATGTCACTTGTAAACCTTGTTCCACCATTTGGCCTACGAAGACCAATTTTTTTGTTATGGTTGGAACATGAAGTACATCTTTCAAGTACTTTGTTTGCCCATCTTGCATGGATAATGGCACCTTGCCAATCTGTGTGATGGGATGTGTAGTGTCATCACCAGTTTCCACAAACCCCAATGTCTTCAAATCCTTTGTGTCTCTAAACCATTCTCCATGACTAGTCATGTGCTTTGAAACTCCAGAATCCACATACCAGACATTGTTATCTAATACATCTCCTATCATTGAATTTGCCATGTGTTGCATCACAAACAGTTGCTCATCACCTTGATTGCTAGTTAATGCATAATTCCCTTGTTGCAGCTTTCCATTTCGTGCATCATGCTCCTTTTGATAACAGTTCTTCGCCATGGGCCCAGGTTTCCCATAGTAGTAGAAATTTGAATCGTTATTTGGTTGTTGACCTCGATTACTTCCACCACGACCTCCACGATTTCCTTGACTTCCTCTTCCTCCAAAGTTTCCTTGTCCACCTCCATGAACTTGACCTTCATGTTGATGATGTCCACCATGCGAACTTCTGTGTCAACCTCGAAATGAAGTTTTACCACCTCTATTTCTACCTCTATTAATATTTGATTAGAAAGCACTTTCTTGTGATCCTCCATTGGATGAAGTACCAACAATTTTCATCTCTTCACTTATAAGTAGTGTTATTAAGTCTTGGAAATCGAGAAATGTTTCTCGAACTGCAATTGAAGTACGAAATTAACTACAGTTTTTTCCAAGTCCATTCAAGGTGACAGCCATTAAATCTTCATCATCTATAGGGGCTTCTATAGATGCAAGAACATCTACAAGGTTTTTCACCTTTATAGAATAGTCACTAATGTTCATCTTGTTTTTCTGGAAATTATGTAACTTTTACTTGAGCTGCATTTTGCGGGCTTGTGTATTGGTGCTATACATCTTCACCAATGTATCCCAAGCTTACTTGGGTGATTTTGCATCTTGAATATGCACAATCATGGAATTAAACACACTCACAAAAGGCCAATACAAGACTTTCCTTACTTTTTCATGCCAAGTTTTATTGGCTTGAATTTGTTGTTGTGTGGGATCCTAGGAGAGGAGGTTCTTTCTCATCACCAGTTATGAATTCTTAGTAGCCTTTCCCCATCAAGAAGTTCATAATCCTAAATTTCCACATTTGGAAATTGTTCTTGTCTAGTTTTTCAATTGCAATTTGAAAAAGACCATCCGCCATCTCTCAAGGCAACATTCAATGTCTTTTTGGGGTTTCACAAATGATTTTAATTCCTTCCTTGGGTTTTTAGGATTGGGATTAGGGTTTTCCTTCCTTAGGTTTCTAGGATTAGGGTTAGGGTTAGGGTTGAACAAGATTGACCTTGCATATGTATGTATGTCTTGAGTATTATACGAAATTCTATATTAAACATAGGTTTTACATATATGTACGTATCTCGTATAATATTTCGTATGGTATTAAGTACATGATTACATACCACACTTTTATATGAAGGTCTTGATAATGTATTTGCACTTCCCAATCTTCAAACTCCTTCCTTCAAGTTCTCCCAAGTTGTATTTGCTCCACTTCAAAAATTTGTTTTAATGTCTTTTTAAAACAAACTTTTGTCATAGTAACTTTGAAAAGTTGCACCGCTCACATATGACCTCGGATCGATCTGAAATTTTGATGAAACATGAATAATTATGTCTACTACCTTCTCTCAAATTTTGAGCTCATTTAACTTCATAAAATGAAAGATCTTGCTACTTCCTTGAAGTCACCTCAAATTGGGACCTGAACACAAAATGACTTACAACTTGCTCTCAACAACTCCAAACTCCTTGAGATTTTGGGATACACATTAGATATATGTCTTCTATATTTTCTCAAAATTTCAGCTCTATTGATGATGACCACAAAAAGTTATCAGTTTAAAAAAGAACTAACTTCAAAACTGAAATTAAAACTTTAAATGCTTGGATCTTTCTTAATACAGATCCAAATGACATGAACTTTCTCTCACATATATATTCCTTTTATGATCTATAAGATCCCAAAGTTTCAGATCCAAAAAAGCTCAAACAAAGGAGATATGACCAAAAAACCAGATTTAACACAAAGTCTTCAAAGGTTCATAACTCTCACAAAACATATCCTTTTCTTTTGAAAATTTGAAAATAGAAGTGTCTTATAGTCTTCTATAATCTCTCCAAGTTTCACTTCAAGATCTTTTCATAGTAGATCTAGATTTAAAAATTTGACTTCCACAACCTTTGATATGTTGATCTCCTCTCACCTCTTTTATTTTCTTTCCTTTCTTTTCACATTTTTTCCTTTCCCCATTTCTCTTTTGCACTTGAAAAACTCTTATGATATTACTAGAGACTCTCAAGCTTTAAATCTAGAAACTTTTTAACTTTAGATCTCTTTCAACTTTCACGTTCAACAACTTAAGCTCTAATACCATGTTAATAAATAGTAGATCTACTCAAGTGCAAACATAAATCTTTATTGAAAGGAATTACAACATGATGCTCACAACACGAAACATAACATCAAAAACTCCTCAAGGTTCTTGTCACATGAAATACACAAACTTGTGTAATGAAGAAAAGAAAGCCAAACCATTAACACCAAGGTATTTAACTAAAAGACCAAACCACAAATAACCAAACTAATATAAGTAAAGAAAATAATTCAACCTTGTGAAAGTAACCTAATTACTTTCCTACTCTAGTAACAAATGAAACTTAACTAATTGAGCTTGAATTCTCAATAATGTTAATATAAATTTGCACTCAAGAGGAGAATAGAAAGTACTACCAATACATAACAACGCCAAAGATATCCATTGGCGATACTAAATTATTAGCAAGTTTAATACTAAAGTGGGCCTCACTGCCACGACTAGGAGACATGAATATTGAAGAGATCAACAAGTACAAGGAACTATCAATACATACCTAAGGATTGCAGAAGGACCAAAGATTGCACTACCTACCTGTATTCAATTTTTGCTCAAGATTAGGACCTATTTACAAATACCATTCCTTCAAATTTTCGAAAGTAAAGTTGAACATTTAGTAAGTACACATGAAGAAACTTTAATAAAAATATTCACCAAAACCATGTTCAAGCATGGATTCCATGAGATGGAGTCTCTTTATCAAAGAAGTTTTCATAAAAAAAACCTTGATTTCAACTCTGGAAACATCTTTCATGAATTGGAATTGTCTTTAGAAAACAAAATTTTATTATAATTCAAACTACTTATTAATGAAATTTGATGTGCTAAAGGAGCTTCACAACTCTAAAGATAAGTTGTAATTAAACCTTACAAATGAACCAATTCTCATGAATAACCTCCTAAACAAATAATATGGGTTTAAAAATGGAATAATGAACCTTCTCACACATGGAAAGAATTCAAAGTTAGAAGTAAAGAGGCACATTTGGCTTTCGAACTATGCAAGTCAACTTTACAATGGAAATGGCTAGGTGTTCATCAGGTCTAGTATTTTTGACATTGAAAAATATTATCAAAATACATTCTGACATTATGAAGAAAAGGGATTTGGTAGATTGTAATTACAAAACCCTAAATCATTCAAAATTCATGGAAGGGAGTTTAGGCTTACATGAGTGTCGGGAAAGTTCTTCTCTTTCCTCCATCCATTGGTAGTTACACTAATCCAATCCAAGTTCGATGGTTGAAGCTTAAATTTTTGGATTTGAATTCTGCACACCAAATAATTTGCAATAGTCTGGATGCATCAACTTGTTATAGTTTGCCATCTTACAATTATTGGAGGTGAGAAGATGAACTACAAGACACCAAAGGTGGTAAGTGTGCTTACAACTAGCAACAACAATGTCTCGACAATGGAACCACATACAACATGATGGACATTTATTCAAGATGAGGGTTTCCTACTTCATCACATTTTTAGCATGGTGTAAAATAGGACAATTTAAGAAAGAGGGGCACAAGTGATGGGATAATTGCTTTAGAAAGGCAATCCCATGAGATTCCATTTGAGATTGTTGTTGAAAATTTTTAGCAACTTTGGCAACTCATTGAATTTGAGCGTCATGGTTGTGAAAATTGCTAAGTGCACAATGGTAATCATTCTCCTTAATGTTAGCCTTTGCACTCAATGCGACTACCTCCAAATCACATACAAAACTTGATAACCTCTCCTTGGTAGCTTGTAGTTCCCCTTCTACATAAAATATTTCTTTGTTTCCTGAGAAGCCTTTACAACATTAGGTACCTACATGAACATGTTTATAAATTTACAAAGCTTGTTGCAAGTAGTTACACAGTCCAAACATGTAGGCTTAGAAGATGTTGGCACCACGGGATGTTGCAACTTCAAGCTCTTTGTCATTATCAAAAGACAAAAACATTTGCACATTATCTACGAATGAAGGCCAAAGAATGTCAAGTGCATGACAATTCTTTTTAGAACAATACAAGTAGTTGTCACATATAGACCTTTGATGACAAAAAACAAAGAAGGATGGAACATGATCCAAACTTCTTCAAATATAACCTTGGAAACTCCAGTGTCATTAGACATTGGTGTCTTAGCAAAATAGTTCACCGTAAGCACATTAGTCACATCAGAGGCCATTGCCACTGTAGAACCATTCACTGCAAGCAAGTTGTGGAGGTCTTGTTTTAGCTTTATCACTATCTCCTTCATCTCCTCCACATCTTTCTTCAACATGTTATTTGATTTGATTTCTTGAAGTATGAAAACATACATTGTGTTGTATTGCTTCCTAGTATTTTGGATTGTTTTAGATAAACCATCTTTGCCCTTAGACAAGGTTTCCAGGTCTGATTCTATGTGCAATATGTGAGCCATGGATTATAGCTTAATGATTAGTTAAGCCTTAGTTCCTTAATTTTCTTTAGTACTAATGATTGGAATGCTTATAAGCCTCCAAGTAGTGATTATTAATAGTTGAATAAGCCTTTGTGATATTTCCAGGCATATAATATTT
>Ga0116231_10010846_pt1 | contig 14376 bp, 7 predicted proteins | sample S1TSphgellanicum_2_FD_89695 | JGI IMG/M metagenome (GOLD analysis project Ga0116231, IMG submission 89695) | Host-associated microbial communities from peat moss isolated from Minnesota, USA - S1T2_Fd - Sphagnum magellanicum MG | ecosystem: Host-associated > Plants > Peat moss > Unclassified... | reverse complement strand
TTTTTTTAAAAAATTAAAAATGTTTTTTTTGGTTTTTTTTTTGCCTCTCCAAAAATTTCTTTCCCAATTGTCTCCAACCCCCCCGGGGGGGGGGGGGGGGAAGACCAATGTTCCAGCATTTATTAATATATCCTGACATCAATGTTGTAGCATTTATTAGTAACTTGAACGGCCGAACAAAAAGCCTCCAAAATGCTCAAAAAGCTGGCCCCAAGTTTTTTTGGGCCCTGACTCCAAGTGTAAAGTGGGCCTTAAGATGATGATGATTGTATCCTTTTTTCGGCCTTGGGGCCCAATATAAGGCCTATAAAGTTTTCAGCATTCATTTCTTAGTAACTTGGGGCAGATTGAAAAGATTTTTTTTCTATTTCAGCCTTGACTCCTAGTGTAATTTAGCCCTTGGGGGCTGATTCCAACTTTTGCAGCAATAGGAATGCTTGATTTGGGTTGAACATTGGGCCATGACTCCTAGTGTGAAGAGGGCCTAATTTGGGAAGCCAATTTACAAACCTTGGGGCCAATAGTTTGTGCTAGATCTTGAAAGTGTGCCTTTTCATGACCATGTTGGTGAGAAAGGAATGAACTAATTAAGCTTGGAAGAGGTGGGTTTGAATGGCATAGAACGACATCGTTTCTTTATTTACATAGATTATGATGTAGCCAAAGTGGTGATCATCCATTAGGAATATTTGGCCATCCAAATGTGGTTATAAACCAAAAATGAAAATAATTTTTTTTTTGCATCATGCTTTTTATATTTTTGATTACTTATTAGAACCCAAATTAAAAATTTGGTAACTTCTAGTTTTTTATTAAAAAAATTCTCGCAATTGAAACCTCCAATAATCACTTCATTTTGGGTTTTTTAGTTTCTCTTATTCTTGGCTGCACATGTATAATATATATGAGATTGCTTGAAGAGAAATGAAGTTAGATTCATCTGAGGGTGGTGGCAACATGCCATACTTAACCCTGAATAAAGTAATCATATGGTCCTTCTTTCCACCCTAGCATTTTGGATTCTTCTAGAAGAAACTTAGTCCCGCAACTAGACTCCTATCTACCTAGACCTGACACTTGACCTAGAAAATACCTTGATGCCCTTACTTGGGTATGACCCATTTACCCCATTCGGGTCTCTATATCATGAGGGGCTCGATGAGGATAAATTTCACAACAATCCGTTCTCACATAAGAGGAACAATAGTCAAGGTATCAAGTGGAATAGCATTAAAATTGATACCCATCAATGTTCTATGTTTGATATCCAAGGGATATTTGATTGGTTCTCACATAAGAGAAACAATAGACAAGGTATCAAGTTGAGTATCATTAAAATCAATACCCGTCAATGTTCTATGTTTGATATCTAAGTGACATTTGATGGATGCTCCTTGTGATATCCGTGCAAGATTGATTTGAATAGTGACGATGTTAGCTATGGTTCTAACACATCATGTGCTATGGACATGTGTTGAGATGTCGTAAGTTCATGCATCACAATTTAATAACTTATGTCTTGACTTGCAAAACAATCGACAATCACATGTCAAGATAGCTTAACAATGCTTACAAGATTCATTTTTGTTTTTATTTATGGTATGATTTGAAATGTACATTTTCACTAATTAAAATTCCATAACACTTTTTTTTTTTTTGTACAAAACAAGCAAGTCTCTACATAATATGGCAAAATGCTTTATTTTGAGCCAGTTTTTACAAATCTTATGGAATATAACTTTATGTGTTATAATTTAGTAACATATTTATGTCAAACTATGCAACATAAGACAATCACATGGACCAACATAGGTTGACAATGCCTTAGTTGAAGACTAAAGTTGAATAATAAGCATGTTTCAATTTAATTACATAGAATAATCACATCTTAATATATTTTTAAATAATGCATTAATTAGTACTATATCAAACACATGTTAACACAAACATCATAGAAACATGGTCTAATGTAATCAATTTCAACTTCATTACATAAAAAATGATCACCTCTCCAAATATTCTAACAATGTTTTTGTTAATAAGTTCATCACACATATGAACATGTTATGGAAACTAATTTCATAGGTTTAGATTTAGAGCCATCTTATTTCAATTTCAAAACATGTTAAATAACCACATCTCAACATAACCCAATTGATGAGGAACCTTATAAGCTTTTGGGTTACCCGTAATGTTTTGAATTATACTTTAAACACCTTTAGCATATTGTAGAGATGGAAATTTTAGCACAATCGAAACCTAATATAGATGTTCTAAGGACTTTTAAGGTTATGTTTTTCTTGTCCTTCTAAAATTACCATTGCACACAAAAAAAAAACACTTACACACATTTGTAAGCCTTGCACCCTTTTTGGATTTCACACCAAAATCACACACATGTATTCTCCTCCAAACTTCCAAGCACATGAACCCATAGAATGGTGGAAAGAAAGACCAAAATCATCTTTTCTCTTTTAAATCGATGTTTGTCTTCATTTTCCTTCCTAGAAATGTGGTGGCACACTCCATATTTATCTTCCAAATCTTATTTCTAATTGCAATTAATTTGTCATTTAGTTCTTCTATAACCATAGCCAAATGTTAAAGGTTAGAAAAAAAAATAAGGATTTTTTGCACTAAAACTTTTTATTGATTTTTAATTATCAAAAATTTACTACCAAAATATATTACTCATTTTTAGTACTGAAAAATTTAATGATAGGAAATAAAGTACTAGTTAGAATTTCTAGATTGTAGATAACGTTTACTTTTATTAATTTTAGAGAATTTTCTTAAAATATTTGATTTTTGGTGTAATCACCATTTTGGGACTTAGACTTTCATGTACTTAGTAATTGAGGTTGGAGGAAGGCTTAGCAAAAACTTGTTGTTTATAACTTTAGATGATTGTTATGCAAATTCTTATTTTTTAATGAAATCATTGTGTTCATTATTACAAAATTTTGTTTTGTTTTTCCATTTTGAAGTTGTTTTTGTTTCATAATTTCTAAAAAAGTTTATGTTCAATTTTTGCATTTTTTCATGAAGTTAAATTTATGCAAAACTTCAATAGTCTATTTATATTATCACTTCTTTGTTTTTTTAACATTATAGTGATCATTTTGTGACTACCAAAGTTTACTCCTTTTTTTCTTTTTTCTTTTTTTGTCAAACTCAAGATATTACTGGGTGAGTTTAACATCAAATCTAATTAGTGTCACCTTCTAAATTGATGAAAATAAACTAAATAATTTAGTAAGTTATTAAACTATGACCTAAAGTGACTAAAAATAGAATTTTCTTTTAACATTAGATAGGTAGGGTAGTTAGCTAAGTTAAGTTAGGTAAAGTAATAGACTAGGTAGGTTAGGCTAAAATATGTAATAAGGTTAAGTAGCTAGGCTAATTAGGGACCGCATTTCATGTATGTAATCATATGTATGTTGTGTTTATAATTGTATATCTAGTCATGTTTATAGTCATATGTTCAACATGAGCACAATGATGAAGCTCACATGGATTGACATTTACACCTACAACCATGCCCATTCGGATTGAATGTCCAAAACAATGAATTCATGATTCAACTACAAAGGCATCTAATCACTAATGGCACATACGATTCAAAATGTAGTCATGAATGTAGTCATAAAATGAGTGTTTAAGTGTAATGCAATCTAGTTACACTCATGTATATGTTGTAACTCATGAGCTAGGATGGAATTGCAAACCTTGGTCAAGGTAAAATAGGTACAAAGTACAAACATGTTCTTAGGAAAGGTAATTAGCCTAGCTCACACCAAAAATGGTGATGAAAAATTTGAGGAATAAAAAATTTCACACACACCCAATGAGAGGAATACAAAACCAATGAAAAAAATTGTCACACACTCCTCCTCCTCGCTCACAATTCATGACTAATTTTGCAAATGTTGGCAAACACAAAGTTTGGACAAAGCAATAGTTTACACATGCCTAGGCCAAAAATGGTGAAAAATAATTTTAGGAATTAAAAAAAATTCACATAGTAGCCAATAAACATAGGTATTAATCTAAAGCCACATGCCCAATATCACACCTAGTTGGCCCCTTCTTTTGTCTCTTCATGCCCTTTTTTTAATTATATGCACCCAAAAAAAAGGTTCCAAAAAGTCATGACCAAAACAACAAAAACTCACCATGGGACTCACAAACTACAGACTATATACCATACACAAATTTAATTTTCAAAAACGGGCTGCCCGGATTATTATTTTTATTTTATATTTTTTTTGGTGAGACAGGTATGGAGGACTGGTAAGAATTGTGGGTTAATTAAATTATATAAAAGAGTGGAGAGAATTGTGAGTTAAATTAAATTAAATTGAATGAAAGAGTGGAGAGAATTGTGAGTTAATTAAATTAAATTGAATGAAAGAGTGGAGAGAATTGTGAGTTAATTAAATGAAATTGTATTGAAAGAGTGGAGAGAATTGAGAGTTAATTTAAATTAAATTGTATTGAAAGAGTGGAGATAATTGTGAGTTAATTAAAATTAAATTGTATTGAAAGAGTGGAAATAATTGTGAGTTAATTAAATTAAATTGTATTGAAAGACTGGAGATAATTGTGAATTAATTAAATTTCACACAGCCAATAAGACAGGTACCTACCTAGCTATCTACCTACCTACCCACCTACCCACCTACCTACAATGCAGGTGAAAAATTGGGAGGCTGGTTTTTTGGGCCACATAACGGCTACGCGCAGTCGGTCAGCCGGTCAGCCGGTCAGTCGGTGGGTCGGGCAGTAAATGCTGCCCGCAGTCGTCGCACTGTTGTTGCATCTGCAGTCTGCGTGCGGCGTGTTTTTTGGGGCCAGAGAAGTGCTCCCTCAACTCTCTCGCTCGGTACTGAGATGGGTGTTGCAGAGAAGGGAAGAATAAGAAGGAGAAGAAGAGAAGATGGTGCATTATTTGGTTTGAGAGGCAGATTGTGATCGAAAGTTTTTTTTTTTTTGGTTTCCTGAGCTGGTTTATGAGAACTTTGCTATGGTACAAGAAGGATGAGAGCGATGGTGGGAGTTTCAACCGTGTCTCGTCGTTGCTGGGTGGCATTGGCCCTGCTGTTTTGGATGGTGGTGGTGGCGGTGGTGGTGCAATGTGGTGGTGCAGTGATGATCCCCATGAGCGATGACGTGCTAGGTCTCATGGCGTTCAAGGCTGGTGTGTTGCAGGACCCGCACGGGGCCTTAGAGTCTTGGCAAGAGGATGATGCCAGTCCATGTAACTGGACCGGCATTTCCTGTGATGTCGTGACTGGCAGGTAGGAAAGAATGAAGGACCACTCACTCACTCACTCGCTCGCTCTTTTTGTGTTCTCCAGTTTCTGTTCCTTTCTCTTTCCCAGGTGCTGCTGCTGCCGCTTCTTCTACCGGGCATGCATGAATGAAGCAGCACTAGGCTCTCTCAAGCTTCATTTCGGATCGATGGGTAGTCGTCCAACAGAGACTTCATGAGTTCTTTCTTCCTGACCCGGAGCTCATCGCTCAGTTGAAGTGTTCCCACACTGAGAGAGAGAGAGAGACACACACACACACACACACACATTGGAGCTGAGAGTTCCACTCTCTGGACAGATGTTTTATAAGCGAGCAACTAAACATAACTGTACTGATCCTATCAATCACTTCCAAGTAGCTGACGATGTTGGGTCTACACAACTGTTCCTGGACTTGCTTCCTAGAATTTGACATTGAAGTTCCTTGCAAGTTTTCCAGTTCAAGAACCATCCAATATATCCAGGGGCTGTAAAATGGTTGAAGCTTTTTGCATGGTAGGTCTAGAAATAGGTTGCAAAAAGCTTAGGGTAGAAGTGTCCCTGAAAAAACAGAGGAAAAAAGGACATTGACATGTGCTTGACACTAAAAGTGAGCCTCTGCACTGGGTCAAGAAGAGGCACAATATATATGTGCTGAGCCATCGCATCTTTGTTGCAAGAATCTGACCCACTATTGTCATTATGCTTTGCAGGGTGACAGATGTGACATTGGTAGGGCTGTCATTGGAAGGCCAGATTGGAAGAGGATTTGTGAAGCTGGTGGAGCTTCAAACACTGACTCTGGCATATAACAACTTCTCAGGAAGCATTGACACAGAGATTATGCAGCTTTTGATGTTGAAGACTTTTAATGTGTGCAACAATGCATTAAAGGGGCCTGTTCCTTATTTGTTGAGTGGCAGTGGGAGTCTCACAACTCTTGATCTTTCAAACAATCTCCTTTCTTGGGCTCTGCCAGATGATTTCTTCAGCAACTGTGGGAATCTTATGTTTCTTTCACTGGCTGGCAACATGCTCAATGGGTCATTACCCTCGTCTCTTAGTTTGTGCATCGAGCTCACTGATTTGAATCTTGCAGGTAATCAGTTCTCAGGTGGCATTCCTGCGAGTATTGGGCAACTTGCAAGATTGACTAGCATTGACATCTCACAGAACTTGCTATCTGGACTTATTCCATGGCAGATTGGATCCCTAAAATACCTAACAAGCCTCAGTCTCACGGGCAACAAACTCACAGGCAGTATTCCTCCAGGAATCAGCTCTTGCATTAGCTTGGTGGCTGTCGACTTTAGCAATAATAGTCTAACAGGATCCCTGCCATTGCAGCTCCAATACTTGAGTTCTTTAACTCTTCTCAATGCCCGCAGCAACATGTTATCGGGCACTATTCCTACATGGATCGGGGCCCTGAGCAGGTTGCAGGTTTTGAACCTTGCAGAGAATCAGTTCTCAGGTCTTTTGCCTGGTTCAATCGGGCAGTTACAGATGCTCCAAGAGCTTGATGTCTCTGAGAACTTGCTTTGGGGTAACATCCCTGTGGAGTTAGGGGCATGCACACAGCTGCGAGGTCTTGATTTAAGCCACAATAAGCTCTCTGGCTCCATACCACCCCAGCTTCTTGCTCCCAATTTACAGTTCTTGGCACTCTCTGGAAATTCCTTGACGGGAAGCATTCCCAATATAGGCTCAGGGGATTGTACCTTTCTGCAGTTTCTGGACATTTCAGGGAACAGATTGGGGGGGCCTCTATCAGGACAGCTTGCACAATGCTCCAATCTGGTGGCTGTGAACCTGTCTGCCAATTCACTTTCATCTCAGATTCCATTGGAGCTGGGCAGTTTGCCCTTCCTGGCATATCTTGATCTCAGCAATAATTCAATCAGTGGAAGTATCCCTGCAACCTTGGGAAATGCTGCTGACTTAACTGTGCTTGACTTGCATCATAACATGCTCGGTGGTCAAATACCAACTGAAATCGGCAACTGTGCTGCACTCCTTTCCTTGTAATTCCCACTCCCTGCTTCTGTACTGAACTTGTAATGTATGTCACCTCATTCATAAGATCTAAGTTCATAGTCTTTCTTGGTCCTGGGCTCTTTGAGAATAAAGCACTTTATGTTCCCTACATCTGGTGAAAAGTGTCTAGTGCAAGTCTAGCCCATTGGTGATGCAGCTCACACCAAGTAGGCAGTAATATGTTCAAGCACCTTTGACTGGTGAGTTCAGTGCAAATAGAAAAAATGTGGAAATTATTCATATAGCAAGAACAGAGTGTTGGGTGCTTCCAGTTTTCTAGACAAGAACTCATGGTTCTGCATTTGGATTTTTGGAGACTGCTGGAGTTGCTGTTTCAGACACCAATGCTATTTTCTGATGAGCAAATGTGTGACTTTTGACTAGCAGGAATCTGGCGATGAACAGACTGAGTGGACCTATACCAGTGGACCTGACCAACCTCACCATGCTTGAGTTTCTCGATCTATCTTCTAACAATCTGTCAGGCAACATTCCACCAGGCTTTGAGCAGCTTAAGAGCTTGGTAATGGTCAATTTGTCCGATAATCAGCTGAGTGGCCCTATTCCCACCCATGGTGTGTTTGTCAATGCCAGCGCAACAGAGGTCTCAGGCAATGCTGGATTATGTGGTACATTGGTTGATGTGGCTTGTTCACCAGGCCCTTCAAAGCCCATAGTGCTCAACCCAGGAGGAGGACCCTCAGATGGTGACCTAGTCACCCACCGGCAAGGGAGCAGAATTGTGTTAAGTATTTCAGCTATCATTGCCATCTCTGCAGCAGCAGCTATTGCTGTTGGTGTTATAGTAGTCACTTTATTGAACATACGGGCACAGACACGGCCACAACAGAATGCAGTGGGCTTAGTGGAGAGTTTACCACAATCACCTGTTACAGAGCAGCTGGCACTTGGTAAGCTGGTAATGTTTCGGCAAAGCCATAAGTTATCTGGGAGTGATTGGATGACTGGTAGTGCACAAGCTGTACTGAATAAGCAGCATGAAATTGGACAAGGAGGCTTTGGTACAGTCTACAAGGCTACTTTGCCAGATGGCCATATGGTGGCAGTGAAGAAGCTTTTATTAGCTAGCCTGGTGAAAGGGCAAGATGATTTTGAGCGAGAGGTTGAACTCCTTGGGAATGTCAAACACCAAAATCTTGTTACCCTGCAAGGCTATTACTGGACCCCCCATCTACAGCTTCTTGTCTATGACTTTGTCCCTGGTGGGAACTTGTATAGACGATTGCATGAGCTTAGAGATGGGGAACTGCCCTTAACTTGGGATGACCGATTCAAGATTGCATTAGGGACTGCGCTAGGGCTTGCACATCTCCATCATGGCTGCCAACCTCAAGTGATACATTATGATTTGAAGTCAAGCAATGTGCTATTAACTCAAGACAATGAAGCTTGCATATCAGATTATGGCCTGGCCAATCTCCTCCCGGTGCTTGATAGCTATGTCATGAGTAGCAAATTTCAGAGTGCACTGGGATACATGGCACCAGAGTTTGCCTGCTCGAGTCTGAAAATCACTGAGAAGTGTGATATCTATGGCTTTGGTGTGTTGCTCTTGGAGCTTGTCACAGGACGCAGACCAGTGGAGTACATGGAAGATGATGTTGTTATCCTGTGTGATCATGTCCGAGCATTGCTGGAGGAAGGCAATCCCCTGTCATGTGTTGACTTAAGCTTGCAGGGGTATCCAGATGATGAGTTGCTGCCAGCGATCAAGTTAGGCTTAATCTGCACTTCACATGTACCCTCTAATCGTCCATCCATGGCTGAAGTTGTTCAGATTTTGGAGCTCATTAGGCCACTTGTTGATGCACAGGATTTTCAATAATGCAGCCTCAGTCTCACTCTCCAGAACCATGATGAGTATTACCATGCTGGTTCTGCATTTGTGAAAATCCTCTTGCGGTGTTCATTTTATATTCAGCTTAGTCATAGTTTCCATGATGCATCATTGTGAACTGAAAAAAAAGGAGTCTTTTTGTATCTATTATACACAGCTTTTACCAGTTGACCCTGAGCAAGTGAAAGTATGCTGGACCTACAGAGTGATGCACGTTGTTCTGTGTTTTCCATATACCCATGTTTTGGGTTGGCAGCTACAGCGCATTTTCTGTCCTCCTGCAACCCTTAACTGATCAGTTGTATTGAGCTTTGTGCTGTGTTGACTCATGTAAAAAATGTGGTTTCTGTCACTCCCTGTGGCAATGCTTTGTTTTTCAGCACTCTGGAATTTGTACTTTGGGTCTGTGTTGACACCACAAAGGGAAGTTTGTTTTAAAACTTTTGTCACCTACACTCCATTTTCTCGCAGCAAATCAGCACATGTGCTTCCTGGATTGTGGCATTTATCCAGCAGAAGCTAATGATGGCAGTCATGGGCATACTGTCACAAACCTCGTGTTTTTGCTGCAAATACTCCAAGCTATCTGTAAAGTGCCCCTGACAAGAGGGATGAAACTGTTCTTAAGGGGTCCAACTGGAGTTCACAAGTTAGGTAAGCATTAAATTCTTACATTAAGTCTAGTGAAGATGCTCAAATTATTTTGATCCTGATTGTCGTGCCCGATGCAAATCTTGTGGTAGCCTGCCAACACACTCTCAACAATCATATTAAATCATTTGTCCTTAATTTTATAAGTTTGTTTGATTTTGCCCCACTTAACAAATATCCTCATATTTAAAGGTTAGATCGATGACAAGGGGTAAAATTGGAGTTCGAATTGATCATCACTTTGTGGATAACTTTAATGCATTGAACACATCATCCTTTTAGTGCAAATACAAACTTTAGGCTCTTTTTGTAAAGAGCAACAACATTCCTTACATCTCCAAAGTGTTGGAAATTGACAACAGATCAATGAGAGAATAGAGATGATAAAAACATTGATTTTTACTACAAGCTCTCCACCCAACCTTACGATCAAAAAGATGTTGCTACAAACCTTGTGTTCCACCCTCGAGCTTTGTCCTAATCTAAATAGGATGTGAATACCTTTATGTAGATGTTACCTATCTTAGAAGTGCATGCACATGCACAAAGTCGTTAACTTAACTTACTTAACATATGTCATAGTCCCAAACATTTGTGCATGTAATACAAATATCTCAAGTAATTATAACTTTGTAAAAGTGACTTACATAATTCAATAGGAAGTTGTTATCTAACACAAAGTTGACACTCATTTTACACAACAAGATAACTTTAATAATATAACAATACCCACCAACTTGCTTGCGAGGATGTGTTAGGCAAGATGGGCATGCTTTTATTTTGCCCTTTGTCTACTTCCTTTTTCCTCCATTATATTCATCATGGTTTTCTTTTCTTTGTTTGCAAATGGCAATGTTTAACTTGAAAACGTATTAGGGATCTCTAATTTTGACAAGAAAAAAGGCCTTTATAATGCTTCCCATGGTTTGGCACCTTCACGTGCCTAGGGCAATCCATTGAATTTGATTGAAGATATTAAGCTCATTGTATGTGAACCCAAAGTTTGCATCCACATCACCAAGTTGAGACACTTTCACACACAAAAAACCCCAAGTGTGGCATAAGCCTTTTAAGCCAATCACTATGGAAATAGAAATGGAGTATACAACTTTTGAGCCATATGAGTGAAGAATGCACCCATTAAATCAACTTGTAATAGTACCTTATTATCACAATTGAAAGAGGTATCTTCACATTAACACAATACAACATTGCATATGTGACCAAAGTGAGACAAATTGCTTTTGATTATTTCAAAAAACATTGAGAGTGCTTGCCAAGACAATATGATAGATTACTTACCCTTATAAAAGGCAAAGAGTTATACATCCATGATATTTATAATGACCAAAAGTGTTCATTTTTTGGGCCACAAAATATCATACTATTACATGTAAAAATGTGGATAATTATTATACATGATTATGTCATTTTGAATGTATTTCAAGTCATTTTTTAAATGAAAATTAACAAAAACATTAGTTATAATATTTTATGTGTGTGTTTGAATTTATTCTATACCCATTAAATTCAATCCAAATTATTTCACATGTTTTCATAATATATTTAAAATGAAATCATGTAAAAATATTGTTGCAATCATAACCTATGGCTTGTGACAAGTTTGGTGCAAGACAAAGAAAAAAAAGGGGTTAAATAAGCAAATACAATAAGAAAGCCTAAAACATTGGGGGAACATAAAAAAAAGAAAAAAAAACATTTTCAAAACTCTCATGATGAATTCCCATTTTAAAACTTGGGAGTCCCAAAATGTTTTAAATCTTTGGGACAAAAATGTGGGGGTAAACTTTATGGAAATCAAAAGTTTTGTAAACCATGGGAAAGTTCTTAAAATGTAAAGATTGAAAGTGAGATCATATGCTCCATTTGGAATTAAGAATTATGATTTTTAAAAAATTAAAAACCAAATTGTCCACTAAAACTTACTAAATAATGGTCAAATGACCTTTGATAGAAGTGCACAACATATTTTTAAAAAGATCTTTTCAAAGGCTACAACTTTGTATGTAAAAATTTCTCAATTGGAACATATATGAAAAAATTATGAGCTCACAAAATTGCAAGATTCAAAACTTGAAATTTTGAAACAAAAATCATTTCAATGTAGTCTCCACAACAAGTTCCAAAATATATTATAAGGAAAAAGATGGTGGTCTTTTCTTAAATTTAGGTTATGTGAATGTAATAAGTCCAAGGTAAGTCTGTGACCCAAAGTTGATTCAATTTTCACTAATCATGTACATTGTTTAACTTGTGTAGGCAATTTATTCATGAAATGTTTATGAATTTATCACATCTTAATCCTTATCTTGGAGCTCTTACACACCTTCTTTCTTTAGTGTGTGAAATTAGGGAATGTGCTTTAATTTTTTATTTTTCCTACCTTTTTTTATTGTTGCCCTTCAAGAGTTCATTTCTTGAACCTTAAGAAGAAGTTGAAGGTGCATAAGATATTTTAAAAACTTGCAACACTAAAAAAAAATAATTTAAAAAAACATTGAAAAACTAAGCATTTGTTACATGTGTTATGTTTTTTAGTAGTGTGGTTGCATTTAGAGAAATACATTTTGAAATTTCCTTGATTTTGTTTTTGATACACATCATTATTCCAAAAATCTGGTAACTAGTTTGAACATGTTAGTTTAAAGTGGGTCTCAAGTTTTATGCCTTTATCAAATCTCTATAGTCTAAGAAACAAAGCTTCAACATCATTTTTTATTAAAAAAATTGTGTTTGAATATGCTATGCATAAGTTTTTGCACAACAACTTTTATTTTTGAATTTTTTCAAATTCCTTTACACACATGAATGAGTTACTTCCAAAGAAACATAATACATTTCATATTCATGAAATCATATTTTCAGCTTACTTCCAAACATTTCACAAGTTTGTGTTCAAACCCCCCCCCATTTCTATAACTCTCATTAATTTTAATACATTTTATCAAAATTTTAATACATGAAATAAATTATTTTTGGCACAAATCCATTTGCAATTACAACTTCACTAATGCATCCTTAGATTTGTCAAGTATATCAATGATAAAAAAAAACTATGATTTTTGATATTATAATAAAATGCAAATTTAAACTACACACCTACCTATCACCAAGCAAAATGCTATACAAGCTTTGGATTAAAAGGAATTCTCAAATTTAAATCATGGTCATATCAAATTGCACAAACTAAAAATGCTTAATGCAACAAAGTCAAAATTGTGCACATATGAATAACAAACAATTTCAAACACACTAGATTCACCACGACCCAAACTTGTGGGCACCTCCTTCTCCTTATAATATAATTTGCAACTTTTCACAAAGTTATATCAAAATTTGACATCTAATTTATTAAAAAATATTGTCAAGTTATAAATGCCCCCACTTTGGGAGGTCACCCTTTTTTCATTTTGCTTTCAAATTGAGAGCTTTCAAATGAAAAATTTAGCTTTTGAAAATGTTTTAAAAAAGATATATCAAGCTTTTCAGTTTGAGTTGGTTTGTATATTTTGCATGTAATTAAATAATCAAGAGTCATTTTGGTAATTTGGTTTTTGACCATTCATTCATTTGACCATTATTGTGTTACAAATCTTAATTTTGAAAATGTCACATTATTATATTATAATTTTTTTTCAAAACCTATTCTACAATCAAGGTTCAATTTGAACAAAATTTGATCCCCCAAACCTTGATCCAAATATTAAAAACATTTTAAAATTTCAAACTTCCCAAAGTGAAATTCATTTGGGAATGTTGGAACTTCTTCCCTTGTGTTCTCCCACACCATTTGTGGGAGTGCTTTTGTGTCAATTTATATCTTGGTCTCATTTTTGGTTTGTTTTTGTTGTCATGCCCCAACTTTGGTGGTGACATTCACCTCCTTTAATTGAAACATGTCATTTTGATTTATTCTAACAAGAATAACTTTGGTTGTCCTTTCTAGTGCCTTCAAAGGTGTGTTAATGTTATTTCATCTTTCCCAAAACTAAATGTAGGATGTGTTTAAACTAGTAAATTGAACCCCAAAATTTGTTAAATGTCAATGGATTCATAACGATTTCAACTTTTAATATAAACTTAGAACCAAAAAATTAATTAATTTTTTAACACGCATTGATGTCAATAATATAAGATTTGCAAGCACATGTAAAAACCCTATAAAGTATAACAATAAATGTCAAAATAAATAAAAGATGACATGATAAAAAATAAATAAAAAGAATGCCCAACTTTAAAGATTCAACAAAACTTGCTCAATTTACAAAAAAGACTACAATCCTTAATGATTGCCAACACGGTTGCTTGGCATTGAACTAACAATGTGAGGGACATAATTGACTATTGAATCACTAGTTATTATTGAGAGTCCAATAATCAAATTGTGATAACACGAACAATTATTTTGTTTGATTTGTGCAGTCTATTTTGGTGCCAAACAAATGCTTAGAAACTAATCATGGTATAAATCTCATAAGAGATTTGATTTTGATTTGTGGGTACCCTAAACCC
>Ga0116231_10010843_pt1 | contig 14381 bp, 10 predicted proteins | sample S1TSphgellanicum_2_FD_89695 | JGI IMG/M metagenome (GOLD analysis project Ga0116231, IMG submission 89695) | Host-associated microbial communities from peat moss isolated from Minnesota, USA - S1T2_Fd - Sphagnum magellanicum MG | ecosystem: Host-associated > Plants > Peat moss > Unclassified... | reverse complement strand
TTCCCCATAACGAAAGGGTAGTTGGAAACACATGGAATGGAATTGGAAAGTGTGTTTGAAGAACTTGGTGTATTGGGTTCTCCACTATCTAATTATGCAGATTCATAAAAGGTTGTAATTGTTTCTCTAGAAGCTGATGTACTTCCAGGTGTATTAAAAACAACTTGAGTCAAATTACAAAATACCTCCTCCCCCCTAACACTAAAAGTGAAGTGTAGAATGTTGAAGATAGGCAAATGTACTTGGTCGGGATGCCATGTAGTCCCATTGCTAGAATTGCAAGCTAATTGAATCAATGTTGGTGTTGTGTACATTTGAAAGAGTACACAAGTTACCAACAACCATGTAATGTAGTTTAGGTCCATGCTTTTCCCTAATAGAGCATTATGCTCCAATTTAGTCACCTTGGTGTGACTAGTAGTGTCAGTTTGAAACCCCATAGCCCTTTCTCTTTCTTCTAGGCTTGGTTCATCCCAAGTGGCTGAATCATGACAATACACCAGGCCTAGTCCATCTCCCTGAAAGGCATGTGCTCATGGGAAGGAAATAAAGGTGGGCCAAACACCTTTTGGTTTTCCTATTGTGTTTGCAAGAAACCAAGGAAGTTTCTCTTGCCTTGTAATTAGTTGGCAAGAGCTTTGATCATCTAATATGTGAAAAACTTGTAGGTTGGGGTCTCTAATTGTGTACCTCAAAGCCAACTGCATAATTAAAAGTGGTGCAAGGTTGGTCCACCAATTGCGCAACCAGTGCGCATAGGAACTGCATTGTGCCACATCGAGTAGGAGTAGCTTTGCAAGGTAATGCTTGACCAACATGTAATGCTCTTGGACTTTCTCCCTTTGGTCAAGCTAAAAAAGGGTGTTCTCGATTATATAACCAAACGTAGGAGAAATGGATTGAGCCCAAATGATCAATCGTACCATGTCTATGAAAAAATCGGATCTTGTGTCATTCAAGCCTTTTCCAAATCTAGTCGTTGAAAATCGTTGACATTCCCAACCTGAAATGATGAGGTCCACAGGGCCAAATAATTCCATATGCTTCTTCTGAATTAGTTGTATGTTAGAGGATAGGAAAGTGAAATTGGCCTTCCATGCAGTGGTTGTAAACTGTTGTGGAAATTTGGTTGTGAGCTCCATCATTCTCGATGCTACCACTTGCCTTGCAATAGGATTAATGTTTACATAGAAATACCTTTGAACCACCATCCCTGACTGTAGTAGGGTTTCGAAACTTGTACCAATACCACCGAAAAGCTTTAATAATGTAATCCATTCCTTAGGCGATGTCCAGGCGATTAGTTAATCAAGTATTGGCTTAATCGATTTGCCATGGCTCTCCATGTTCTCAAAACTAAACAAAGCTTTGACCAAGGGCTTGTGGGCTACTTTGAACTTCTATAAAACTTCTGGTCCATGTTGAATTTTGTAGGAAACACCTTCAAACTTTTAGTAGCTTGGGCATAAATTGTCTCCTCTTCATCTCTTTCTATCCACTCGTGGCTAGCTTGTTGGATGTAGGAAATGGTGTGTGCTTCCTTGAGCATACAATGGTGAGCCATAGGACTATGGTTCCTATGTAAATCAAGGGGTATGTATCCTAGGTGGTTGCCATTAGTCTCCCAATCCACTTGGTAGTACGCATGTTCGAATTAGTTATCAATTGTGAAACCTGGTGGAAATAGGGCCTCTTGCCCGATGAACACATCGTAATTGATGGCATTGGTGACTAAACATTTGACCTGTAGGCAAAGCTCCTAATCTATACGTTCATTAATATAGTGCAATCAAATCCGAGCTCTCCCCAAATACCTATTCTACGTTCCCACTAGCAGCGTGAATTTGCGACATAGATTTTCGTAGTTTGGAGTCAAGCATGCCCATCTTCTTGGTGAATTGAATTCCAAGAATCACGAGTTGGGCACTTGTATCAAGAAGTACCACTATGGGTGTATGTCCTCCCACCTAGATTGTTGACTCAGTATTGTCAACAATGGCAACTCCGATGGTGATGGAAGTTTTTTCTCTAGGCACCACCTTCGAAAATGAGTGAGAGACTTTGTGGAGAGAATGGCTATCCACAATGCCTTTGTTGAGTAACAAATCCACAAGTGAGGTGTTTTTAGCTCCTTTCTAATATGTGAATGTATAATCAGAGGTAGGAGAACCCACTAGTTTAACCATGCTAGAACTAGTGACCAGATTACGAATGTCATTTGCAACACGTGAGCCAATTAAATGTCTTTCTAAGGTGTTGGATGGGACCCCTATGGCATGTGGATCAAGGATCAATAAAGGACCTAATGCAGTGTTCAGGGTATCATTTAGTACTACAATTATGTCCCTTGTGCTTAGTTTCAAATCTTGAAAACTAAATAATGGTGTACTCACAAGCTTTTGCGCCACTTCATGCATTTGAAGTTGGCACTCCATAAGTTGATCAATGAAAAATTGTGTGTTTTCCTGATGTACATGTATTCATGGGACATGAGAATTTGATACCCTAACAGCTTGTGGTGTAATGGTCTCCTCCCCCTTCGCCAACAAGGTGCGTTCTTCTTCCATGTTGAGAAGACAAAAAGATTATGGCATGACTGCTCAAGCTCCTCTAGCCCTGGTAATAGGACTTGAATTAGATGCAAGTCCATTAGTTTGAATTACTTGCCTAGTGCGAGAAACTATGGGTGCCATATTAGCCTTTTGTGCTGCAAAGTAAGAAAGGCAAAACAAAGTGGCAAATTTGGTGTGAGACTAGAATTGTGTGCATTAGAAACAACATACTCCCCAACCATGGCATCATGTGAGAGGCCATGGAACAACCTAAGAGGCCCCTTTTGTGATCTTGAACCTCGTACAAGTTGGGCATGACTAGTTGGTCATGAAGACTTGCTTTTGAGATTAGCAAGTTGGGCCCTTAGTGATTCGAGTTCATTTTGTAAAGTTTGAACTTGAGCGGCATGGGCTTGAAGCACCTCTCTCTTGTTAGCATTATGCTCCTTCTTAGCATTTTTATTAAAATTACCCTTGGTGGGGAAATCGTGAATGGAAAGTTGAGGTGCTTTGGCTTTTGGTTAAGGGGTAGTGGAAGATGCTGGTAGATTTTGCCGTGGTAATCAGAGTTGCTTCCATTCTAGGAACTTGGCAAAACAAACAACTTTCTAATGTCCCTCTTTCCCACAATAATCACAAAAGGTATCTTTGGAAGGAATGTTACATTCACTAGCTTTGTGGGTAGGATTACCATAGTAGTGGTAATAAGGTAGGATGGGTGCAGCCGAGTGCACCACTTTAGCCCTTGAAGAAGAATGTGATGATCTAGTTGGTATAATTTGTGGAGGCTGAGGCCTTGAACATGATGGAGGCCTCATAGTATTAGCTTTAGAGTGTGCATGAGCTAGTTCTAACTTCTCAGAAATGTTGTACATATCCAGCAAAGTGTACGAGTCTCCAAATTCTGCAAAAACTCGTTGTAAAACTTGCGCATGGAGTGTCAAAGTACCTTCCAACGAACAAAAATATCGATGGGCAACTTCTAGGTTTGTGATGTTCTAAGTATCCTCTTTAAGCTTGAGAAGCCTCCTATAGAGCATTTTGAGGGTTTCATCCTTTTACCGAGATAAGGTGGCGAACTGCAGAATTTTTTCAAAATTCTTCATTAGAAATTCCAACTCAAAAACTCAAAAGAATTCCCCCACTGGATTAGCAAAAGTTGGTGCATTGATGGTGGGAAGAATGTTTGTGGTAACAATAATGAATTGTTGAGGAAATTTTTTTACTGAAGTAGGTACCAGATCTAGATTACTGGGCACAGTCCCATGATGTGCAATGGTAGCTTGTAGTGCTACTTAAGAGGCGGTGGCGATGGATGTGACATAAACTAGATTAGGGATCTGAGTGACACCCAAAATCCTTAGAGAATGTTGTTCATAAACATCTAATGACTCATAGTGCACATAACATGCTAGTTGTTTGAATGTGAATGTGTCAATGTAATTAACACCATACTTGAACTCCAATTCACAAACCACAATTAAGAAAGTTGTTTTGAATTCCCTCAAAGAAATGGTACCTGGCCTTCCACTGAATTACTCAATTCTCCTAAAGGAACTGCTGACCTCCATGGTGTATATGGGTGTAGGGGTCATGGCTTGCAACGAAAAATTTAGTGATGGTTTGAAAGTTAGTGTGGCAGTAGGCGTACCCCACTAATTAACCCTTCCAAATGGACTTTGATGTACCACTGATATAATGTAACTTGAACTTGAATTATTTGTAGGAGTTGTATTGGATGACGGTGGCCTTGTAGATGCTTGATGGTATCGTCGTGAAGATTATGAACTCAAAGAAATCGGTTCAAATGATTATGTGTTACTTCGTAGTTGATACCTTGGCTTTGGTTGAACGGTGGTGTTTTCATCATCCGAGGACATGGTGTTGTCCCATGCCCCAAAATTTTGTAGCAATATAGAACATTAGTTATAAAGTTCTAACACAACATATGATTTCAAGAATATGGTGCGTCGATAGGGATGAACAACGATGAATAAACGTCGATGGATGGACGTTTGTGGACGGACATCGGTGGATAGAAGGGGCCAAACGAACGGATAACAACAGAAGTTGAACAAAACAGGGATGAATGTCGAACAGAACGAGGATGAACATCAGATGAAATGACAACAAACATCAAACGGAACGGCAACGGACATCAGACAGAATGGCAACAGATGTTGGATGGAACGGCGATGAACATTGGACAAAATGGGGATGGACGTCAAACGGAACAAGGATGGACATCAGATGGAACAAGGATGAATGTCAGACTGAACGAAGACAAACATCAAATGGAAAGACAGAATGAAATGAATTGTGACTGTGATGAACTATGCCGGAGGCAGTGTTGCAGAACAATCTACATCTGCCAGCTCTGCAATGATTGTGTGTAGAAAATTTTTTTTTTAATTTATTTTTCTACTTTGTGTTTTTAAAAAAAATTGTCTTATTCTTCTTCTTCTAAAGCTGCTACATGAACTACTCACTACATGATTGTAAGCTCAAAAACACACAAGAGTGCACAACTCATATGCTAACCTCAAAACCCATTCCGATGATCAAAACCCATGTACAAGGAAAACAAATGTATGTGGGGTTGCATCACCTAGTGCAGATCTTGTACTGCAATCAAACCTTGTGTGTGCGCGTGTGCGTGCTCCCAAGACCTAAAGTTGGTTGTAAAACAAGCTTTGGAGTTGCTTGTTCCTTCCTCCCTCCAATGCTCCAGAACTCAGAACTTCACAGCTTGTAGCTTGCTTTCGGTGTCCCTTCTCCTTCGCTTGCGTTGTTACTAGTTATGGTTGTTATTGTTCTTATTGTAGTTGCAATATAAAAGTAGAAAAAGAAAGAGAAATAACAGCAACTCAAGAACACAAAAAACCAACAAGCAAAAAAACCAAATAAACTCAAAGCCAGGAAAAATTTGCCGCTTTCAACATTAAGTGACAGAGAGCAGTTTTTCTAGAATTAAATTGAAAAGAAGGAAATAAAACATAGTGTATGTAAATAATGGCCATGTAATAGCCGCCATGAGCATTTAGAAATCCAATTTGATTATGGAGGAAACTCTCCCTAACAAAGGAATTCTAGAAAAACTAACAAGAAAAGGAAAGAGCTTGGCCTTTTATAAAATTGTCAACAAGCTAAAACCCTAAACAAGCCATAACCCTAAAACACTTAATAGTGTACAATAACCTAAAAATGTACATTAACCCTAAAAGGCATGGTTGGCATGTCCATAACCGGCTGTCATGTATGAGGTCATGCATACGGGCATAACATATGTCATTATAAAAAGAAAGACCATAGATCATAAGGGCACAAACAAGAGATCAATAGGTTGAATTTAATATTAACACATGATCATACCATTGATAAATGATTGATATGTTTTTAGAGAATTTTGTGCAATTCAAATTAAGATCTGATCATGTTATGTTATATTTTAAATTGAGAATCCATATAATATACTTTTCACATATGAATTCAACTTGATTTGGGCACATTCAAATAATTAATTTTGTTGTTGTTATGCATGAAATAAAATTTCAAATATATAAAAATGACATTATTAATAAAATTAAAGTTTGGAAAAAAAATTAAATCAACAATGAACCACAAATTAAATACCTTATTAATTGAATAGGATAAATTTATTAAAAATGATAGACACTTAACCTTAAACATTTAAACTCCATATGTTTGCATGATAATTTTTTGCATCGGAGCATGAAGTTTAGTTGTTGGGGCTACATTGAATAACTTGTGAACCCATATTAAATGTTGGGTCTTTCGACAAGTCATGGTTTGCTTGAGTGGCACAACAATGATGGGTTATTGTAAATTTTTGAGTATTAATGTCAAGACATCTTTAAACATTCTTATCAACTTTTTTCACCTATGTGTCAAGATCTTTAAACATTCAAACCATTTTGGGTGAAATGTTCCAATTTTTGATATTACATGGGGTTTGATGAAAAATATGTATTTTTTAATAAGTATTTCAAAAGCATGGGATTCATATATATAAACAATATGACAATTTTAAGATGATTAATTTCAAATATATAAATAGATAAAACATATAATTTATCATACTAAATACATCATAAGGTGTTTGCCCCCTATTCATATGAATATTAAAATACCTACTTAAATAGACAAAAAATGTGACATTTTAGCATGCTCCTAACATTGTACGAGTTCATCGATATGTAAATAAGTCAATAAGGTATTCAAAAGAAGGAAATCATGTATACATATCAAACTACAATAGATATTTATTGTACAAATGGTTTTAATGTAATAATTTATCACAAATTTCTTAGCCATATTTCTCTTGTGCTAGGAAAATTTCTCTTTGTTCATATTCATTATCATAATTCTTGTTCCATATCCTTGGATCACTCTTGTTAAATATTTCAAATTCTTCCCAATTATAAAATTTAAAGTCTAATGTCACCCATTTCCAAGGTCATTTACAATTGTAAGCAAAAGAAGGATATGGAGTTTGAACAAACGTGAAGAAATTTCTAATTTCAAAGGTTACATGTAGCCTTTTTGGGTGATGGATTTGAGTCCTACTTTTTGTTCACTTGATAAGTAGATTAGCAAGTACTTTTAGTTGTACACTTTACTATGCTTTCACCTAGTATTGGTTATTGAACTTTCATATGCGCTCAATCCAAGTAATGAATCACATAGTAGATTGATTTTACCTTCAATGTCATTACCTTCACCATGTCATATACCAACCAACAAACTATGTACTTCCTAAACAGTGGTGTGAACCTTGCATCCTCTTATTGATCCACCATTGGTTTAACCAAATGATGGGCAAATCATTTTCTTGTTCACACATTAATGTGAAGTGTAACAAGTTTGAAAGGACGAGGTAGATTGGTAGAAAATTGCCAAATGTCACTCATCATCGTTAGACGTCCAATTAAGAATCGACAACATGGTTGTTATGTTACACTCACCAATGCCTATCATATAAGTATTGAAGGGCAATTTGAAAGGAAGTAAAAAAAAAGTCTTGAAAAAATAAACAACCATGAAAATTTGGTTGCCACAGTGAAAGGGGAATCTTAAAGTGTTCAATTTTATAAAGATCACATATATGAACCAAATATCCACATGATTTCACTTGGGACTCGAAGTCAATCATGATGACCTAAAATCCTTGTTAAGAAGCTAAGTTGTAGACTAGCATGGCAAGCAGGCATCACCTCTTGTCCCCTTTCTTTTCTTTGTAACTTTTCTTGACACAATTTTCTAAGAGCTTGTTTTTTGGATCCTGCATGTTTAGTGAATGTGTTAAACAATGTCAATGGTGGCCAAGCTTGAAAAAAAGTATTTTATCAATTGAGTTCTTCAACTGAAACATAAGAATGTTGTGGCTGGAGCAACAAGTGAGATATTGATTTGCCAAACCTCAATAGAGAGGCTAATGCAAAAAATACTTTTAATTTCATCAAATATGGAAGTATATTGTCGATTGAGTTTTCCGACTTGAAGCATAAAAAATGTTGTGGCTAGAGCAATAAGTGGGATCTCAATTGCCAAAACCTCAATAAAGTCTTAAGGAAAACAAATGCTTTTTCTTCCATGAAGCATGGGTGATTTAGGAGATAGGATTATTGTAATAAGAACATCAAAAGTCACATCGTGTCTCATTTGATGTTGGATATTGAGGATGCTTTTAGTAGGGTCTTCTTAGGTGGAGAACACGTAACAATATGGAATGGAGGCCGGTTCTTTACAATTTGAATTTTAGTGTGCCATGAGAAACCACCCAAACTCTCTCACTCAATCAAAAATTAAAAGTTTGAAGTTTCCATTCTTTCTTTCAGGCACTAGAAAAGTTTCACACACACACACACACACACACACACATATGTCAAGCATCAAGAAAAAAGATGTCAAAACCCGTCAAATGAATGGTGAGGATTTATTCTAATACCCTATCAAACCAAAAGGCAGAACCAAAACCAAAAAAAGGGGGGAGAAAAAAACCCAAATCACAGAAACTTAGGCAGAGAAAACTTCAATATGCTATAAGGGAAAAAAAGAAAGGGAAAGGGACCCAAGTCACAGAAAAATTGGGGGTGGGGGGGTGGGGGGAGAAGTATTATTAACAAGAGGTGTGTCACACTGTGGCCTAGCCATTTACATTAAAAAGTATCTTAATGCAAAAGAAGAATTATGGAAACTCAAATATTTCACCACACAAAAATATAATCTTCAAAAAAATCCTCTGAAGAAACCAAAATCCTAAGATATCATAACTCTATAACTCATCTCAAGTTTCAGAACAAGCCAAAATATCATCTTTCAAAAATCCTCATATGAAAATAAACCTACTATCTAGGGGCCAAAATCCCTTAAGCTACTATACTCTATAATGAATCTAAACACAATACCCTTGCCTTGGTAGGGAAGGCCAATAAATTATAAGACCAACAGAGCTTCTTTCTGTAGGAGCAGGTGAGAATAGTTTCTGATCAGAGAGCATCATCACATGATATCTCATGAATGGTGGTGGGTTCTGAGCATCATCAGAAATATTGTTCGACTCCAAAAGATAACCAGCACCCACACACATGGATGCAAACTTTTACAGTGCTTTCAATCTGTCTTGTGCTAGATACTGGATTGCCAAACACTCCTAGTCACGATTCATCCCCTCCGCCCCAGCACCCAATCTGCAAAGTTGCCAGTGAAACTCAAACCGCACCACAACTATAGTAACATCCTGGCCTTGATGCTTTTATTTGAGCATTGTGTCATCCTGCATAGAAGCTTGTGACATGAGCCAACTTTTTACACAATCATTGGTAAAGCAAAAGTGAGTGATTGCCAAGCAAAGTGCCAAGCAAAAGTGGTGAGCTCTCCTTGCAATTCACAGGTCTGAACTTCTTCTTCTTTTCCTTCTTCTTTATGTAATGAAATAGCTAGTATGACAAAATGGGTCCCACCAAATTTGTGGCATTTTGCAGAGGAAAGGATATTACTGGGGAGCACATGGGAGTGATTCTCTCACGGTGTCAGATAGATTAGCAATAGTGCAGCTGGAAGCTGGGTCCAAAATGTGACCTTTGTTGAGCCCCATGCTCTGTTATCCTTTTGCACCTTTTGTGCTCAAAATAGGCAGTACCTAGCTAAGGTGAATTTTGACACTTTGTTTTTTTCACTTACACTTGATGCAGTACTGAACTCTCATCCTCCACCAAGATCACCAACCTTCTTATGTGAAGAGACTAATGAATGAAAGAATGAATGAATGATGTTGGGCAAATGGAAAAAGCTCAATAGATCCCTGTATCGAATGACAACCATTTTGTTTCAAAAGTGGTTTTTTTGTGCATCAGATTGGGGGTCATTACTTTCAGGTATCCCAAGACTTTAAAGTTTAATCTCTTTCTTTGAGCAGAACCAAAATGGGTCTAGAGTATTGATCCTGGTAAAGAGGCTTGAGGAATAATAACTAATGAATGTGGCTGGGGTTTCATCATAGTAAAAAGAGCCCTGAGCAGCAAAACACTGATGAGACTTTCTCCTGTCTCACTGCAACTAATGTGAGCTTGAGTTTTGGAACTTTGAGGACAACATACATCCCATTTGTGACCTCAAGAAATTATACATTTTTTGCTGTTAGCATATGAAAATGTGCACATCTTCTTCATCAAGAAATAATATAATTTTTGGTGTGTACATACAAGAAAACAAATGCACATCTCCTTCACTATGCTTTGCATTTGTACTTACTCTCAAGACTCCAGTTCATGCTGCAAGAGTATCATTCAAGGGAATCGAAGTTGAGTCATCTGGATACACATCCCAAATGTGGTTCCAAACAGTTAGGACTTCCACATACATCAACCATTAAATACACTCTTCCTCAAGTCAGGACTTTCTTGCAGGCAGGACGGGCTTCTTGAGGACTCTTGAAATATTTTTTTGCTCTGTGCTGCTGCTTTCTTTTTCTCCCTCAACATCAAAGTTGGGATATATGTGAGTTTTGAGTAGAAGAAGAAGAGGTTTCAAGAGCCACAAGTCAAGCACAGAAAGTTGCTGCAAAAAGCATTGAGGCACAACAAATGAAGACACCTTGAAGAGTTTGTCTTACTAGCGGTAGCACTAGAAAAAACCAAAATGTACAACCATTTTTGCAAAGTGAACCAAAAAAAAAGGAAATGAAAAACAAAGAGAGCACAAAAACATACACAAAAGAAAGAAAGCAGCACAATGTGCAGCAAAACAACCAACAACAACCACAACAACAACATCAGGCACAAAAGAAAGACCGACTAGAAATTTAGCAATACAAACTTTCAGAGCTTTTCAAAATTCCAGAACTTGGTGTCGGAGAGGAAAGTGCATGTAAACCTTTGAAACCTTTACAAGATGGATATGGTGCTGGCTCTTGCTGCTGCTGAGGATTTTTACTCTACAAAAAAACTATGCACTTTGCATCATATTTCTCTCATCCTAAGTACAAGGAGATTTGCAGCTACAAGAAGCACTTGTCTAAAATGTGAAGTTTTCTCCTCCTGAGCAGCTGCTACTTCTTCTTCCTCTTCCTCCTCCTACAGTTGAGTTCTGTTTTTTCTTCTTCTTCATCTTCTTCTTCACTGTAGAGGTCATGTGTTTGCTAAGAAAAAAAAGAAACAGGATTTCTTCTTTCTCTTCTTCTTGCAGAGCTGCTACAAGGGCAACTCCCTACATGACTGCAAGCTCAAAAACACACAGGAGTGCACAGCCCAGATGCTAACCTCAAAACCCATGTACAAGGAAAGCAAGTGTATGTGGGGTTGCATCACCTGGTGCAGATCTTGTACTGCAATCAAACCTTGTGTGTGTGTCCGTGCTCCCAAGACCTAAAGCTGGCAGTAAAACAAGCTTTGGAGCTGCTCGCTCCTTCCTCCCTCCGGAGCTCAGCAGCTCAGAACTTCACAGCTTGTAGCTTGTACTGGGAGAAGAAAGCCTCTAATTCTGGGGAGGTGAAGAACCGTATGGGTTGCACGCGTTTTCTGGCTATGGCTCGAGGTTTCCTGGGCGCAGGAGGACATGCCTTCAATTCCGGTATTCTATGCTTCTTTGTCGCAGTTCTCCCGCCTGTTGTCTCATCACTGAAGCGGCTGCTGCCGGACTGCTGATGATCTCCTCCCACCACAAACCCAGCAGGCTCGCTCTCGTCGCCGGCGTCCGCGGCAGAGTTGCCGCTTACCTGCTCTCTAGTGGTGCAAAGCTCAGATGTAGGGTTGCTGCTTCCCGAAGACATGCGCATTGGAGTGCACATGCAGAGCAATGGTAAACACTGCACCCAGTTCTCCATACTCGACAACGTCCTCCGTCTCGACCGCGCAACCACCAGGACCACCTCCGTAGTAAGATTAGTAGTAGTAGTAGTAGAACTACTACTACTTCCGCCGCCGCTACTCCCTGCATTCATCTCGTGTCTTTGCGACGTTGTTTGCAGAGAAGGGCCGCAACAACCAGCTATGGTGCCAGGAGCCATAGCTGCAGCAGCTCTACACTGGAGCTGCCCAGCCTAATCCTCTCTTCTTCAACCCTGTACTCTAGTATCTGTGCTGTTCCCAGGAACCTTACAAACTCCACCTATTTGCTGTGCTCCTTCGGAGACTCAAATGGAGCAACGAGTCTACCAATGGCGCATGCAGCTGCAGCTTCTTCCGAGCCGCCTATTTGTTTCTTCTCAATTCATGTCCTCGCGAGTCGCCGAAGAAATCTCCATGTCTGCAAGCTGTAGCTGAAAACCTCATGAGTTTCAGCACGAGCTCTCTGCACAGCACTACTCTTGAAGCAGAAGCAGCGGCAGCTCCGACTAGTTCTTCCTTCCACAACCACCGGCCACCACAACAACAACATACATAAGCCCCAGCTTTGCTACTACAACAATGAGACTACAATCTTCTTCTTCTGGTGATGATGATACCGAGTCCTGTTCTCGTCTCCAGTTCTCGACTCCCTAGAGTCTTCCTGCACTAGTCGCTTTCCTCATAGACGACACTAGTGCTGGAACAACATGCGCATGAACAAAAACCGAAGCCCGGGTGCACAAGAGCAAGTCGCCGTTGTCATAACAAAACTAACAAACTGCTCTTCTTTCATACACTGCAGCGCGGGACACAACAACGACAGCAGCAACTTGCAGATATCGTGGCAACTAGAAGAAGTGCGAGCTTGAAACAGAACATGATGCGGACGCTCTAGCCTAGCACGCCACGCACGAAGTCCGTCTGCAAAACAGCGAGAAACGCGGCGGAGAAACTGCACAAATGCGCGCTTTCCACTCGACCACCCGTCTTCCTCGTCGTCGTCATCGTCGTCCCCTTTGCTTCCTTCCTTCCCGGCCCTTTCCCGTCGGATTCCTTTCTTTTAACCGCCTTTTTTCCATTGCCCAGAACATCACGTTCTTTTTGCCCCCAATTTTGTGTGTCCGAGATTTGGGCGAAAATTTCCAAATTTTTTGGCAAAATTAGTCGATATTACAATAGAAAAACACACATTTCTCCTGATTCCATTCTTTTTAACCGACATTTTCATTGCCCAGAACATCACCTTTTTTTTTCTCCCAATTTTGAATGTCCGAAATTTGGGCGACATTTTCCAAAATTTTGGCAAAATTAGTCGATATTGCAATAGAAAACCCACATTTCTCCTGATTTCTTTCTTTGGACCGCCCATTTTTTTTTGCATTTCCGTTTTTTCTCCCAATTTTTTTTGTCCAAAATATTGGCAAAATTAGTCGATTTTACACTAGGGATTACACACACATTTCTCCTGATCCCTTTCTTTTAATCCCCCTTTTGCTATGGCCCTTTCTCCTCAGGATTAACTGTTAGGATAATTTAAATTTAAAATTTGGGCGCAATTTTCCAAAATTCTGGAAAAATTAGTCTATTTTACACAAGAAAAAACACATTTCTCCTGATTCCTTTATTTTTAACAGCCTTCTTTTGGGCCCTTTTTCTTATCAGGGTTTTTTTTCCCCCAAGAAAAGATATCGAAAAATTGGTAAAGTTTTCCAAAAAATTGGCTGATTTAGTCTAATTTATATCAGAAATAACTCATTTCTCCCCATTCATTTCTTTTAACCGCCTTTTTTTTGGCCCTTTCTCATCTCTGCTGTTGTGCTTCAAAAGGGGGGAGGGAAAAAAAAAAACATTAGGGCAAAGGGCAGACTAGGGCAAAAAAATTGCTTCAGTACTCTTCTACTGACTGCATTAACAACTATGGGGCCAGTATGGGCATATGTAATGTTAGGGTTTCTCATCAGTTTTTAAAAATACTATAAATTACATTAAAAAAATAAAACTATTTTGATTGAAAATTTTGCAAAAAATTTCCAATTCTTTTGATAGTTTATAAAAATCTACATAGAAAAACACATTTCCCAGGATTTCTTTCTTTTAACCGCCTTTTTTTGGCCTTTTCTCATCAGGGTTTTTCTTTTTCTTTTTTGAATATTAAAAACTGGCGAGTTTTTGCAAGAAATTGGCAAAATTAGTCTAGTTTACAGTAGAAAAAAAACTCATTTCTCCTCGTTCCTTTCTTTTAAACGACTTTTTTTTGGGTCCTTTCTCATTAGGGTGCTCCCCCCCCCCAAAATTTCGTGATATCAAAAAATTGGCAAATTTAGTATAATTTACCCTAGAAAAAACACAGCTCTCCCCATTCCTTTCTTTTAACCACATCTTTTTGTTTTGCCCTAATTTACCCCCCCGCCCCCCAAAAAAAAACACTAATGTTTTTTTTCTTGATTCCTTTCTTTCTGTTTGGCCCTTGCTTAGGCCTAAC
>Ga0116231_10010842_pt1 | contig 14381 bp, 11 predicted proteins | sample S1TSphgellanicum_2_FD_89695 | JGI IMG/M metagenome (GOLD analysis project Ga0116231, IMG submission 89695) | Host-associated microbial communities from peat moss isolated from Minnesota, USA - S1T2_Fd - Sphagnum magellanicum MG | ecosystem: Host-associated > Plants > Peat moss > Unclassified... | reverse complement strand
TTAGATAAGTTAAGAGGCCCGGAGAGCCGCAGAAATGCTGGGGTTTTTGAGGGTTTTGGTCCCTGATAGCACGAGGATCGGGTCCCTGATGGCACGATAGCCCCGGTCCCTGATAGCACGAGGTGATTCACAGCTTATCCACAGGTTCGGCGTGGACCGCGCTATTGCCGCCTACATTCTGCCGTCCAGGACTCGCAGCGTGGTTCGTCCGGCCTGGAAAAGTGTCAGGCACCGGCGTGAACCTGAACCGTTCGCCACCATGGCGTGGACGCTCGATGGCCAGCGTATAGCCCGGCAGGGGCTGTCGGCGGACGATGTCACGCAAGTCGTAGGCAAAATGCTTGAGCGGCGAGAGGCTGCCGGATTTGGTGTAGAGGTGCGTGACGTCAAACTGCCAGCCCTCGGTTTGGCGGCCACCATGCTTGCGCACGATGCGGTATAGCCAGCGCTCCAGCCCGCCGGTCAGGCTGAAATAGGCTTGGTCGATGGTCAGGACGAGCGCGTCGTCGAGCACCGCGGCGTAGAACCAGTCGGGCAGGATCAGCTCGATGCCGAGCGGGCGGCCGGTATTGTCCGCCGTCTCCTTCCACTCGTTGATCCAGGAAAAGCGGTGGCGGCGGCGTTCGGTGATCTGGCGAATGGACGTGGCGACGGTGGTGCTTTGTAGTCGGTCGAGGGCGGCCTTCAGCCGGTCATAGTCCCGCAGACTGGTGCCGCGGCCGGTGAAGGTTAGAATTTCGTATGGGGTAGCGGCCATGAGACGCGAGGTTTTTAGGCCGGCGTCCCGCGCCTCGACGATCTGCGACGCCGCCCAGATGAGGATGTCCGCGTCCCAGATGGTTGCCATGCCGTATTCCGGCACAGCCTCCACCCGGATGGTGATGGTTCCAGCCTTGAAGTCGATGGGCGCCAGGCGCTTGGACTTGGCAAGGCTAAAGAACGGGTAAGCCATCAGGTCCTGCACGTCGCGCGGTGCCATCCCGCCGGGGAGCGCCTGGAACAGGTCCAGTTGCTCGCGCTCGGATTTTCGGGTGTGCGCCGGCGGTGAAGGCTGACGGAGAGACTTGGTGGCCAAGGTTTTAGGCCCGGCGGCGCGGTACGACACCGTGCACAGCCGTATTGCCGGCAATACGCTTTGCCGGAAATACGGTTCCGACGCCTGGGTCGGATGTAGATTGCTTTGTGCCGGCGGACACCCATTCCTGCAGGTCTTCCAGTGCATAGACGACGCGACCGCCGAGTTTGCGATAGCGTGGGCCGGTGCCGTAGGTGCGGTGTTTCTCCAAGGTCCGGCCGGACAGGCTCAGGAAACGCGCGGCTTCGGGTGTGCGCAGGTAGCGTGGCGGCATACCGGCCAAGGGATCGGGCATCGTCTAACCTCCGTGATCTTCAATCTCGCCGGCGGCGGTTGCCGCGCGGTGGAGGTCACAATGGCGGCGAAGGATCGGCAGGGGGGATGACGAAGTGGAAGGGGTACGAAATCGTCACCCCCTCGGCAGGCTAATTGTTCTTGATTTGTTCTAGTTGGTCGATTAGGCTCCGCTCATGAACGATGCCCCGAAGCCAACGGAAAAACTTGTTGACGTCAGCCGGGACGAACTTCTTTTCGATCTGGAGTTCGGCATGAAATATCAGGATAGAAAAGCCAGGCAGAGCGCCGCTGTTGATGCCGCGGAGGCGACGGTTGCACGGATGATCGCGGCGCACCTGGACCGGGCGGGATATGTTATAAAACGAAAGCCACCTTTGTCCGGACACTCAACGCCGGGTTCTTCGGGTTACAAACAGCACCTGACGGACTGACCGGCAGATAGTGCGCTGGTGGGTGGCGCAGCCCAGTTTTCGCACTTGGTTAGAATCAGCGTTGGAGGCCAACCGGCTGCCGGTTTACGGCGTGAACTGGCCGGAAGGCGACTGGCGGCTCTGGAGAAAGCGGTGGCAATTAGCGGACATTCATCCGAGAGACCCACAGCAGTGTGCCGAGCTACCCAGTTTTCGAAAACCGTGCCGATTCGTTATCGTCCTCAGACATGTACTCAAGAATGTCCCCGGGCTGGCAGCGCAAATGCTTGCAGATCGATTCGAGTGTGGAAAATCTTATTCCTTTGATCTTTCCTGATTTGATTGATGATAGATTCGACTCGGTTATGCCGACAGCGCGTGCCAATTCGTTGGACTTAATTTTCCGCCGAACGAGCATCATATCGAGATGAAGGACAATCGGCATTACAAAATGTCCTCCTGGTCCTGCCGTAGCCGCTCGCCGATATCCATAACATGTGATATCGTGAGAAGGATCAGCCCAACGAAAATCAACGCAATCATCCCGTCAGTAACGCCGGTGATGGGCTTCAAGACGCCGATGTCGTGCGCGAAAGGGCCAAGCAAAAGCGGGGCGTATCCGGTCGCCATGATCGAATGACCGATGCGGCGCATCACCGTCGTGTTGCGCTGCGCGAACACTTCACCCTTCGAATATAGGCTGAAAAGCTCCATCAGATACAACAGGGACGCGCAAAATGGCGCTGACGCAATGACGAAGATGACGGCATAGCCGATCGATACCAACAATGGAAAAGCGTGCGGTATGAATGCGTTCGACAAAGCATGGTTTGGAGAAAAATACTCGAGCAACGGCCAAAATTTAAACGCGAGGGTGCCGTCTATCGTGCCCACGACGATCCCTGATCGAAAGTGCAGAAAAAGCGAGACCAGACAACCAGTCTGTAAAATCATCCATCCAACAAAAACAATTGCGAAGAAGAGCTGCATTGCACGCCCATAAAGCCTCAGCCTGTGTTCTGCCTCACTGACGTGCACGCGTGCTGGAACGCTGTCTGGCACATCAATAAACTCGGGTTCAGGTCTGACGAATGCGACAACTGCCATGAAGGATCTCAAAACGGGGTTGTCATATCTTCCGGGATATAGAAATATCTGTCAAACAATAATTTATACTTGTTAGGCATGTATATGATATCCATTGAACGACAGGCGCGCATCTACCTTACCGGGGCGGCCCTTTCCTATATAGGCACCGCTATCGTGCCAGTCGCCATGAGCTTTGCCGTGCTCGATGCCGGTCACGGCGCCGGCGGGCTGGGTATCGTTCTTGCCGCTCAGACGGTTCCAACCATCATTCTTGTCCTGCTGGGCGGTATCGCTGGCGACCGGTGGTCTCGCCGCGGGATAATGATCCGGGCAGATTTCCTCCGAGCTTTGGCGCAAGCGGTGCTGGCAATCTATCTGATTTCGGGTCACGTCTCGCTTGCGTTTATGGTCGTGGTCTCCACCCTCATCGGTGTCGGAAACGCATTTTTTCAACCCGCAAGTGGCGGCTTTTTGACCGAAATTGTGGCGAGGGAAGAACTTGGCCGAACAAACGGGCTGTTGAGGACGGCGAATGCGCTCGCCATGGTGATCGGTCCGGCTTTTGGCGGCGCGGTTGTCGCCGTCATTGGTCCTGGTTGGGGCATTGCGCTGGACGCGATGAGTTACATCGCCAGCGCCTTATGCCTGCTTTCCATAAGCGCTCCTGCCAAACCGGCGCAGGCGGCGCCGGCGCGAAATTCCGTTAGGCGGGAGCTGATCGAGGCGTGGGAAGCCCTGCGCGGCACCAGATGGCTTTTTCTTGTTGTCGCCCAGTATGGCGCTCTCAACATGCTGGCCATTGCACCATTCAACGTGATTGCACCGGTTGTTTTATCCAAAGCGTCTATGGGTTTGGGTGGCGGCGCGGGCGCATGGGGCACGTTGCTGAGCGCTATTGGTGTTGGCGCCGTTTTCGGCGCCTCTGTCTCCGCGCGCCGTCAACCCCGAAGAATGCTTCTCGGCATAGAGGCGTCAGCATCCATCTTGTCGGCGCCGATACTTCTGCTCGCAATGAACGCACCGTTTCCACTGGTCGTACTAGGAGGCGTTCTTTTCGGGGTTGGCGCTGCAATGCTCAGTGTTCTGACTATTACGGCCATTCAGAAGGAAGTCGCGCCATCGATGCTTTCTCGCATTATGTCGATGGTGCAGTTGGCAAACATCGGCCTTTTGCCCTTGGGTTACGTTCTGGCAGGTCCAACCCTTAAGTTTTTGGGCGCGGGCGATAGCTTGGCTTTGAGCGGAACCTGCGTACTCGCCAGCGTAGCAATCCTATGCAGCCAAGCCGAGATACGCCAATTTAAGCAGGCAGCATGAAGGTCGTGCATCCGTGCGGCCAATCGGCGATGGCATTCGTCAAAAACGCCACAGACCGCCCTAAGACGAGGACTGGCGAACGTCGGCTCCCGGGATACCCGATTTAGCACGGGAACGGCGCGATTGAAGCGCGAAACTGCCGTGCCGCTTGCGGTTTAGCCCGGACGAAACCGGATGGTCCGGAAGGCGTTCAAAATGTTAAGGTAGCGGACGATGGTGTTCTACGCTGAATATCCAATCTCGCTCGCCGGTTCCGCGGGCATCAGTGCCTGCTATCGCGGGACGGTCGTTGACGCTCAACTTAGACAGCCGAGAGCCTAAAACATCGGCTTTCGCGGGGTTGCAGGCGCCGAATGCCCAAACCGGCAGGACCGAAGAATCTACGGCATTCTTCATACTCGGGTTGGTCCCATCCGCCCTCGGCGCCGCGCTTGACCTTGCCCGTGCTTCGGGTTCATTGAACCGCCGCCGCGCGGGAAGCCGGCCATTCGCGAGGAAACCCAGCCACGGTGCCCATGACATCGAGCGACACCGAAACGTCAAACATCTTCCGCTATCGCATGGCCTTCCCGGCCGATGACGCCGATAGCTTTGAGGCCTATCGCGGCATGATGGCGCCGGTGTTCGACACGCTCGACAAGCTGGACGCGCGGCCGCCGTTCGAGGCGGTCGTCGACTCGCTGCTATTCGAAGGCTTCATCCTCACCACGCAGCGCTCCCAAACCCGCCTCCTGCTGCAGCGCTCGCAAAAACATGCCGCCCGCACCGGTATCGATGAGATCATCGTCTCCATTTACTTCGAAGGTCATCGCGAAATCACCGCCGATGGCGTGCGCCGCGCCGTCGCACCCGGCGAGATCCTCGTGCACGATCTTTCCCGCGCCATCACGATCAACGCCGAGCCGTTCCTCACCCTGTCCCTCACCATCCGCCGCGAGAACCTTGAGCGCCATCTGCCCTCGTCCGACGTGCCGCATGGGCTGGTCATCGGCCCGGGCGCGGTGCGGGACGCGCTCACCGGCCATTTCAACCAGCTTCTGGCGCTCGGGCCGGGCCTCAAGCAGGCCGATTCAGCCGTGCTGTCGGAGATGACCCTGTCCACGCTGGGTGCGGCCCTGCGCGGCCTGGCCGAGCCGCCGCACGACCGCCGGACCGGCACCGTCAGCATGTCGGCGCTGAAAACAGCCATCGAGCAGGGGCTGGGCGACCCCGCTTTCGGCCCGCACACCCTCATGCAGCAGTTCGGGCTTTCGCGCGCGACGCTGTACCGGCGGTTCGAGCCGCTCGGCGGCGTCACGGCCTATATCCAGGAACGCCGGCTCAGACAGGCGTTTCGCGTGCTCACCGGCCGCGCCCAGGCCGAAAGACGCGTCGCGGACCTGGCCTACCGCCACGGCTTCGCCTCCCCCGCCGCCTTCGCCAAAAGTTTCAAGCAGCTTTTCGGCATGACCCCCACCGAGGCGCGCGCGCTGGCCTGGAAACCCGTGGATGCCTTCGATACGCCCTGGCGGCTGCCGAAATTGACCGAGCGATTCGTCCGCGCGCTGAACGACGAGCAGGAGGGGCTGGTGACGAAACTGGTGGAGCGCTAGGTCACCATATGCGGCAGCAGCTTGGTGAGGGTGAGGCCGGAAACGCCGGTCAGCTCCGCGATGGTGGTGGCGGCGCCGCTGCCGGTGGGGACGATGCCGATGAAGGCATTGCCGCCGGTCTCGGTCACCGTGAGGTATTGGCCGAGCGTGCTCGATTGCTGGTTCCACGTGGTCGCGGTGAGGGCGGCCTTCAGGTTCAGCACGTCGCCGTTGGTCAGCGAAAAATTGCTGATCATGTCGCTCCCGGTGCCGGCCACCGGCGTGAAGAACGTATCATTCCCGCTGCCGCCGGTGATGAAATTCATCCCCCCGCCCGCGTTCACCGTGCTGCCATAGCCGGAGAGGAGGATGGTGTCGTTGCCCGACCCGGTTGTGACGGTGGCCGAGCCCTGCGTCCCGGTCACCAGGTCGTTGCCGTTCCCCAGCGACACATTGTCGCTGTAGCCGGCGGCGGTGACGGCAAAATTGCCGTTGCCACCAACAATCGTCTCATCCCCCAGGCCGGCATTGATCACGTCCGTCCCGGCGGTGGACCCGACATGCACGCTGTTATAATAGCCGCCCAGCGTCACGCTATCCGACCCGCCGCCTAGCGTCACCGTGGCATTGCCCGCGGGCCCGGTGATGCTGTCGTTGCCGTTCCCCACCGTAATCGTGTCGTAATAACCGCCCACCGCAACAATGTCATTGCCGTCGCCGAGCGAAACGGCGGCGTCACCAAGCGCGCCGGAGACGGTATCATTACCGTTCCCGCCGGTGACCTTATCGTAATAGCCGCCGAAATTGACGGTGACATTGCCGTTGCCGGCGTACACGGTGGCGTCGCCGAGGCCGGCATTCACGACGTCGTTGCCGCCATTGTCGTAGATGGTGTTGTAATACTGATAGGCGGTGATCACGTCCGCGCCGGCGGTGCCCTCAATAGTGCCGTTGCCGTAGATCGGGCCAAAAATGTAGTTCAGTCCGGTCGTGGTGACGGTGGTCGCGCTGTTGGTGGCGGTCACCGTGCTGCCGCCGGCGGTCTGGCTGGCGGTCAGGATGAAGCTGGTGGTCACCGATCCCGTGCCGGCGGCCGGGGTGAAGAGCAGCGCCTCCAGCTCCGTGCTCAGGGTCAGCGGCGTGGCGGCGGCCAGGCTGTATGTGCCGGTGCCAGTCTTGGTCAGCCCGGCGCCGGACAGCGTGCCGTCGGCGTCGGTCGCCACGCCGCCGCTGTTTTTCAGCGTGATGGTCAGGCTGTCGGTCACACCCGTGTCCACATCGGCGATTTTCACGCCGGCGAACGGCGCCATCGCCGAGCCGGCCGTGGCGGGCTGGCCCGCCGCCGCGCCGGTGATGGTGGGGGCGTCGTTGACCGCGGTGGCTATAATGCTGGAGGTGCTGATCACGGCCGGGCCGCCGTTATTCGAGACGGCAAGCGTCACGCCGGTGGTCACCGCCTTGCCCGGCGTCACCTGGTGCGCGGTGGGGGTGAAGAGCAGATTTTCCAGTTCCGTGGTCACGGCGGCGATGCCGCCGCTCAGCGCGTACACGCCATTGCCCTTGGCGGTCAGCCCGGTGCCGGAGAGGGTGCCGTTGGCGGCGTTCCCGAGCGTGATGGTCACGGTTTCGACGGCGCCGACATCGGCGTCGCTCACGGCCAGGCTGGCGAACGGTCTGGCCGTGGCTTCGTCCGTCGTCGTCACATCGGGCGTCGGGGTGACATTCGGGGCGTAGTTGATGCCGGTGGTGATGTCCGTGTCGGCGCCGTCCTGAACGACGCCGAGTTCCGGCGCGTCCGGCAGGTCCAGCGTCACGGCGCTGGCGCCGTTGCTGATCTCCAGGCCGGTGCCGGGCACGTAGCTGGCGCCGGTGGCGGCAAAGCCGAGGATTTTTAGGGTGTCGCCGGTGGCGAACCCGGTGATGGCGTTGGTGGGGGCGTCGGCGGCGGTGAATGCCAGCACCGGCGTTCCGCCGGCGCCGAAGGCGATGGCGCCGGTGCCGGCGGCGCCTGGGGCGCCGAGGAGCAAAATGCCGGACTCCATCGTGACGCCGCCGGTAAAGGAGTTGGTGGCGTCCAGGGCGACGGTGCCGGCGCCGGTGATGACGATGGCGCCGGACCCGGTGCCGGTGCCGTCGCCGGAGGGCATGGCCGCGTCCGAGCCGGATTCATCGGCGATCACCCCGGAAATGGTGAGTTCCGCACCGGCGGCGGCGCTGAAAGTCTGGGTCTGGTCGCCTTGCAGGAAAATGCCGCTGCCAAGACGGGCACCGTTGGCGGCGCCGTTGCCGCCGCCGCCGCCGGTGACGCTGCCGGCGCCCAGACTGCCGCCCTCGATGGTCAGCGACCCGCCCTGCTGAACAAAAATATCCCCGCCCGCGCCCAGCCCGCCGCCGCCGAGGTAGCCGCTGACGTCGCTACCGCTACCGTCACCCGCACCGAAGCCGCCGGCTGCGTTGCCGCCGCCGCCGCCGCCGAAGCCGCCGGAATGCTCCAGGCCGCCGCCGCCGCCGAAGCCGCCGCTGCCGCCGCTGCCGCCGCCGCCGCCGAAGCCGCCGCCGCCGCCCGCGCCGTAGCTTTTACCGCCGACGCCACCACCGCCGCCATTAATAGAACTCGCGCCGCCGCCGCCGCCCGCACTGCCGCCGGCGCCGGCGGCGCCAGCACCGCCGCCCGGCGCCCCCAGAATGATGCCGCCGCCCCCACTGGTTTTGAACCCCCCGCCTTTGGCCGAAGGACCAACACCGCCGCCGCTGACGTTGGCACCGCCGCCGTCGAGGCCGCCGCCGCCTTGGCCTCCGCCATTGTTGGTCGAGCCGCCCACCGCGCTGTCGTTGACAAACCCGACATTGATCAGAGTCACGTTGCCGCCGCTGGCGCCTTGCGTCTGCCCGGCGACGAACAGCCCGCCACCCAGACCGGCGCCACCGCCGCCGAACAAGCCGGCACCCCCGGTGGCCGTGGCGTCGGCGATGGTCAGGTTTTCCACCGTCACGTCGCCCTGGTACACGAACAGGGCGTTGTACCCATTGCCGTCCAGGGTGTCGCCGTTGCCGTTCAGCGTGACGGAGACATTGCTGGCCAGGTTGAAGGCGTACAGGTCCGGCACCGCGCTCAGCATCTTGCCGTCGAACGCGATGTTGTCGCCGGCATCCGTGTTTTCGGTGATGCTCTGGGCGAAATCAATCGTGTACGCGCCGCTGGCCAGCGTTGAATCAAGGAAGGCGATGGCCTGGTTCAGCTCAAGCTGGTTGCTGACCATGAAGGTGCCCCCGGCCTCGCCGGTGATGGTGGTGTTGACGCCATCCGTGCTGACGGACAGATTCGGGGTGAAGGACGAGCCGTCCACCGTCGTGTCGATGTTGAGGGTGAGCGGCGAGGTGCCGGACAGTTCCAGGCCGGTGCCGGGCACATAGGTGCTGCCGGTTTCGGCATAGCCTTGCACGACGATGCTATCGCCGGCGACAAAATCCTCGATGGCGTTGGCGGGCGCGGCGCCGGCGGTGAATGCCAGCACCGGCGGATCACCCGCCCCGAAAACGATCGCGCCGCTCCCCGCGGCCCCCGGCGCCCCGAGCAGCAAAGTGCCCGAATCCAGCGTGATTCCGCCGGTAAATGAATTGCTAGCATCCAGCGCCACCGTCCCCGCGCCATCAATAACGATGGTGCCGGACCCGGAGCCCGTGCCGTCGCCGGGCAGGACGGTCGAGCCGGATTCATCGGCGATGGTGCCGTAGATGGCGAGGGTAGCGCCGGCCGCGGCGCCAAAAGTCTGGGTCTGGTCGCCTTGCAGGAAAATGGCGCTGCCGAGACCGGAGCCGTCGACGGATCCGACGCCATTGTAGAGGGTGCCGATGCCGCCGCTCACGTCGCCGGCGCCCAGGCTGCCGCCTTCGATTGTCAGCGACCCGCCCTGCTGGACGAAAATATCGCCGCCCGCGCCTAGCCCGCCGCCGCCGTATGCGGAGGCGCCGCCGCCACCGTCACCCGCACCGAAGCCGCCGGCTGCGCCGCCGCCGCCGCCGCCTCCGAAACCGCCGGCATGGCCCAGGCCGCCGCCGCCGCCGAAGCCGCCGCTGCCGTGATTGCTGCTGCCGCCGCCGCCGAAGCCGCCGCCGCCGCCCGCGCCGTAGCTTTTACCGCCGACGCCACCGCCGCCGCCGCCGTTCACGTCGTTACCACCCTCGCCACCGCCGCCGCCCGCACTGCCACCGCCGCCACCGCGGCCAGCACCACCGCCGGGCGCCCCCAGGATGATGCCGCCGCCCCCACTGGTTTGGAAGAACCCCCCACCTTTGGCCGAAGGACCAACACCGCCGCCTCCGAGGTAGTTGCCACCGCCGCCATCCAGGCCGGCGCCGCTTTGGCCGTCGCCATCCTGAGCCGAGCCGCCCACCGCGCTGTCATCGACAAACCCGACATTGATCAGAGTCACGTTGCCGCCGCTGGCGCCTTGCGTCTGCCCGGCGACGAACAGCCCGCCGCCCAGACCGGCGCCACCGCCGCCGAAGTAGCCGTCCCCACCCGTGGCGGCAGCGTTGGCGATGGTCAGGTTTTCCACCGTCACGTCGCCCTGATACACGAACAACGCGTTGTAGCCGTTCCCGTTCAGCTTGTGGCCGCCGCCGTTGATCGTGACCGAGACGCCGCCGGCCAGGTTCAACGCGTAAAGGTCCTCAACCGCCGGCAGATTGGTGCCGTTGAAACTGATGGAGGCGCCGCCATCCGTGCCCTCGGTGATGTCCTGGGTGAAATTGATGGTGTAGCTGCCGCTGGCGCCGGATGAATCCACGGTGGCGATGGCCTGGTTCAGCTGCGCCTGGTTTGCGACGTTCAAAATTGTCGTCTCGCTCATATCGCCCCCGCGTTGAAAATTTTTGCGCAACGAGTTGTTTCCAAAATCCGTTGCGGTTCAAGGCCCCGAATGCAAATTGAGACACTGGGAATGATAATTGAGACAAATCGACGGGTCCGGCCGCCGAGAGACAAGCGAAACGTGAGAAAGCGGGCGGAATGCCGCAACCTGGCATTGTTATGACAGGGCGTTGCGCGGCGGCGGCGGGTTTGCTGTAGTTGCCGGTCATGAACCAGACGGCGAAACACATCGAAGCCGAGACGCGCTACCGCGCCGGAGATTTTTTAGGCGCCGCGGCGCTGCTGGCGGCGCAGGCGGAGACGGCCGACACGCTGCGGCTGCGCGCCCTCTGCCTGGTGAAGCTGAACAACACGGCCGAGGCGCTGACATTGTTCGAACGGGCGCGCAACATGGCGCCGGAGGATCCGTGGGTGGCGCTGCATTTTGGCATCGGCCTGCAAAGCGCCGCGCGGCATCAGGAGGCGGCGAAAATGTTTCGCGCGGCGGCGGCAAAACTGACGGAAGATCCGGCGCCGTGGTTGAATCTTTCGGCATCTCTGCTGGCGGTGGGGGATTTGAACGGCGCCATCGCGGCGGCGCGCAAGGGGCGGCTGCGGCGCGACAAAATGCCGCAGGCGCATTATGTGGCGGGGCTGGCCTATCTGGCCGCCGGGCTTTTGGACAGAGCGGCGGATTGTTTTGCCACGGCCACGAAACTGGCGCCGGATTTCGCCGATGCCTGGGTGAATCTGGGGGTGGCGCGCTACCGCAGCGGCAAGATTCTGCTGGCGCGCGAGGCGATGCGCGCGGCGCTGCGGGCCGACCCCGGGAACGTGGCGGCGGCAGGGAATCTGGGGGCGTTTCTGCGGCTGACCGGAGAGGTCGAGGCGGCGGAGACGGTGCTGCGGAACGTGATCGCGGCGAACCCGAACGCCGCCACCGCGCGGATCAATTTCGCGGCGGATCTGCTGCAGGAGGACCGGGCGGCGGAGGCGCTGGAGGTGCTCGACGGCGCGTCGCCTGAGGAAGGCGAGATGCGCCAGCAATGGGCGCTGCAGCGCATTCTGGCGCTGATCCGGCTGGGGCGCATGCGCGAGGCGCAAGCGGCGCTGGAGGCGCTCGGCCCGGTGCCGCCGGCATTGCGGCCGTTGGTGTTATGGCGGCGCGCCTTGCTGGCGGCGGCGGCGGGCGACGAGGCGGCGGCGCGGGCGGCGGCGCGCGACATGGGCGCGGCCCTGCGGGATAGCGCCGCGATGGTGCCGGAACACGCCATCATGGCGCATTACGATCTGGCGAAATTCTGGTCCCAGCGCGGCGACCATGACGGCGCGTTCGGCCACTGGACGCAGGGACACCGGGAGCTGGCGCGGTTTCAGCCATTTTCCCGCAGCGCGCACGCGGCGTTTATCGATGCCAACATAGCCACGTTCAATGCCGCGCGGTTCGCCGGGCCGCGCGCCAACAATAACGACCCGGCGCCGGTCTTCGTGGTCGGCATGCCGCGTTCGGGCACCACGCTGACCGAACAAATTCTAGCGGCGCATTCCATGGTGCACGGCGCCGGGGAGCGCGCCGCGCTAGGGCGGTGTTTTTGGGAGCAGGGCGGCGGCGAGACCGCCGCGGCGGTGCGCCGCGCCGCGAGCCTGCAGCCGCCGGCGCTGGATGAACTGGCCAAAAAATACCTCGCCGAGCTGCATGCGCTGGCCCCGGATGCGGCCCGAATCGTCGATAAGATGCCGGCGAATGCGAATTACCTCGGGCTGATGGCGGTGCTGATGCCGGGGGCGCGGGTGATCGCCTGCGAGCGCGACCCGCGCGACATCGGGCTGTCGATCTTCACCTTCCGGTTCTACGGCGTGCACGCCTATGCCAATGATCTGTCTGATCTCGGCTGGTATATCGGCCAGCACCACCGGCTGATGGCGCATTGGCGCGCGGCGCTGCCGAACCCGATTCTAACGGTGAAACTTTCCGACTGGGTGGATGATTTTGATGGCACGCTGCGGCGGGTGCTGAAATTTCTGGACCTGCCCTACGATCCGGCCTGCGAACGATTCCACGAGGTGGACCGCCGCGTGCGCACCGTCAGCCGCACGCAGGTGCGCTCCCCCGTCAACGCGGCCGGCATCGGCCGCTGGCGCGCCTATGAGCGGCACCTGCAACCCCTGATCACCGCCCTCCGCGCCAGCGGCGTTTTGACCGAAACCGAAAAACCACACGATCCGCACCGCCAACGCGCCGATGAATGTCCGCTTCAGGGTCAATGCGCGTTTTGCACCAATTACCATTTTTAGGCGCGAAGCTGCCTGCCGTCCTGCTTCCTGACTGGCTGAGAGCATTCGTAATCGGCCTTAATCGAGTGTGGAATCAACGCGCTTGGTCCCGACAACGCCGTCAGGCGGGTGGCGATGGCTATGGCGCCTAATATCGTGCCGTGGATCACCGCCGCCTGCGCGCGGGAAAAGCTGCTCGCCACTGGGGTGGGTGCCGCGATCTACGCCGCCGCGGATGCAGGCGAGATTAACGCCGACGAAGCCGCGATGCTGGTGCGATCGGTGCTATCAGCCGGCGTCGATACCACGGTGACCGGCATCGGCAGCGCGCTGTGGTGCCTGGCGCAAAATCCTGATGCGTTCGACGCTCTGAAAGCCGATCCTAAGCTCGCGCGGCCCTGTTTCGAGGAAGTGCTGCGCTACACCTCCCCCGTCCACACCTTTGCCCGCACCGCCGCGCTCGATACTGAAGTGGCGGGTTTCGGCATTCCCGAGGGGGCGAAGATTTTATGCGTGCTGGGCGCCGCTAATATGGACCCGGAGAAATGGGGCGATCCGGAAAATTTTCGGATCAACCGGGGCCCGGTCGGGCACCTCGCCTTCGGTGTGGGCATTCATGGCTGCGTCGGGCAGAACCTGGCGCGGGTGGAGTTGGAAGCCGTGCTTGTGGCCCTCGCACGGAAGGTGGCGCGCATTGAGGCGGCGGGCCCGGCCGTTTGGCGCCCGAACAATGCGATCCACGCGCTGGACCGGCTGCCTTTACGCTTTTATTGAAAATGACGGAGCGATCATGATCAACATTGTATTTGTCGCAACCGATGGAGCGCGCGTGACGGTTCAGGCGCGCGCTGGTGATAGCGTTATGCAGGCGGCTGTTTCCGATGGCGTGGCGGGGATTGTTGGCGAATGCGGCGGGTCGATGATGTGCGCGACTTGCCATTGCTATGTCGATGAGGCGTGGGCTGGGAAGGCCGGTGCGCGCGCGGAGGGCGAGGAGGAGATGCTGGAGAGTGCCGCAGACGAAGTGCGCGAACAATCGCGCTTGTCCTGCCAGATCAAGCTTACGCCAGCATTCGATGGCATTATAATTCATTTACCAAAAAACCAGCGCTGACGATTTTCCCCTGAATTTCGACGGCAGCTATCGAGCAGACGGAGAGTGCGCCTGAATGACCGGGATGAAGCGCAAACCCGTCCTTTCTTACGCAGCCTGGCTCAGCCGCCTTCGGCCCGCTTGCTCTGGGATTGACAACCCGACGAGCTGACCAATCCGGCGGAACCTCCGTCCTGGCGAGTCCTTGTCAGAAGAAGGCGAGCGGTCCCTGAAATGATCCAATCGGCACGAGATGGGTAACGAGACCAAGTTGAGGCTGCCAATGGTGCAGCAGCATAGCCGGCGGCTCGATAAAGGACGCAGGTTTGGCGTTCTGATCCAAACGCAATGCGATTGCGGTGGTAGTGCTCGGCGCCGTCATCAGCATTGTACCGCCGAAGCG
>Ga0116231_10010841_pt1 | contig 14381 bp, 15 predicted proteins | sample S1TSphgellanicum_2_FD_89695 | JGI IMG/M metagenome (GOLD analysis project Ga0116231, IMG submission 89695) | Host-associated microbial communities from peat moss isolated from Minnesota, USA - S1T2_Fd - Sphagnum magellanicum MG | ecosystem: Host-associated > Plants > Peat moss > Unclassified... | reverse complement strand
TCTTTTATATGTTTTGTTTGGGGTGTGGTGGTGGGGGGGGGGGGGGGGGGGGTGGGTGGGGGGGGGGGGGGGGGGGGGGGGGGGGGGGAGGGGGGGGACGGGGGATTTGAAGTTGTGATCATGTCCATGCTTGAAGTAGGCATATTGCCCATTTGAAAATGCCTTATTTTAGGTATTGTTCACATTAACTTCCTATTTGATTATTGCAGCTAGGCTGCTAGACCAAGGTGGATAATAAAGGTCATATGATTAAATGTGAAATAGCTTGGGTAGAAAATTGTTTCAAGTGTGGTGCTAACCAAGAATTGATCACATTGTAATGAAGTAAAATATATGAAATAAAAAAGATGCTTCCAATTATACTAGTTTCAACTCAATCAAAATAACTTTATTTCTCATAATTATGTGACTTATTGGCTCTTAGACCTCTTTAATATTAAGGACTACCCTAAGGACATTCCCCTTCAATTTACTAAATACATGGGAGTAGGTGGAGCTTCAACTTAGAGTATCCCCACCAAGGGGCACAAAAAGACATGGTAATGGTAATATTGGGGTCTTGTGAGTTCATAAGATAGGTGTCTTAACATCGCAACATCACTATAATTGTTTTTGCTAGCTATGGTGAAAAATATCTTTGGGCATGGAATCACGTTGTAACATTCCAAGCGTTAAACCACACATTGCACAATGTCAACCCTATTCTTCCACATCTATGTTTCGCTCTTTTTTCACACACAAACAAAAATCTTACACTTCTTTTTCAATACACCCAAGTTGCAATCTTCCACTTTCAAAATTGCAACTCCCTTTTCAAGTTTTCCTCCACTCTTCTTGCACTTGTCTCAAAGAACAAATCAAAGCAAAATCAAAAGAATTGAACACACACAATGCCAATGCCATCTTTCTTCTATGGCATCCTAGCTCCACTCCCGAACACTTCCACTTGGCTCCCAAAATTGCAACTCCTCTCCTATGTTAAAACAAAAACAATCACACATACATACACCTCACAAAAGAATTTCTTTTGAATTGCAAAGTTAATGTCTTACTTCAAATCCGAAGAGTCAAGTGGCTTTGTTTCACTTGAATTACATATGGTAGCTCCAAAACCCATCCTCTCATGCAACATACAAAATGAAAAAAAAACTATCCACATTCCTCAAACACACTATAATTTATCCTCTCTTCAAATTGACATGCTCCTTCCACACACCCACAAAATAAAAATAAAAATACGTCTCTCCATGTACATCTATTGTATGCTCGACTCTATTCAAACTAAGAAGAGTCACCTTTTGAACCCTAATTTGTGTCTTGCTACAAATAAAAAGCAATGCAAAAACATCAAGCGCCTTTGCCACTCCACAAGTGCAGTTAAGTTGACTATTGATGATAAATTTGTGTACAATGCCACAAATTGTCACAACAAATTAATTTTACTACCCTTCTATTGTGGGTATGGGTGGGGGATGCTTTTATGTAATGGATATTGTTTCCATCTTTTTAAAGATGACTTTTGTATTTGGGGGGGGAGACGGGGGAACGATAATATGATTTGGTTAATTATAATATTTAGCATACACGAATAGTGAACTCCAACTACTTTTTAATGGAGGTAGGGTAAGTATGCCCATGATCGAATAAAGGTTGGTGATTGAATGGCCTTTGAATACAAGCCAAATTTGATGATAATTTTTTTCACTATTGGTAACCATGCAACAAATCACCTATTATTGAACATCTTTGATAGTTGACATTGTGTTTAAAGATTTTGAAAAACTTGACCAATCATGGGTAGTAAGTTGTTTGAAAATGGGTATATGCAAAAAAAATTATCAAGAAATATATGATCAATGTTCACATAGTGGTGTTTGATAATGGGTATATTTTGTCATTTCAAGTAGGAAGTAATTGAGTGGTAATAGGGTCATATGGTTAATTAAACTAGCAAAACATTGATTGGTGATTGGAAAGAAGGCTATATCATGTAACAAAAAATGTTCATAAACCAAAAAGAATATTCCTACAAAAGAAATAACAAGATGTTCATAAATTGGCAACCTTGGTGTACCATATGGGAAATGATTCATTGGTCATTGGAAAGTAGCTTCACCAAAAAACACAAGTGTGCATAATATAGAAAAAGAAATTGTAGATGGGGGAAAATAGGAAAGTAGCGTATATTTGGACACTCTATATAACATCGAAAGACTACGTCCACTTAAACCTTAAAATATTATTCCATGTTGAATCCAATCTACAAACTAATGTGGTACACTATTAACTATTACCTCTCCACACACACCAAGTTCCAAATCAAACACAATTCCTTTTTAAAATACATAAGGAATCAACAATTCAAGAGCAAGAACTAATTATGCATGGAGATTGCATTTACTTATATAAGAACATAATATTTTTCAAAAAAATGTTTTTCAAACATGTCCTTTTTAACACCTATTGTAAAAGTTGAACTCCAAGGTTTTTTTGAAAGTTTTAGTCCCTAATGTAATTGTTTTGAGGCATACAATAGAGAAATCTGAAATAGATGGACAAATAAAGGAGAAATCAAATCTAAATGGGGAAAAAAAAAAACCAATAATACAAGGAAAAATACTCAAAGTTCATATATTATTATTGAGTCCAAAAGTTTAAAGTCCTACAAGTGCCATCATCAAGTTCAAAAAGAGGTAGACTATAAATAGTTCTTTATGTTCCATTGCACTGCACATGAATATTCATTTGCATGACCTACACATCAACAACAGACCAAGACTTAGTTTGGGAAGGCTTTGCTAATTTCCACCATCTCATTGATTCATTTGAAGAATTAAAATTGTATGTTGTAGAAACTTACCCAAACCTAGTAACTTATTTTTTGCAATCCTAGTTTTGTTACATGAAATAAAGGGCATACCTCTAATGGGACCATTGTAACCCCCACTATTTGGAGGCAAAGACCAAGAGGAATTGAACATTGAAAATTTCAACAATGTAAGGTAAGGGCCAACAAGAGATACCAAGATAGAGAAGGACAAGGACATTCATGGACTATTGAACAAGTAGTCTCTATGTTCTAAAGAAGCAAAGGAGTGGGGTGCAAGCTTTTGAGCAAAATGAGCAAGATAACCAACAACCCCCACTTGCCACACCAACCACATAAATCAAAACAAGGGCTAACAAGGTATTAGTTGCCCTACCTCATGGCAAATGGACAAATGAACAACTAGAAGAAGGTACAAATGATGTGGAAATAGGTAAACCTTTTTGAAAAGGGCCACCAAGCATGGGATATACCATTAACTTCACTTTTATGCAACTTGAAAGGAAAAACTAAAGCAAGAAATAGATACCCATTGGGTGTGTTGACAAGTTTAAAAGATGAGGCATTTAAACCATAAGGTAGTGTAATATTTAAATTATGGCCAAAAGAGGTTTTCATGAGGTTTATGACACCATACCTAAGCCTTGGGAATTTTTCAATTGTGTTGTCATTACAATAAGATAGTCTTATGTGTTTTTTACATATTTTGGGTTGAATGGATGTGGGATGATTACATCAAGAAGTGCAAATTAGTTTCAAGCATGGTTATGTAAAAAAAGGCCCATATGACTTCATTTTTTTCAAGGAGTGGTTGTCTTTCAAAAAGTATGTCTTAAGTGGTATTTTTCAAGGTAATCGACATCTTTTGATCTTAGATGGTCATGGCTCACATGTCATAATTGAAGCAATAGAGCAATTAATTGAATTTAGGTTAGATACAACAACATTACCTTCACACACCTTGCACATCCTCCAACCCTTGCATGTGTTTTTATCCAAGTCATTCAAAATAGCCTTTAGAAAGGCTAGAAATTAAACCATGGCAAGAAACAACTACATTGAGTTCAACAAGGTCACATTGGTGGGGTGGTTAACCAAAGCCTTGGAAAAATGTTTGAACAAACAAAATATCAAATCAAGGTTTGGGGTTATAATAATATTTCCTTTGAAGCCTATTGCCAAGGTTGAAAAAAAGGTCCAAATGTAGTGTATACAATAGGCTAAGACCATGAAGACACTTATTTCTCAAATTCAATAATAATAATGGAAAAGTAAAACAATGACATTAAACAAGAGGTTTCTATTGTGATTGTACCACAAGACAAATTGCCCTAACAACTTAGAATGGGACCACCCTAGGTGGAGATGAATGTTAAAAAAAGGATATATAGCAATAAGCATACATGCAAGTTGATATGATTAAAGAACATATGTCGACAAGTCAAGACATGACAAAATAGGCAAAACAATGTGATAGAGTAGGCAAATCAGTATGACAATATAGGCAAATTGGTATGGCAACATATCATTATGGCAATATTGTGTAGTCGATTTGTGGCAAGTCGATTTGCCAAACAGTTAGGCAATTATAACCATTTTGCAAGGAATATAAAAATACATTTTGATTGACTTGAAGGGGGTTCTAATGGTCATTGTTGGTATGCTTCTATTGATCTATTAGGTAAGAGAAGTAAACAAAAGAATCATGAAAGGAAGAAAAGGGGATAAAAATTGTAGAGCTTCGTAGTTTTATTGAAATATAAAAAATGTTATTTCTTCAATTTTGTGGTGTTTAACATTGTATGTGGATTTAATTGAATTAATTTCCAAAACTAAAATGGATTGAATGTTGTCCTAGTTAGTATGTTTGCATGGTACTCATTATAATGGAACCAAACAAGGACCTAGTAGTGATATACAAATAATCGATTCAATCATGGAATATTAAATTTAACACCTGCAAAATTATATCACTAACATTTGGCAACCATGTTGGGAATAATTCAATTTGTTGTTGGAGAAATTGGAAGATTTGACATGTAATTTCTTCAAATTCATGTGAGATGTTTCCACTTTACATTTAATTTAATGGAGATTAAAGAAAGGAAAATGGAAATAGATGAAATTGAATTGGGATTTTGCTTAATACATGTTATTTATATGGTATTACATTGTGGATACATAGCCTTAATGGGTGTTTATAGAATTGAAAGGAAACATAGTGGAATGAATAAGATGACTGTTTTGGGGGCTAAACAAGTATTAAAATTTTAAAATTTATTCACTTATTATGAACAAGACATGGACAATCAGTGTTATTACTAGATTATTATAATAATGTGTATGAAGGACATTATGAGAAATGGTAGATTATGACTTTTGTTGAAAAAGAAGATGAATGGATAAAAAAGATTATAACCATAGAAAAAGATAAACAAAAATTAAAGATGAATTATACTTACATGGTTGGAATTTTTATTTATATACACCAAGGAATGCACCAAAATAAGATGAATGGGGTAATTTTAAAGAGAAATTTAAAGCACTACCTAAAAACATACAAGAATTGATTATTAAGAAAATACATGGTGGTATTGAGGTGTGGTGTATACAACATATATCACTTATTATTGATGTTACAAAATTGACAAAATATAGAAGATGGTTACCAATAATTATATGCATAATCACACTAATTCCTATGAAGAAAGTTTTTGTACCGCATCATTCAATCCAATTCCTTGATAGAAGAAAATTTACTAGACCCAATATTAATGCATTAATAGAAGAATGGATGCAAAGTGACATGTTTTGGGCACCCAGGTTTACATGTTTTGAATATGTTATGAGAACAAAAGGGAGTGAAAAATACATATATAGCATAATTGAATTAAAAGAATTTTGGTCTACAATCAAGATTCCAGACTTGTATGAAAATTAAAAAAATGGGAGTGGCAATAGAACTGGTTATAGAAGAAAAACAAGAATTTTTGTTTGGAGCCTATGTCAAATAGAGATAAAGAAAGAGAAGAGAACAATAGATTGAGAGATTGGAGAAAAGAAAATTGAGAAGAAGCTAGAGAGGTTGTTATTACAACCCAACAATCTATTACCCATAATAGATGGAGAGATCTTGGTGTAATCTTCAATTCACCAATAACATATCAAGTACTTGAACATGTAAAAGAAGTGGTGATTACAATTGCTCAAATTAATGTTGAGAAAGTAAATGGATCAACAAGTGATGGAACTCAATAGTCTACACAAATGGGCTCATCAAATGTTAATCATGAATATCAAGAACCAATTGAAGAATTAAATATGTTGTTACTAAATACACAAGAAACTATTGTTAATGTGTTTGGGACAATCAACTAGGTGACAAAAGAAGGGTGGCCTTGAATACCAAGGCGACAAGCTAATGGAAAATCAATGAGAACTTTGAATGATGGTGGAAGTAATGACCGACCACTAGAGAAAGAACTATTTGGAACAACTCCGAGTCTTGATTTGTTTAATATAATAACTTTGTCAATTTGACAACTAATAGTTGCTACAACGGTGATGAACATGAATCCAATTATGGCGGTTGTACTTGTTAATGTTTTGTGCATTCAACGATTAAAGTATCATGATAATGATGATCTTGTTGTGCATATTTGACAATTAACTAAAGTTTGTGTGATTAATGTAGAAGATACAAATGATCATAAATTCCAATATTTTCCCAATTCTCTTAGAGGGAGAGCTACTAATTGGTTTGATAGGTATGGGATGATTCATCTAGCGGCAACATGAGATGAAGTACAATGGGCTTTCATTAGTCAATTTAGTGAAATTTGTAGTGAAGGACAAGCAACTACAACTTTGAGATATGCAAAACAAAAGAAATATGAGTCTATAAAACATTACTATGATAGGTTTTTGCAACTTTGTGTTGTTATTCCATAGCAACCATATGATATTTATTTAAGAGAAACATTTAAAGAAGGATTGAGAACCAAAGTCAAAATGGCCATTATAAGTATGTCGTGAAGAACTTTGGTAGAAATAGCAAAATTGAAATTATGATAAAAGAAGAAATGTTAGTAAGAAAGAAAAGTATAGCGAGATATCGCCAAGACTCTAATAGTGGAGAATTAAAAGATTTTGATGAAAAAAAAAACCAAAAGAGAAAAAAACAAAAAATCATTCTGAAACTATTAAAAGAGGTGTGTATTGTCAAAATTGTTATAATGAAGGACACCTTACAAATGAATGTAGATTATTGAACAAATGTTGTCAAATATGCATAGAATGATCATAATACTAATCAATGTACCAACAAAGTAGTGGTTGGAAGATGTCCTTTGAGGGAAATTGTTCCAATGCATGTGGTAAAAGCATAAGCACCAATTGTGCAAGAGCAAAAACAATTATAGGATCATAACACACCAAATAATCAATTTGGAAATCAACAATATAATTCAAGGCCAAATGGTCAAAATTGGAGAGGCAATGGTCAGAAGAATTTAAATAATTGGTATAACCAACGCAAGTATAATCAAAATAATAGATTTTGACAGAATAGAGTAAGATGTCTTTGTTGTCATAAAGGACATGTAAAAGTTGATTGTCCTATGTGGAAGAAAGTAATTGAAGAGGAAGAGAAGAATTCCAAATTGAAAGTTGGAATTAATGTTGCCATGGTCAAATGAGACCAATTGGTTATTGATGTGTGCGTGACCATGTGAGGTCAAAAGGCAAGTATGCCAATAGAAAAGCCTCCACACAGAGAGGTCAATCTTACATGGGGTTGACAAACCAAATGGGAGAAAGAAAAGAAGGTTCATTTGGATGCAATTTAAAGAACTATAGAAAATTCAAGAGTTTGAAAATAGACCCATTGAAGTAGAAATGTTATCTGCCAACTTGAAACCAACCAAGTTGTTTATTCAACCATGAGGGCTGAATGGAGAAGTGCCATTGGGAATGATAAAGGAAGTCGATTTGCCAAGTGGTTACAAAGGGTTAGTTGAATTGACCAATTGATTATGCCAAGCTAGCAAGAGTTGGCATACCAACCAAAGTGCACATCGACATGAGAAATCAATATGATGGGAAGTAGTCATATTATGAATGGAAGTGACAAGTTCATAGGCAAGGTCGATTTGATGAAAGCAAATGAATCATAGGGAATTGACAAAGGCCTGGATAAGGGAAAATCAACTTGTCTAAAGAACCAAAACAAAATGATTATATAGAATGTAGTGGTAAACCAAAATGGTACGTTTGAGGACAGTTAGTTCAAACACATAATGGGTTTGGAGTTAATATGGACTTAGTAATAGAAGTTACAGAAGCGATTGGAAATTGGAAATTGGAAATGAAGTTGGGATGGTTGATGAAAATTTGTCCTCAATTAAAAGGGATGGTAAAAAAATCTTTGATCAAAATGAAAGAAGATCAAGTTGTAGATGTTTGCAAAGTAACAACAAAGGTTGAAGATTTTGATGAAGTTATGTCAATTGTTCAAGTTCAGGTGAGAAAATTTAAAATAATATGTGTTACTAGGTAGTGGCTCTGGTGTGATTATTATCTCTAAGAGTGGAAGCTTATCTTTAAGAGTCTAACAAAGAAACTTTGATTGAGAAGACCTCAATTGGCTCCATTTGTGGTGCGAATGGTTGACCAACAGAAGGTGTAGCTAATTGGTTTGATTAGGAACTTGAACTTGGCAGGTTATGATTACAAATTTTCAATCATTGTATTGAATATGGAGAATGGAGTGGAAGCTTATTCCATGTTATTGGGATGGCCATGGTTGAAATTAGCTAGAGCTCATCACAACTAGGGTGATAATACCTTCATTATTATTTCAGGAGAATGAATTGCAACGTTAAGCACAATAAAACGAATTAATATTAATTCATCATTATTGCCAAAAAATTTAGATGATGAATTTGATTGGGAAAAAAACTTATTAGAACGAGAATAATAGTAACTTTATAATGTAATAGCAAAATTATGGCATGTAGGGGAAATAACACTTGAAGAACTATATTTACAAAAAGAAATAGATTGTGGGATGTTACAACTAGAAGACAAAGTTGATTACTTGGTGTATTTTATGAGCACCAACTAGGGGTAGTTTTGATATTGGATGAAGCTACCAACATCATTGTCAAAGATAAAATATTGTTGGTTGGATAGTGATATTCGAAGAACTATTAGTTAAACTCAATTTGGGAAACAAAAAAGAACCTAAATTAATTAATGATGTACTACTAAATGCATTTCAAGCACAAATTTAAAAAGGCATTAATGGAATACAAAGATGTTTTTGCATGGAGCTACAAGGAGTTAAAAGGAATTCCAAGAGAGGCATGTGAGCATAAAATTGAACTAATGGTGAATGTTCAACCTACTAAACAAAAACAACACAAAATGAATCCAAATTATGCATTAAAGGTTAGAGAAGACCTTGATAAATTACTAGATGTTGGATTTATATATCTTATATTAACCATTCAATGGTTATCCCCTATAGTAATTGTGCCAAAGAAAAATGGCAAATTGCGTATATGTGTGGATTATTAGAAATTAAATGCCCAAACCAAGAAGGATCCATTTATGTTACCTTTCTTAGATTCAATTCTTGATTTAGTGGCCAAACATGAAATGTACTCATTTATGAATGGTTATAGTGGTTACAACCAAATTAAAATGGTAAAAAAGGACAAAGAAAAAACAACATTTATTTCAAATATGGGTGCATATGCATGTAACGTTATGCCATTTGCACTATGTAATATTCCTACCACATTTCAAAAAGTGATGACCAAAACCTTTAAAGAATATTTGAATAAATTTATGCAAGTATTCATTAATGATTTCAATGTATATGGAAGTAAAAAGGACCACTTAAGTCAATTACAAAAATGCTTGGAAGAATGTAGACAAAATGGCATAAGTCTTAACCTAGAAAAATGTGCATTCTATGTTAATTTGAATGTTCTACTTGGACACATTGTTTGTAGTCATGGTTTATAAATGGATCCCAAAAAGATTATTGCAATCATTACACTGCTAGTACTAGTTAATGTGACAGAAATAAAAAAAGATTTTTGGGAACAGTTGGTTTCTATTGACATTATTTCTAAGACTTTGCCAGCAAAATGACACCCATGTGCAAATTGTTAAAGAAAGATGAGGAATTCAAATGGACTAAAGCTTGCAACAAATCATTGGGAGTCAATGAAAGCATCTATGACATGTTTGTAAGTGTTAAATATGGTACCAAATTGGAAAATTGAATTCCATGAACATACCAATGCATCAAACTTTGCTCTTGGGGTTATGTTAGGTCAAAACCTAGATAATGCCATTGATAGACCAATATAATATGCAAGTAGACTTATGAATAGTGTAGCAAAAAATTATACAACAAGTAAAAAGAATCTTTGGCAATGATATATGTTGTGAAGAAATTCAAACACTATTTGTTAAAAAATAGTTTTATTTTATTTATAGATCATTAGATGTTACTGTATATAGTGAACAAACCAATACTAATAAGTCAAATTACCATATGGATTTGATTCTTACAAGAGTTTGATTTTAAAGTTGTCTACAAACCGGGTAGAGTTCATTTCTTACTCGATTACTTGTCCAAAATTAGTCACGAGGAACCAACAAAAGGGGTAGATGATCAATTACCTAACGCTCATTTATTTAATGTAGGAGTCGATTGTTATGGTCAAATCATAGAATATTTAAAGAAAGGATACTTTGACAACGATGTAAATAAAGAGGAAAAAAGTCAAATTGTCATAAGGGCTAGGCCCTACACATTATATGATAGACAACTTTATAATTTAAGTTGTGTTGAAACCTCATGTCCACCCTAGCTTGTATGATGTTCTTGGTTTGTTTAGCCAAAAGGTGAATTCAAAAAAAAGAACATGCCTCCTTCCAAACTTGGTGGTAGTGTGGCACAATTCTAATATAGCATATGGTGGTATGATGCCAAAATAGCCTTGAGGTTACAATATTATATTGGTAGGCATTGATTCTTATCACTGATGAATGTTAAAAAATAATTTGAGTTTTTTGACATCATAATTTTTTTTTGGTATACATTGACATGAACAAATTTTTAATTAATGGTTTTGGGACATGTCCCATTTTTTTTCATTAGTCATTTTTACCTTCACAAGACATAAAGAAAAATTATTGAAAAAAAACCAGCTCCCAACCACTTTGAAATATATTTTCAAATTGTTTGATTAATAGATTTTGGTGGTTTCGACCTTATCACCCAACGCTTTTGAAGTCTTGGTTTCAATCTTTTGATGAATAGGTTTTTGTAATTGAATGGTCTCTCCCAATCTTTTCTAAAGGATATTCAATACCCTCCAACAAGTTTTTTCCATATCCTATTTGTGGAGGATCACATGGTTTTGTGTAGTGTGTAATTTGTGTCTTCTACCATCAAAGTTTAAAACTTGTCTTGATAAAAAAATATATCAATGTTTTGTTGTTCCTTGCTAGGATTTGAACCTAGGACTCTATGAAAATAGGAACCAATACCCCCCACTAACCTACTTTTTAGCACATACAACAATATGAACTTTTGTATTTCATTAATTTTTTGCAAAACATAAGTCAAACCTTACACAAAACCATGCAAGGTGTTGCATTATCACTTCAAGAATATTTATTAAAGGTATTTAGTGTCCTTCATCCTTCCCTCCTCCACAAACTTAAGTAAAAAAATTAAAAAATTGGCAAGATAAAGGATTTTGATGATTTTGATTATGACATTTTTATAGTTCCTTAAGTTGCATAAATTTCATCCAAAGTCATCACTAATAATGTATTATTGTCTATTGCCCATAATTTAACATAACCTTCATTTTTCAAAAACAAAATCATCCTTTGTCAAAAGGAGAGGCAAAATCTTTTATGTAAAAAAATGGATGCACCCTTGACCATTGTGTCAAATGCGTCTACATGATTACATGACACAATGGTCAAGGCTTGTTCAATTTCTAATACATAATCCATGATGAAAATTTTCACTATTTTTTTAACAACTCGCCACTACTACAAAAATGGGGTGTAATTCACTAGGCTAAATCATTATAAGACCTTAAAAGTGAAACATGTTCATTGTAATTTAGTAATTTCACCTTGGTTAAAATTATTTCACTATAATATCATTATGTAAACATCATGTTTCATTATTAGTTGACATAATTCACTATTATAATTTACTGTGATAAATACGTTTATCTTTATGTTGTTATTTTAAATACCCTATGATATACCATGTATTATTTTAGGTTACCTTAATTATTTTAATTTATACCATGAGTTATTATAAATGATTATACTTTAAACTATTATACGTTGTTCTACCTTAAGGTATTCTAGTTAGTTTATTATAGGTTTTTTACTTTAAATTATTTTAAATTAAATTATTCAACTAACCTTAGGCTATACTTTAGATTATTTTACTTTAAGTTAATATATATTATTTCAAGTTATACTTTAAGTTATTTTATATTAAATATAACAATTTAAAATAATATATAATATAATATAATGACCTAAAATAAAACAACCTAAAATAATTAATAATAGCATATGAAAAAAAAACATACAATAAAATAACTACTAATAGCTTATGATAATATACCCTAAAATATCCAACAATAACTTATAATAAAATAACCACCAATAACCACTAATAACCATTAATATAATAACCACCAATAACCATTAATAGAATAACCACTGATAATCATTTAACATTAATAACCACTAATAACTATTAATAAAATAACCATTAATAACCACTAGTAAAATAACTACCAAAAGCCATTAATAAAATACCCATTAATAACCACCACTAGAATAGCTACCAATAGCCATCAATATAATAACTACTAATAGCTATTAATAGAATAACTACTAATAGCTATTAATAGAATAACCATTAATAGCCACCATTAGCATAACTACCAATAGCCATTAATAAAATAACCATTAATAGCCACCAATAGTATATCTACTAATAGCCATTAATAAAATAACCATTAATAACCACCAATAGTATATTTACTAATAGCCATTAATAAAATAACCATTTTTAGCCACCATCATAATAACGACCGATAGCCATTAATACAATAACCATTAATATACACCAATAGAATAAACACCAATAAAATAACCACCAATACCACTCAATAAAATAAACACCAATAGCCACCAATAGAATAACCGTTAACATGCACCAATAACCACCAATAACATAGGCATTAATAGCCACCAATAGAATAACCAACAATAGCCATCGATAAAATAACCAATAATAGCCACCAATACAATAAGCACTAATAGGCACTAATAAAATAACCAACAATAGCCACTAATAGAATAACCAATAATAGCCACCAATAGAATAAACACCAATAGCTACCAATAGATAACCAGCAATAGGCACTAATATAATAACCACAAATAACCTATGGTAATATAAGCCTATAATAACCAATAATAACATAAGGTGAAATAACTTTCAATAACCAAAAGTAACCAACAATAACCTTACATAGTCAAAAGTAACCTAAGATGAAATAACTTATAATAACCACAAATAACCTAAAGTGAAATAGCTTTGTGAGCCATACCAACACAACCATGTGCGGTAGTCTCAGTTTTTAACAGTTATATCAGGGTTATTTGAATGGGGTGAGGTTATTAAGGGCTTTTAGCGACTTCATAGGTGATGAGTGTGCATGGTGCGAAGGGGGTTGTTTTTTTTTCCGAAATGCGTTATTGGTGATTAAGGAGTTGGATTAGTTCTTTTCTTCAGCAAAAGCTAATAACCGTAGTTTTAGAAACTTTGTTGCATAATTAGGGGCGAGAAATCTCTAGAGGGTTGGGGGTAGAAGTAGACACCAAAATTTACGGTATTCAACACAACATTAGTCTTGTTATGGTATTTAGAAAATAGCAAGGATGTTAAAAATTCTTAAGGCAGTCGAAGGGGTGTTGATGAAAGATTTAATAGAGGTAGAATAATCTTCAAGTCGTTGAACATAAGGTTAATTCAAGGCAACTCAACAATTAAACATATAGTATGATAGTGTGCTAATAGCAACAGGAATCTGATGATAATTGAAACATTTATTTATAATAGGGATAAGCTTAGCAAGGAGCTATAAGTACATGTAGAATCCTGAGTTATGCCTTAGTGATAGTTCATAACTGCAGGAAATCTAAGATGCGCCGGATGGTGCGAACCAAGTAGTTCGCCTTGCTATTGGGAGGAAGTCGACGAATCGAATCGCGCAACCAACGATAATGACCAACACCGGGAACTAAAGACCATGCGAAGATAGAAGTATCTTCAGTTTCGTAACAACCTTCACAAACAGTCTCGGGTTCGTCACCAAAAGTGAGGTCAACTTGCAGCAAGATCACCAGGGTGCGAGAGTTCGGAGAAATGCGATAGTACCAGGCTCGAGGAGGTTCGACTTCAAGACGAGCACGCACTTCTCGA
>Ga0116231_10010839_pt1 | contig 14384 bp, 12 predicted proteins | sample S1TSphgellanicum_2_FD_89695 | JGI IMG/M metagenome (GOLD analysis project Ga0116231, IMG submission 89695) | Host-associated microbial communities from peat moss isolated from Minnesota, USA - S1T2_Fd - Sphagnum magellanicum MG | ecosystem: Host-associated > Plants > Peat moss > Unclassified... | reverse complement strand
TCTACGGCCTGGCCATGGCGCTCTCACTCGCCATCGTCGCGCTCTCCGGCGTGCTGCTCGCGATCCGCGGGAATTTTGATCCCTCGATCGGGCCCTCCCGGCTGATCTTCGGGTTTGAGGCGGTCATCATCGGCGGGCTCTCCAGCCTGTGGGGCACGCTGGCGGGCGGCATCATCCTCGGGCTGGTGCAGGCGATCGGCGCGCAGATCGACCCCGGATACCAAGTGCTGGCGGGACACCTGGCGTTCCTGCTGGTGCTCGCCATCCGCCCGCAGGGGCTGTTCGCGAAATGATGCCGGAGGGGTTTGGAGATGGGCTCGGGTCCGCAAGGCCAGCGGCTCCGCCCCTGGACCAGGCTGGGGCCGTAGGGCCTCAGCCCCCTAGAAGGTTTGGGAGAGGAGGGCGCTTGCTGCAGTCTCTCCAACTCCCGTCCCGCGAGCGCCCTCCTCTCCCAAACCTTATCCATTGGGGTTTGGGGCCTCTCGGCCCCAATCGGGGTCCAGGGGGCGAAGCCCCCTGGCCTTACTTGCCTCACGCCAGCCTCCAAGGACCTCCGGCATGAATGCGCAAACGGTTTCCCGGGCGACATTGTCCAGCCGGGTTGGGTTGGTGCTGGTGGGGCTGGCGGTGCTGGTATTGGCGGCGGCACCCTGGTGGGGCGGACCGCCGGTGATGAGCACGTTGATTGAGGTGCTGGTTTATGTGGGGCTGGCGAGTTTGTGGAATTTGCTGGCGGGGTATGCGGGCATCGTCTCGGTTGGGCAGCAGGCTTATGTGGGGGTTGGGGCTTATACGCTGTTCGGGCTTGCGAGTTTTTGGGGTGTTAGTCCGTTGATTGGGATTTGTGCGGCGGGGGTGGTGTGCGCGGTGCTTTCCGTGCCGGTGGCGGCGTTGCTGTTCCGGTTGCGGGGGCCGTATTTCGCGATCGGGTCTTGGGTGGTGGCGGAGGTGTTCCGGCTGTTGCTGGCCAATTGGCAGGGGCTGGGTGGCGGTTCGGGCACCAGCCTGCCGGCTGGGGTGATTATTGCGCTGGCGCCGACGCGGCATCAGCGGCTGGAGATTATTTATTGGATTGCACTGGCACTTTGCTGCTTGATGCTGTTGCTGGTGGCGCTGGTGTTGCGATCGCGGTTTGGGCTGGCGCTGACGGCGATACGGGATAATGAGGTTGCGGCGCGCAGCAATGGCGTAAGTGTGACGCGGGTAAAATTTCTGGTGTACATCGTGGCGGCGTTTGGCACGGGGATGCTGGGGGCGCTGATATTTTTCGCGCGGCTGCGGATATCCCCGGATGCGGCGTTTAGTGTGGATGACTGGTCGGCGCTGATTATTTTCATGACAGTGATTGGCGGGATCGGCTCGGTTGAGGGGCCGGTGATTGGCGCGGTGATTTTCTTTTTATTGCGCGGCGCGCTGGCGAATTTAGGCAGCATTTATTTGATCACGCTGGGGGCGATTGCGATTGCGGTGATGATGGTGGCGCCCAAGGGTTTGTGGGGGCTGCTGGCGGCGCGGACGGGGTGGGATGTGCTGCCGTTGAAGCGGCGGGTTTATCGCGGAGGGGGGAAGTAGCGATGGTTGCGACGCAGTCCAACAAGGTGATTATCACCTGCGCGGTGACGGGGGGGATTCACACGCCCACGATGTCCGGCGCGCTGCCGGTAACGCCGGATGAGATCACCGAACAATCGGTCGCGGCGGCGGAGGCAGGGGCAGCGATTTTGCATTTGCATGCGCGCGACCCGGTGGATGGACGGCCATCGCCTGATCCGAAATTGTTCATGGATTTTTTGCCGCGGATTAAGCAGCAGACCGATGCGGTGCTGAATGTGACGACCGGCGGCGGGTTGAACATGACGGTGGAGGACCGGCTGGCCGCACCGCTGGTGGCGAAGCCGGAGATGTGCTCGCTCAATATGGGCTCGATGAATTTTGCGATTTTTCCGCTGGCGGAGAAGTTCAGCGTTTGGAAGCATGGCTGGGAGGAGCCGTATTTACGCGGCACGGATGATTTTATTTTCCGCAATACGTTCAAGGATATTGCGCGGATTATCGAATTGCTGGGCAAGGGGCATGGCACCAGGTTTGAGCATGAATGTTACGATGTGGGGCATTTGTATAACCTCGCGCATTTTGTGGACCGCAAGGTGATTGAGCCGCCGTTTTTTGTGCAGACGATTTTTGGGATTTTGGGCGGGATTGCGGCGGATTGGGATAATTTGCATTTCATGAAGAAGACCGCGGATAAGTTGTTCGGGGCGGATTATGCGTGGTCCGTGCTCGCGGCCGGGCGGTTCCAACTGCCGTTTGTGACGCAGGCGGCGATGATGGGCGGGAATGTGCGGGTGGGGCTGGAGGATAATTTATATATCGGGAAGGGCAAGCTCGCGTCTTCCAATGCCGAGCAGGTGCGCAAGGTGAGGGCTGTGCTGGAGGCGCTGGATTTTGAGATTGCGACACCGGCGGAGGCGCGGGCGATGCTGAGGCTGAAGGGGGCGGATCGGGTGGGGTTTTGAGGGGGAGCGGCTTTTTCAAGACGTTTGATGGGTTACGCTTCGCTCACCCAACTCACACTGGCTGAACTGTTTCATTTCCAATGTGAATAAGCATGCCGGCCTGCACCGTCATGACGGGCAGGTGGCGCGGCTTTGGCCTAAAATTCCAAAAATTTTTTGCGGAGCTTTTTTTAAAAAAGCGACCGCTTGCTTCGCTCCTGCTTACCTGAAGAACTGGTTCTCCGGCCGCGGCAGGCCGAGGTGGTCGCGCAGCGTGGTGCCGGTGTATTCGGTACGGAAAATGCCGCGGCGTTGGAGTTCGGGGATCACCTGGTCCACGAATTCATCGAGGCCGGCGGGGACGGTGTGGAACATGATGTTGAAGCCGTCGCAGGCGTTGGATTCCAGCCATTCCTGCATGGAGTCCGCGATGCTGGCAGGGGTGCCGACGAAGCTGAGGCCACCATAACCGCCGAGATATTGCGCGAGTTGGCGGACGGTGAAGTTGTTGCGGGCGGCGAGGTCCAGCACGCGTTCGCGGGCGGTTTTGCTCGCGTTGGTGTCCGGGATTTCGGGCAGTGGTTCGTCCAAAGGCAGCGTTGAGGCGTCCATGCCCAGGGCGATGGAGAGGGCGGCCATGCCGCTATCCTCGTGCACCAGGCTGTCCAGCAGGCGTTTTTTGGCTTGGGCAGCCGCGATGGTGTCATCCACGATGATGAGGGCGCCGGGGAGGATTTTTAGGTGGTCCGGGTTGCGGCCGGCGGCGGCGGCGCGGGCTTTCACGTCCGCGTAGAAGGCCTGGGCCGTGGCGATGGGGCCGCCGGCGGCAAAGACCATTTCAGCGGTTTCGGCGGCGAGCTGGCGGCCGGCGTCTGACGCGCCGGCTTGCACGATGACCGGCCAGCCTTGCGGCGGGCGGGCGACGTTGAGCGGGCCGCGGACTTTGAAATATTTGCCCGTATGGTTGAGGGTGTGGAGTTTTTGCGTGTCGAAAAAAATCCCGCTGTCCTGGTCGCGTAGGAAGGCGTCGTCCGCAAAACTGTCCCAGAGGCCGGTGACGACGTCGTAGAATTCACGGGCGCGGGCGTAGCGCTCGTCATGCGCCATGTGGTCGTCCATCCCGAAATTGAGCGCCGCGTCCGGGTTTGAGGTGGTGACGATGTTCCACCCTGCCCTGCCGTTGCTGATGGCGTCCAGCGAGGCGAATTTGCGGGCGAGGTTGTAGGGTGTGTCGAACGTGGTGGAGCCGGTGGCGATGAGGCCGATGCGCTCGGTCACCGCGGCCAGAGCGGGGAGCAGGACCAGCGGGTCGAACGAGGTGACGGTGGCGCTGCGCTGCAGGGCGGCCAAGGGCATGTTGAGCAAAGCCAAATGGTCGGCCATGAAAAACGCGTCGAACTTGCCGCGCTCCAGGGTTTGGGCGAAATGTTTGAGGTGCTGGAAGTTGAAATTCGCGTCCGCCGCGGCGCCGGGGTAGCGCCACCAGGCGGTGTGGATGCCGACGGGGCGCATGAAGGCGCCGAGATGCAGTTGGCGGGCGGGCATAAAGCGGGTCTCCTGATAGGTTGGAGCGGCATATGGGGGCGGCGGGCGCGATCGGCCAGCGGGTTCGCATTGTCATAAATCTGCAGTATCATTGTCATCGGAGCGTCACAGAAACGCGCTATGCGCCAGAAACCAAATCAACAGGGACGATAGACTATGAAACGCCGCACAGTATTGAGCACTGCCGCCGCCTCGGCCGCCGTAACCGCCGCTTTGCCTGCCACCGCGCGGGCGGATGGGCCCACGCCGATTGTTTTTTGGCATGCGATGGCCGCACAGCTGGGGCAGACGCTGACCGGCGTTGTGGACAAGTTCAACGCCAGCCAGAGCGCCTATGTGGTGCAGCCTGTGTATAAGGGGACCTACCCGGATACGCTGACGGCGACGATCGCGGCCTGGCGGGCGGGGACGGCGCCGCATGTGGCGCAGGTGTTCGACGTGGGGACGGCGACGATGATCGGCGCCGGGCCGGCGGTGGTGGATGTGTCCACGCTGGCGGCGCAGACCGGGGTGAAGATCGATAAATCCGCCTATGTGCCCTCGATCCGCGGGTATTACGCGCTGAATGATGGGGCGATGGGCGGGCTGCCGTTCAACTCGTCGACCGTGATCATGTGGGTCAATCTGGATGCGTATGAGAAGGCGGGGCTGGACCCGGCCAAGCTGCCCACGACCTGGCCGGAGGTGATTGCGGCGGCGCGTGCGATCAAAGCTGCGAATGCCGCGCCGATTCCGATGATGACGGCGTGGCCGACCTGGGCGCATTTTGAGCAATTCGCCTCGATCCATAACGTGGAATACGCCACGCTGAATGACGGGTTTGGCGGGGCGGACCCGAAGCTGAACATCACCGCCGCACCGTTCGTGAAAAATTTGCAGCGGCTGCTGGACGCGGAGAAGGAAGGGATTTTCAAATATCTCGGCCGGGATAACAAGCCGAGCCCGACTTTTTATGCGGGCCAGGCGGGGATTACGTTTGATAGCTCAGGCATTCGCGGGCAGTTGAAGAAAACCGCGACGTTCCGCTACGCGCCGGCCTATCTGCCCTATGACCCCAGCGTGATTGCCAAGCCGATCAACTCGATCATCGGCGGCGCCTCGATGTGGGCGATGACGGCGCCGGGGCGCACGCCGGATGAGTATAAGGGTGTGGCCGAGTTCTTCGCGTTCCTCGGCCGGCCGGAGATTGATTCCGGGTGGGCGGAGGCGACGGGCTATGTGCCGGTGACCCATGCCGGGTACGCGGCCAGCGTGGCGGACGGGTTCTACGCCAAAAACCCCGGCGCTGATCTGCCGATCAAACAGCTGGCGCGGCAGCCGACGACGAATTACTCGCGCGGGATCCGGCTGGCCGGCATGCCGCAGATCCGTGTGATCATCGAGGCGGCGTGGGAAGGGGCGATTTCCAGCGGCGCGCCGGCGGCGGATGCGCTGGCGGATGCGCAGACACGCGGCGATGCTGTGATCAAATCGTTTGCCAAGGCCTGAGAAAGAGCTGTTTTTTTGAGCCGGTTTTGCGCAACCCGATTCAGACGTGGCGGTTTTGCCGCTCCGTCATCGGGGTGCGTGACGCCAAAAAACTTTTGCTTAACCGAGTCCCGGGCGTTGCAACGTCCGGGATTCCAGACCAAAAAATTTTTTGCGGAGCTTTTTTTTAAAAAAGCGACCACTTGCTTACTTCCTTGCTTACTTCATGGATAGGCGCACGATTTTTCCGGGCTGGCTGCAGCCGATTGCGTTGGTCGCGCCGCAGCTGGTGTTGACATTTGTGTTCTTTCTCTGGCCGGCGGCGCGGGCGTTGGAGGAGGCGGTGACGTCGACGGATGCGTTCGGCACGTCGGTGATCTTTGTGGGGCTCGGGAATTTTCGGGCGTTGTTTGCCGACCCGCAATATTGGGCCGCGATTGGGATTACGGTATTTTTCTGCGCCGCGGTGGCGGTGATTGCGATGGGTTTGGGGTTGGGGCTCGCGAATTTTGCGGCGCGCGATATTGCCGGGCGGGGGTGGTACCGGACGCTATTGATCTGGCCTTATGCGGTGGCGCCGGCGCTGGCGGCGGTGGTGTGGGTGTTTTTGATGGACCCGCAGATCGGGCTGCTCGGCCGGCATATGGGCGCGGGGTGGAATTACGGGATTAATGGCGGCCAGGCGCTGGGGCTGGTGATTGCGGCGAGCGCGTGGAAGCAGGTGAGCTATAATTTCATCTTTTATCTGGCGGCGTTTGGCGGGATTCCGCGCAGCCTGGTGGAGGCGGCGGCGCTGGACGGGGCGCGGGGGTTTACCCGGTTCCGCACGATTATCTGGCCGCTGCTGATGCCGACCACGATGTTTCTGCTGGTGGTGAATTTGGTCTATGCGGCGTTTGATACGTTCGGGACGATTTATGCGTTGACCGGCGGCGGGCCGGCGGGGGCGACCGAGACGCTGGTGGTGAAAGTGTATGAGGACGGGTTCATCGGCAATGATATCGGCGGCTCGGCCGCGCAATCGGTGGTGCTGATGGTGCTGGTGGTGGGGCTGGTGAGCTTGCAGTTCCGGTTTTTGGGACGGCGGGCTGGACCATGAACCGGCGGATGGATGTTTTGGCGCATGGCGTGCTGGCGCTTGGGGTTGTGCTGTTTCTGTTGCCGATCTGGGTGATGCTGGCGGGGGCGACGCAGGATGCGGGGGTGATTGCGCGGGGCGGGATATCTTTGATCCCTAATTGGCGGGGCCTCGGGATTTTTGAACAGGCCTGGTTTTTCAACGGCACCGGCAGCGGGCAGCCGGTATGGCATATGATGCTGGTCTCGTTCGCGATGGCGATCGGCATCGCGGTGGGGAAGATTTTCATCTCGCTGCTCTCGGCCTTCGCGGTGGTGTTTTTCCGGTTTCCGTTCCGCAAATTGGCGTTCTGGACGATTTTTCTCACCCTGATGCTGCCGGTCGAGGTGCGGATTATCCCGAGCTTCGCGGTGGTATCCTCGCTGCATATGGTGAACAGCTTTGCCGGGCTGACGCTGCCGCTGATCGCCTCGGCCACCGCGACATTGCTGTTCCGCCAGGTGTTTACCGCATTGCCGGATGAGCTGGTGGAGGCGGCCAGGCTGGATGGCGCGGGGCCGATGCGGTTTTTGTGGGACATGGTGCTGCCGGTGAGCCGGGCGAACCTCGCGGCTTTGTTTGTGATTCTGTTTGTGTATGGCTGGAACCAATATCTCTGGCCGCTGCTGGTGGCGAGCAGCCCGGAATATAGCACCATCATCCTCGGCATCGTGCAGATGATCCAGCCCGATGAGCTGACGCCGTGGAACATGGTGATGGCGACCACGGCGCTGGCGCTGCTGCCGCCGGTGGCGGTGGTGGTGCTGATGCAGCGCGCGTTTGTGCGCGGGCTGACGGAGGTGGATAAATGAGGACAACAAGCGCTGAATTTTTGAAAAAAAACAATAAAAAACTTTTTTCGACCTGGACCCCCGGTGTTGCAACATCCCGGCTTCTGAATAGCAACAGTTTTTTGCGGAGCTTTTTTTTAAAAAAGCGACCGCTTAACTCTGATTGGATCGTTTATGGCAACGCTTGAGCTTCGTGGCCTCTCGAAGGATTTCGGGGCTGTTAGCGTGCTCAAAGCGCTTGATCTCTCGCTTGCCTCCGGTGAGATGCTGGTGATTGTCGGGGCTTCCGGCTGCGGAAAATCCACGTTGCTGCGGCTGGTGGCGGGGCTTGAGAGCCCGAGTGCGGGCGCGATTTTGCTGGATGGCGAGGATATAACGGGGCGTGATCCGTCGCGGCGGGATATTGCGATGGTGTTCCAGAATTACGCTTTGTATCCGCATATGAGCGTGGCGCAGAACATGGGCTATGCGTTGAAGCTGCGCGGTGAGGCGGCGGGGGTGGTTGCGGCCAAGGTGGCGGAGGCGGCGAAGGTTTTGGGGCTGGAGGCGTTGCTGGCGCGGCGGCCGGGGCAGCTATCGGGCGGGCAGCGGCAGCGTGTGGCGATGGGGCGGGCGATTGTGCGCAACCCGAAGCTGTTTTTGTTTGATGAGCCGCTCTCGAACTTGGATGCGAAGTTGCGGGTGACGATGCGGGCGGAGTTGCGGCGGTTGCAGCAGCGGCTGGGTGTGACGTCTCTGTACGTGACGCATGACCAGGTTGAGGCGATGACGATGGCGGACCGGCTGATTGTGATGGAGGCGGGGCGGGCGGCGCAGATTGCGACACCGATGGAGGTTTATGAGCGGCCGGCGAATTTGTTTGTGGCGCAGTTTATGGGCGCGCCGGCGATGAATATTTTGCAGGCGGGCCCGGCGGGGATTACGGGCGTGCCGGCGGGTGCGCTGGTGGGAATACGGCCCGAGCAGGTCACGCTGGATATGGCAGGCGTGGCGCTTGCCATTGATTTGGTGGAGCCGCTGGGGGCGGAGAGTTTGGTGCATGGCACGCTGCCTTGCGGGCAGAGGCTGACATTGCGGCTGGCGGGCGGGCCGCCGGGGGTGGCGCGCGTGAAGGTGGGGTTCCCGGCCGCGGCGTTGCATTTGTTTGATGCGCAGACGGGGTTGCGGCTGTGAGGCTGTATGGGCACCGGGGCGCGCGGGGCGAGCGGGCGGAGAATACGCTGGCGGGGTTTGCGCATGCGCTCGAGGCGGGGGTTGCGGGGATTGAGACCGATATTGCGATGACGGCGGATTTTGTGCCGGTGCTGCACCATGACGCCGCGCTGGCCGATGGGCGGCTGATCTGCCGGCTGAGACGCGATGAGCTGCCGCCGGAGATTCCCACGCTGGCGCAGGCGCTGGCTGAGATTCCCGCGGGTGAGTGGTTGCTGGAGATTAAGACCTATCCGCTGGCGCCGGAGACATCCCACAAGCCGGCGGATGTGGTGGCGGCAACGCTGCCCTTGCTGCCGGAGGCGTTGCGGCCGCGCGTTTGCATTTTTGCGTTCGAGTGGGCGGTGCTGCGGGCCTGCGCCGCGGCGGCGCCGGGGTTGCGGCTGGTTTGCTTGACGGCGCCGGATACCGTGGCGGCGCGGGCGGCCTGGTGGGGGCCGGGCTTTGCCGGGATGAGCACGCCGCAGGCGGTGGCCGCGAGCGGGGCGTTTGGCTGGGCGGCGCATGCGGCGAGCCTGACGGCGGCGGAGATTGGCCAGGCGCGGGCGTTGGGGCTGGAGGTTTTCACCTGGACGGTGAACACGGCAGACGAATACGCCAGGCTGGCGCCGCTGGTGGACGGGCTGATCACGGATTTTCCCTCGCGATTTGCGTAAAGCAATTTCGTTGCGTTGAAGGAGGCGCTTTCTTCGCCTGCTCCTCGGACAATCATGGCCTAGAGTGCGATGACATTCTGTGGAATCGCTTTGCGATCCCACGGAATGTCATCCGGCTCTGGCACCGGCGCTGCGGCGGTTAGGTCAGCAATTCTTTCATTGACAGGACACCTGCTTGTACGCGACGACTAGAGCGTGCGCGCGACGAAGCTGGCCGTACCCGAAATAATAACTTGACGTTGTGAATACGTTACTTACGTGCAACCTGAAGCACATGTGATTGTAAGGTAGCCGTACGCCCTTTTTTGGTGTTTTAAATGGTAAGTGCCGCGGAAAAACCTGTTCCGATACCGGCTGAAGTCTCGATTCAGGACGTTATGCGCGAGCGGATACGCCAGTTGACGCTGCGTATCACCGCCTGCCTGGTGCTGACCGCGAGCTATGAGGTGCTGTTGCAGGCGCCGGTCTGCCTGGCGCTCGCGGCAACGTATCTGGCCATGCAATGGCTGGAGGTGTCGTGTTTTTCGGGGCGCAAACCATGGCTGCAAGGCCCGGGGCCGGTTTATGACAGGCTGGCGCTCGGGCTGCTGGCGTTCAACGCCGTTTTGTTCGGGGCGCCGACGCTGCTGCTGACCGCGAGGCTCGGCAGTTGGGGGAGCGTGTACGCGGCCATGCTGCTCTGCGCCGCGCTGATTAATGGCGTGCTCTCCACGATCGGTTGCCGCGGGGCGTTCCGGGCCTCGATCGCACCGTATTTTATTTATATTTTGCTGTTGCCGGTGGCGGCTCTGCACCAGCCTTATCCGCCATCGCGTACCTTGCTGGCGTTCCTGATCGGCGGCAGTATTTTTATGCTGTTTAATGTCTGGCGGCTTTGGCAGATATGGGGGGCGGGCAAGGCGGCCGAGATCGAGGCGGTGCGGCGCTATATCCATGAGCGGGATGCGAGCGAGCGGCGGCTGCTCGGGCTCACCCAGCAGGACGCGCTGACCGGGCTGCTGAACCGCAACGTGCTGCAGGCTAGGCTGATCGAGCGGACCGAGGCGGAGGCGCCCTGCGCGCTGCTGCTGATCGACCTCGACGGGTTCAAATACGTCAATGACACGATGGGCCACTCGGCAGGAGATGTGGCTTTGCGTGAAATCGCCAGCCGGCTGCAGCGCATCGCGGGACCCGCGCATACCGCCGCCCGGCTGGGCGGGGATGAGTTCGGCATGCTGCTGGCCGGTGTGACCGAGACGGCTGTGGTGACAAAGGCGGCAGAGGCGCTGATAACCGAGATTTCGCAGCCGGTGCTGATCGACGGGCGGCTGATCAATATCGGCGCCAGCGTGGGGATCGCGCTGTTTCCGCTGCATGGCGACGACCCCGAGCAATTATTCTCCAACGCCGATTTGGCGCTGTACCAGGCGAAGGCGGAGGGGCGGCATTGCGCAAGGCTGTACCAGCCGGGCTTGCGGGCGATGGCGAACGGCAAGGTGCTGCGCGACACGGAGCTGCGTGCGGCGCTCGAGCACGGGCAGTTCGAGATGTATTATCAGCCGCAGATCTGCCTGCATGATGGCACGCTGGCGGGGGCGGAGGCGCTGCTGCGGTGGCGCCACCCGGAGCACGGGCTGCTGACGCCGGGGGCGTTTCTGGTGGCGCTGGAGGGCGGGCTGCTCTCAGCGCAGGTCGGGGCCTGGGCAATCGAGACCGCTTGCGCGCAGGCGGCGGCCTGGCGCGCGGCCGGGGTGGGGGATTTCCGCATCGGGGTTAATCTGTTCGGCGCGCAGTTCCGCTCCGGCAATCTGGTGGAATGGGTGGCGCAGGCCTGCGCCAAATCCGGCCTGCCGCCGCCGGCGCTGGAGATCGAGATTACCGAGAACGTGCTGCTGCGGCACGAGGATGACATGATCGGCCCGCTGCAGGAGCTGCGCGGACGCGGCTTTGGCGTGGCATTCGACGATTATGGCACCGGGTTTGCCTCGCTCAGCATGCTGACGCGTTATCCGGTCTCACGGTTGAAAATCGACCAGAGCTTTACCCGGCGCATCTGCGAGGGACGGGCGGAGGCGGCGATTATCCACGCCGTGCTGGAGCTGGCGCGCACGCTTAATCTGCGAGTCACCGCCGAGGGGGTGGAAACGCGCCAGCAAGCGGAAATGCTGGTGGCGAAAGGCTGCGAGGAGGCGCAGGGCTATTATTTCGGCGCGCCGATGAGTGCCGCGAGCTTTGCGGCATTTTTCAAAATCGGCAGGCAGGATTTGAAGCCGGCGATGGTGCGATAAAGATAAGGACACCAGAAAGCACTGCTTTTTCCGAAGAAAAAGAAGCAAGACGACTTTTATGAGGCCGGAGCCGGGATTTCGTAACACCTCGGACTTAAGAATGGAAAAGTTTTTTGGTGCTTTTTTTCAAAAAAGAACCTTCTTGCTTCAACCACACGCCACCATGCATTAGGAGAGGTGGTGGGGGCAGCACGGATGGATTTTGTCGTGAGCGAGCAGCCGGAGAGCCAAGCCCATAGCCATGTGTTTCTGGGCACCGGGCATGAGCGCAATGAGCGGCGCACCTGGGCGGTGATTTGGCTGTGCGCGGCGATGATGGTGCTGGAGATCGGGGGCGGGGCGTGGTTCGGCTCGATCGCGCTGGTGGCGGATGGGCTGCATATGAGCACCCATGCCGGGGCGATGCTGCTGGCGGCGCTGGCCTACCGGTTCGCGCGCCGGCATGCGCATGACAAGCGGTTTTCGTTCGGGACCGGCAAGCTTGGGGATTTGGCGGGGTTCACCAGTGCGATCATACTCGCGATGATTTCCCTGCTGATCGGCTATGAGGCGGTGAGCCGGCTGCTGGCGCCGGTGCCGATTCATTTTGCCGAGGCGATTCCGATTGCGGCTTTGGGGCTGGCGGTGAACGTGGTGAGCGCCTGGCTGCTGGCCGGCGGGCATGACCATGGGCATGGGCATGGGCACAGCCATGGGCATGACCATGGACATGACCATGCACACGATCATGCGCATGAGGCGGCGCTGGCTTTGCTGCACACGGCGCGCGGCACGCTGGCGCTGGAAATTTTTGAAGATGGCGTGCCGCCGCGCTTGCGGCTTCATGAAGGCTCGGCGGCGCTGCCGGACGCCACAATGATCGAGCTGCGGCGGCCACAGGGGGTTACGGAACGCTACGAGATGCAGGCGTGCGATGGGTTTTTGGAATCCGTGCGCGACATCCCGGAGCCGCATGAATTCACCGCCGTGCTGCGCGAGGATGGCGTGGAATACCAGGCCGAATTCACCGAACACGCCCATGGCGGCGGCAAAGCCGGGCGCGACAACAATATGCGCGCGGCGATTGTGCATGTGAGCGCGGATGCCGCGGTCTCGGTGCTGGTGATTGTTGGGCTGGTGCTCGCCAAATTATTCGGCTGGGTGTGGATGGACCCGCTGGCAGGCATTGTGGGGGCGCTGGTGATTGCGAGCTGGGCGCTGGGGCTGATCCGCGACACCGGGGCGATTTTGCTCGATATGACGCCGGATGAGGACATGACGGCACGGTTGCGCAAGGCAGTGGAGGCGGAGGGCGATGCCCTGGCGGATTTGCATTTGTGGCGGCTGGGGCCGGGGCATTTGGGGGCGATTTTATGCGTCACCACCACGCAACCGCGCGGGCCGGAATTTTACCGTGAAAGGTTGCAGAAATTCAGCGCGCTCTCACACCTGACGGTGGAAGTGCGGCACGTTTAACCCCCGCGCGTGCCGCAACCCGGCTGCGCAGGACAAAAGTTTTTTGGTCCTTTTTTTCAAAAAAGGACCGCTTACTTTCAACTCTCTCCCCCACAGCCACCGAGGTCCGATGAGCCAGCTTTTTGCGCCCCTGAATTTGGGCGGCCTTACTTTGCCCAACCGCATCATCATCGCGCCGATGTGCCAATACTCGGCGGTGGAGGGCAGCGCGCAGGATTGGCACGAGATACATCTTGGCCAGCTCGCGCTCTCCGGCGCCGGGATGCTGATCATGGAGGCGACGGCGGTGTCACCCGAAGCCCGTATTACGGCCGGTGATCTCGGACTGTATTCGGACGCGAATGAGGCAGCTTTGGCGCATGTGCTAACGGCGATCCGCAAATATTCCGCGATTCCGCTGGCGATGCAGCTGGCGCATGCGGGGCGCAAGGCCTCCAGCCAGGTGCCATGGGAAGGTGGCGCGCAGGTGGCGCCCGATGCGCCGGGCGGCTGGCATACGCTGGCGCCATCGGCCGTGCCGCATGGCGAAAGCGAGGCGCCGCCCGTGGCGCTGGACGAGGCCGGCATCGCCAAAGTGCGGGCGGATTTTGTGGGCACCGCCAAACGCGCGGTGAAGCTGGGTCTGCAGGGCCTCGAAATCCATGCGGCGCACGGCTATCTGCTGCACCAATTTCTCTCCCCGCTCGCCAACCAGCGGACCGACGCGTATGGCGGCAGCCTGGAGAACCGCATGCGCCTGACGCTGCAGGTGTTTGAGGACGTACGTGCCGCCGTGCCGGCGGAAATTCCCGTCTGGGTCCGCATCTCCGCCACCGACTGGGTGGAAGGCGGCTGGGACCTGCCCGGCAGCATCGCGCTGTCAAAAGCGCTGGAGCAACGCGGCTGCGCTGCCATCCATGTCAGCAGCGGCGGCGTCTCGCCCCGGCAGGCGATCAGCCTGCGGCCAGGTTACCAGGTGCCCTTCGCCGCCGGCATCAAAGCCGAAATCAACATCCCGGTCATCGCCGTCGGTCTCATCACCGAACCCGCGCAAGCCGAAACCATTCTCGCGCAAAACGAGGCGGACGCCATCGCCATCGCCCGCGCGGCCCTGTACGACCCGCGCTGGCCCTGGCACGCCGCCGCTGAACTGAACGCCCAAGTCTCCGCCCCGCCACAATATTGGCGCTCCCAGCCGCGCGAACTCAAGCACCTGTTCCACAGCGCGACCACCGGTCAACGCTGACGCCCAGGCCGCGAGGCTGGCGGGCTTGGAGCGCGATAGGTTCAGATCGACGCATACGCGCCGCTCTGAACGCGCTCTAACTCTATGATAAGAGGCTGATTCACGTTTTCGGTCGCCGCGCGTTGCGCGGCAACCTCAAACGATCAGGCTC
>Ga0116231_10010838_pt1 | contig 14385 bp, 11 predicted proteins | sample S1TSphgellanicum_2_FD_89695 | JGI IMG/M metagenome (GOLD analysis project Ga0116231, IMG submission 89695) | Host-associated microbial communities from peat moss isolated from Minnesota, USA - S1T2_Fd - Sphagnum magellanicum MG | ecosystem: Host-associated > Plants > Peat moss > Unclassified... | reverse complement strand
GGTGGGACCCGGACAGACGGGGTGGCTTTGGGGGGGGGGGGGGGGTTTCTCCTTCCCTTCCCCTTGGGGCTGGGGGGGGGGGGGGGGGGGGGGGTGTGGGGGGTGGGCATGTAATTATTGCCTAATGACGAAAAGTTTGACATATGGATGGGATCTAATCAAGCAATGGCAAAAGAAAAGACATGGGAATTTGTTGTAATAATAGGTAATTTGTTGGTTAATCTTTTAATGAACCATGCATCCAAGGCAAAGTTCAACCTATAAATTTAATGATGTAGTGGGGGTACTTTTGTAAGAGTTACCCATACGAAATAATTTGGATGTCATGCACGTTGAGAGAATTGTTTCAAAAAGCATTTTGAAATACCTCTTTGGGGATAAAGACACAATTGAAGTACACAAAGACCTATAAGAAATTCGGGTGATGCAACACTTCTGGCTTCACCAACAAGGGGGTGGATCATATAAAAAACCATAAGCCCCATATGTTTTCACATGAAATGAAGCAAAGGCCTTTGTGAATTTTGTAGCTGATGTGCAGGCACCAAGAAGGTATGTAACAATGTTCAAATAACATGTGGGCAATTGAAGGTTATAACACATGAAGAGCCATGACCACCATGTGATGGTGTAACAAATAATGGTAGTGGGCATTCAGAATTTATTACAACCTGGGCTATGCAAAACACTTATACATTTGGGTGTAGTGTTCCAACACATGCACAAAGGTGGTGAATCAAAATGAGATTAATGCCTTTCACATTTTCGTGGCTAAAACATTATGCATGCTTGAGGTTTGGTTCCCACCTACATTTCTTGACCTCATGACCCACCTTGTCATCCATTTGGTGGATGAATTAGAGATATGTGGGCCTATTGCAGCTTGTTGGTGTTATCCAATTGAAAGGTACTTGAACGTATTGAAGAAATATGTTCGTAACAAGGCAAACCTTGAAGGATGCAATACATTTGGGTATATGTATGATGAAGCACTTGGGTTTTGTATGGAGTATTTCAAATGGTACCCTCACACTAGGCGTTAGATGTGGGTTCTTGAAGAAAAAATAGACGTTGGGGAGGTATTAGTTGGCAAGGGAAAACACAAGAAATTAATAGTTGAAAAATTGAAAGCAATCCATGAATACATCATTACAAACTCCACAACCACTGAAGTTGCATATAGGTATTTTGAATTCTATCTCTTATACAAATCCATTGTAATAGTTCTAAATTGTAAACCTTTAATGCTGGCATTGTAATCCTAATGTTTATATACCACCACTTTGAAACCACCATGTTTATAGTGGTGGAAATCCCATTATAGTGGTTGTGGAAATCCCACCATATGAACTTTAATGGTGCAAAAGCCAAAGTAAAAAGGATCAAATGCAATGGTTTCCATTTTGGCTAGTTGAAGATGGTGATATAAGTTTTTATAACCTTTAGAGTATATTAATTGTGAACTTTACATGGTGCTAAATTGTCTTTTTAAAATCTTGCAGCTTATGGTGGTTACTTTTAGTGGTTTCAACCAATTTTTAATCTAGTTAATTTGGGTGACAATATTCAATTGTATTTCCCTCAAATTACATTGGTTGTGAATTTTACACTTTTATGCAACAATGTTGTTGGTTATATATGTTATGTTTTAATGAGTTTTTTTTTGTCATCAAATGGTGTTTTTTATGTGGTTTCATTGAATGTGTTTTTGTTTTGGTTAGATTTGCATTCCATTGTTACAAAATAAAGGTTTTCAGACATGACAACTGGGCATTACAAGGAATATGTGGAAGAAAAAAACATCATGAAGCGGGAAGGCGGGAACATAGAGCACATGGAAAGGTGCATGGTCCCTATCGAAATGTAAACCCTACTCCTCTTCATCTGCATTTACAAGTAGATTTTCCCACATTTACATGGCTTAAAGATCATGTGAAGCAACAACTCCATGTAGGACTAGTGGAGGTGTCCGAAAAGCTTGTGAAACTCCCTCACCCACCAAGCCGCAAAGCTTACACCTATGATAACATGTGGGCATATGGCAACTGTTGTCGAATTGACCTAGAACATGGCCATCCATCACATGCCATGTATGATTTTGGGGTGGCATGCATATTCATTCAAGCAAGTCATAGTTCAGTTCGAGACCAAAACATAATAATTGTAAATTTATAATATGTAAAAGTGTTGAAGGAGGTTGCTGTGGTGAATTATTTGGGATTTCAATTAGTTTTGTTCAAATGTTCTTGGATTCCAGCAAATGTTCGTGGAAACAAAAAAACGATTTGACAAGATGAAAATGGATTTTGGATGGTCAATTTCCAACGTTGATTCCCACCCATGGTGGAACCCTACATGTTCCTTGTGCATGTGTCTCAAGTATAACTAAACCTTTGCTTATATGTAATGTTGGTAGGCATTTGTTGAATAACATTAGAAAGAACCTTAGTCCAAACCACTAAATAACCACTAAAAAATACCTAATCTTAAAACCATTAGACAACAACCAATGGATCCCAATAAACATCCGTTAGCAATTTTCAAGGTTTTGACATTAAAATGCACATGTTGGCTGATGTAGGTATTTTTCGTGCCAAAATACCATGATTAGTTTTGATTGGAGGGTTGTCTTATCTTTTCCACATTCACAAAGTTTTATAGCTACAATCAACTTTCATTGACAAAAACAAACAATGAGATTTGTGAAATCCCAAGAACAATCCAAAAATATAAACATATGCAAGTTGCCCCAAGGTTGGCCTTTGTGTGAAAAGGTTTAAAATTCTTTAAATTCAATATATGTACAATGTGTTTTGATAAAAAAATATGCACATTGCAAAAGATTTTTCAATTTGGGTTGGTTTCATTTGAAATTGTTAATTTGCCTTATCCATTTGGTGCATTCCAACATGCTACATGAACCTTGCAACTTCTTTTATGTTAAAACATTGAAAGCATAAACATTAATCAATTTGACAAATTGCTAATCAACATGGAAATTAACAAATCAACAAATTCAATTCCATCTAATATTAATCTACAATAATTGTAAGTTGGATGATAATTATTACCTATCGACACCCCTCCAAAAATTGCAAAAGCACATTATAACTTGGATGGTTTTAATAACGTGGCTTGCAAACATTGAAATGATCACAATCTTCAACTCTATAACATCCGTGTCCTGGAATTTGGGCTGGTTCACATTCCACAATCATACCTTGCAAAACCAAATATTTTCCAATCCATTAAGTTTCTATACAATAGTCTTTGAATGCTAGCCATCCATTGCACAATTGACAATGCTCATCACTTACCACATTATCATCAATAGGTTTGGTTTCAATGAAAACATAAACACCATAAATGTTTGTGCAACTTGCAAGTGTATTAAAGAAATCATTTGATAAATTTGTTACTTTGGATGTGGAGGGATCAATATTTTCCAAGATGATTGCTTTGGAGTGCAAGTTGATTTCACATTGTCTACAAATATATTCAACTAACTGTCATGACCCAACATGTGATACAACATAAAAGGCCACCCCTGCCATATTTTTTAAAAAACCATTTGCCCTTTCAACAACTATTTTCCCTAGATTGTCACAATGTTGTTGTCGAAATATTTTATGAATCTCAATGACCAAGCTCTTAATGACAATACCACCAAAGTTGCCCTACGAGCATAAAAGGGTGTTCTTGGCCCAACTTCCACTTGGAACTGTAGATCAAGATCAAGCAAACATAACATGAAATAATCACATAATAGCCATGTGTGGCATTCTTTCAACAATCAATATGTTAAGATCTATGCTCATTGCAAATTTGGTACATCCCACAAGTTCATGTACATGCCTCTTATATGTTCAGGTCCACAACACTTGCAGCTTGCACATAAACACCTTCAAAAGAATAATCTACAATGGAATTTATAGTTTGGATCTAAACTCCTCGGCCCTTTATCTTCCATAAAGGCATGCTTCAAAAAATTACAACATATTTGAAGCACCCATATTTTTAATACTTAGTTTGTAATTTTAGAATATAATTAATTTGTGTGTGTTAAATCCTAAATCCCCTCATAACAAATAGTTGGGATATTGCAACAGACAAATATAGGTTCTTAATCAAACCTGGTCACCACGCTTTGCACCAAATTCTTTGCAATATGTGAAACATCTTTAGTATTTCCAAATTCGTGCAACTTGGATTTGGTGGCATATGCATCGTAAGAAAGGAGCAAGATTCTCACATTGTTGCGCAATTGTGGTCCCAACCATTCTTGGGGCCAACATGTTTTTGGGCGATTTTGTGTTGACCATGTGGTTTTCCACATGTTGTGTGCATCTTGCCCGAATTGGAAGTCGTGGAAGAACATGACGTCAAAATCAATGGGACCTTTGTAGTTGTCGAGTGGCCATACTTGTGTCACTGGACACATCTGCACATTGAAAACCCCAATTTCACCCTCACAAACAACAGATTGGCCTCGCAACTTTTGGAACAAAAACCTGTCAATGCAACGGTTAGGATTGTTGATGGGAGTGTTGTTTTGCTCAAGAATCGATGCACTGAAACGATCTGGCGGAAAGAAATCCCCATCACTCGTGGGTATAAGTACGATTTACAAGATAGCAGAAGAGTTGGCCTGATTACGCGTTATGAAACTGCTACACAACTCCGTGCAGCAGAGATTAAATTTGTAAGGTAGAAGCAGGAATAAATGAGAGATGGCACATCGCCCATAAGATGCGCCTTCCTTCACTAAGTATATGCGCGGGTGTAAGGACGGAAAACGTGGTACAGTGCGGGGTCCGTCAGGTGCAGCGTGGTATGTAGCTTGGTAGCGCTCACACCAGAAGGCGACGGGGTTTACGATCCTGGTTCGTGTCTTCGTATCCTTGCAGGGGCGGGCGCCCAATCTCGATACGAAAAAACTAGGTGTACCCTAGATTGGTAACGCGCACAACAGAAGGCGATGGGATTTGCGGCCGTGGTTCATCTCTTCGTCCGTTTGCAAGGGCGGCCGCCCGATCTCGACGCGAAAAAGGAAGGTGCAACCTCGCCCGGCTCGGAGTAGCTTGGTAGCGCATACCAAAAGGCAGTGAGTTCTGCGAGCGTGGTTAGTCTCTTTGTAAGATTACGGGACTGAACTGATTTCGATGCGGAAAAAGAAGGTGCAACGTAGCTGGATTCGTCTAGCTCGGTAGTATACACACCAGAAGGCGACGGGGTCTGCCGTCATGGTTAGTCTACTCGTCCACTTGCAGCACGGAAAAATCTCGATGAGAAAAAACGTGCAGCCTACCTGAATCGGTATAGCTTGGTAGCGCACAAACCAGAAGGCGATGGGTTTGCGCTTCGTCTCTTCGTTAGCTCATAGGTCGGGGGTCAGATCTCAATGCAGCAAAAGAAGATGAAGTGCACTGTGCTAGCTGGATCAATGCAGTATGGGAGCATAAACATCAGACAGTGGCGGGTAGCAGTTGCCACAACATTCAAATCCTTGAAAATAGGTCATTGGAAGGTTTAGGGTTTCCGATCACACAAAGTAATTTTCCGGCTGGATTATAGTAGGGTTTAAACAGAAACTAAGAGCTTCCTCCAACGAGCAAATGTGAAGCAAGTCAAAAAGACACAGTGATGTCTATGACACTCCGGCATCTCCTTCTTAGACATTTACCGATGCAAAGCACCAAGCATATTACCTTGACACATGAGTCAAGAACCATACTTGAATACATAAAACTAAACACCGTCAACCAGAAACCTCTAGAAAAAGACAATATGGCACCAATTACTGCAGCATAACCAGCACGCAATAGACGCAAATATGCTTGTGAGATTGAAACCATAGGACCAAAAAACCCGTAGATTCAACTTCCATACCAAACACTTGAAGCTCGGGCTATAAGCATCTCTGAAGGCTGAAGACGCATTCAGTAACACGCTTGTCACCAAGAAAAAAGACTCTTACCTTCCCTTGTCTTCCTCCCCTCCTCGATTTCCTTATTCTCACTCTTCTTCTACTTGCTTCTCTTCTAATTTTTCGGCAAAAACAGAGCATGAGCATTGAGGTAGGGCAAGGAATAGATGGAGCGAATGCTTACCATGGTGCCGAGCCGCTGAGGCCGCTGCCGCTCGAAGAATCACAGAACAAAAGATCCAGAGTGCACGAGGAGGCGCGTCAAAGAGGCAGAGACTGTGCATTATAGCCCTATTCCATACTCTCAGCTTCCAGCTCTTTCACGCTTCGGACCGCCCGATTGATATTCCTTATGTATCTCGACCGTCGCTTTCATCCACCTAACCTAAAGTCCGAACCTGATACCAGACCTAAGCTAATAATCGAACCTCAACCTGCCGAACGTGTTCATGTGGCCCCGGTGTGGTTGCTTAGACAAGAAAAACACCCGCTTTTTTTTTTTTAAATTCATTTCATTTCTCTTTCAAGAAATTTTAGTGCACCAACAAGGGTTTTGTTTTTTCAACTTTGTCATATCAAAAAAATTGCGATATTTTCCACAAAAAACAAGCAAAATTAGTTGAATATACACTAGAAAAAAAATTCCAAAAGATTTCGAATTCTTTTGTAGAAAACTAACAAATCTATCTTTCAAAATTCACTGTGCACCACTTGAAATCCAATGTGCATCTTTATTTCAAGAAGATATAATGCTAAAGTGGTGTTAAAAATATCCCGCAAAAAATTTGTGTATAATTCATAATGTCTGTATTACCAAATCTGATTTTTTGTTGTGTAAATATACATTCCCAAAATGAAATATGCATTAAATTTATGAAATTCAATATTTCTAGTTTCCTTCAATTTGCATTATTTACATTATATGTGCAAGAAATGATTTTGTTTGTGCACAATACAAGGTACTTCAAAATGTGCAAGGAAAAAAACAAACCAAAGGATTTTTATTTATTTTTAAATGATTTTGTTTGCACATGATGCCATTAAAAATGTGCATGGATTAAAACCATAAAAACCTGAGCCAACATTTGAAGTGCAATTGAAGAGCATGTTCCATGCGGAAATTTTTCCTTTATGAAGGGCAAGCATTTAAAAATACATAATGCCTGCTTATGTGAGCATTTGTTTCTTGAAACACTCACTTTTGGTTTTTTTTCAGTGGTGCCTAATCCAATGTATCCTGCAAAACAATCAGAAAATAAAAAATCAGTGCAGGTATAAAGCATCGGGTCTCCAATATGTTGATCTTTCAATGAAGAATGACATCTGCACAATCGAGTAGTAAAGAGAGAGAGTGAAGCACCCTTCATTTACTGCAAAAAAGGAATTCAACAACTCAAGCCAACTCCAAGGAATTTGTGTTTTGCAATGCCTCATTGTCATCATCTTCAATCTCTATCTGCACAAAAAACCTTTTAGTCTTGGTTTCTAATGTTTTACTATGAATTCAAGTTATATTGGATGAAAGTTTGTTGGCTTTATGAATTTTGTTTTCACATTTATACTAAAAAATAAAGTCTTTTAACTATCTTAGAATTCATTGTGGATATTTAGAAATTGAAACTATAGTTTCAATGTCTTTTCTTTAACCATACAAATGAATAGAAAATTTGTAATTAATTATATTGTTTAAGAAATTCCCGGTTTTTCAAACTTGGATAATGTAAACAATTTTTAGCAATGTGCATGAGGTATTTTGGTGTTTGAAACAAACATCAATATTGAATGTATATAATTTACATGGAAAGATTTTTATTTTTAGTCTCATTTTCATTTTGAAGTTTGACAATTTTGGGTTTAGGTTTTCCATGAAAGATGTTTTGTTATGGTGTTTGATGGGTGTACATGTGTTTAAAAAAATCATCCAATTTATTTTTTGTCTTGTTATTGAAATTTATGATTTTGTTTACACATGGTCCATGGAAAAAATGAAAAAATACAAATTCAAGCCACAAGGTGCCAACATTTTGAGAGTAATTAATTAGGGTGGAAAATGTAACATCTACATGCATATTTTCACAAACAGTACACTTTAAATAAATGAAGACATTAATGGTGTTTTTGTTATATATTGGAAGTGTGTTGGTAATTTGAATGCAATATAAGTTGGTTTGTGAAAATTTGACCAATATGTTTTTGTTACACCAAATTTGCATTCATTTCCAAGGGCATTTGCCCATATATGGTCTAATTGAGATCTAGCTTTTGTAGTATTTTCATTAAATTGTGATTTTAATTGGAATTTATTCACGAAATATATATATATATTTGTTTGGTTATTGTCTTTTAGAATGTCAACATTAAAATCTCCCATAATGATGATTGGACAATGTTTGGGATATTGTTGAATTATAGTTTGAAGACTGTTTAGGAATGTAGAAATTGAACATGAATGAGCTTTATACACACATACAATATGTATTGGTTTTCGTGTATTAATAATAAAAGTTGTTATTATATATTTTGAACCATCACTAGTTATTGTATTGAAGGAATCTAAGTGCATGTGTATGTCATGCATCATTATTAACTCATGACCATCATGGATTGCAATATACGAGTACTTTGATTAATTTATAAATTTGTGCACATTTGTTGATGCATGGTGTATTCTTGTTTATATAAGACATAAGATATGAGACATTTGAAGGTTATGATCATGATTGATGCCTTCATAATGTTGGCGTAAAGACGTTGTATTCAAAATTATATAATTACATGTGAATTATGTAAGTTTTTTAATTTAAAAATTAACAGTATTTATGTTTCAATTTTTTTCAATTTATTCATTTTTATATGTATTTTTGGATCCACATTAAAAAATTCATGTTGGAAAGGAGCTAACAAAAATATTTTTTCTTTTGTTCGACTAAGGGATAATGTTTTATATGTTAACCCATTTTTTAAAAAGTTAGTGGGATCAAAAACCAATTCATCTAATGATAATCCCTAAGAACGATGAATGTTTCTTACTATTGTAAATTGAATTGGAAATTGAATCTTCGTTATGATAAATGATGGGGATTTACTACCTTTTATATCTTTAATGATAGGTTTAATTGGTGTCCATTTTTATTCAATGTTATTGTCGTAATAATGACTAAATTTTTTTCTTATTGTTCCAATTTTAGAATTCTAAAACATTATCCATATAATGGTTTTTCACAATATGTTGTTGATGTTTTAAAAATGCCATCAACTCCATTCACAAAACCATCAAATGTTGCATAATTATCAACACATAATTTAACCAACATATATATATATATATATATATATATATATTATAGAATGCAAACCCATAGTTTTACTCAAATCATTTGAAAATTTATTAGACGGTGGGCATCATTGATGGTTGATGTTCATTGCTTTGAAAATAAATGTGGGACCAAATGTGTTAGTGAACACATTTTCATTATGTTTTTGCACAAGTTTATTTGTATAAAATAAATATAGAATAATAAAATTATTGAATGGTTATCGATTACAAATTAAATATCCTTTGTGTTTTCTATTGTAGTATGAAATTTGTTCAAAATTTGTATAAAGACCATATTAGATTCTTGCATAATTTTATTTAATTCATTGCATTGGACATATGTTTGTCGAAAATTTGGTGCTAATGCATTAACATTATCTTCGATATTTTGAAAGATCTAATTATGTTTCACATGTGGTGTTTGATATGTCATGATAACATCAACACCACCCAAAAAATGATAATTTAATGTGTGTTACGGACTTTAACCTATTATCTATAACATTAAATAGTCCAGCACCAAAAACAATATTTCATCTATAACAAGTTATAATTATTCATACCAACATGTAAGACTATTTAATAAATATGATGATAAGTTTGGTAAACTAAATAAGGATTGTTAGATAGGTATGTTGAATGTTGAATGTATTGTTAAACCATCAATATTGAAAGCAACTTTACCTATTGATACCATAAGTAAAGGCTTGGTTTTTGTAAAGTCAAAAGACTTGTTTCTATTGTATAACCATAATAATCCTTGAATTATGAATTTTAATGTAAATTTTTTACTAGTTCCAACACCCATTGTCAAAAATAAACGTATTAGTGTATCAAGGTACAATTGTTTTCTATGCATAACATCATCAAATATGAATTTTTGTTCTTCATTTAATTATCTAAGTAAACTATGATATTCAAGTTATTCCATATTATGGTATATGATGATTTTATGAAATTCTCATATTCTAAAAATTGTGATTTTTGGTTTGATTCATTATGTGACTGAATGACAAAGTCAAATTGTAAATCATAGTGTTGATTGTGTTTGTTATAGGAATTGTAGGATGTGGATCATTTATTTCATTATTTATATCGTCAATCCAAATGTTAGTTGAACGTAATGGTTTTGATTTTGAATATATTGAATCATCCATTTTGTGATAGATGCAAACATTAAACACCATATTTCAATAAATGGAATTCATTTATAATGTTCATCCATAATGTCCATCCATAATTCTTAGCTAAATTTTAATTAACTTTCAATTAAGTCTTAGTTAACTTCTAATTAAATTCAAATTAACTTTTAATTAAGTCCCAGTTAAATCGTAATTAACTCACAATTAAATTTTAGTTAACTTTTAATTAAATCTTAATTAACTTTTAGTTAAGTCTTAATTAAATCTAATTAATTCCTAGTTGATTCTTAATTAAATTCGAATTAATTTTCAATTAAATTTTAGTTAACTCATAATTGACTTCTAGTTATGAAGGTTCCTAAAAAGCTTCTTTACCTGATGCACACATAGAAGCGTCCTTGGAAACTTCCTTGAGTTAGGTCCCCAAAGGGTATAAAATAAGAATGGGAACCTTCATTTCCTTCAACATGTTCAACATTAGTTTTAGGCACAATCTTACACCATAATTTCGTCATGTTTTTTTCATGTTTATGTTTGCATATGTTAGCATAATAAAGATTTGCTTTCACGTTAGTTGTTAGCATAATAAAGATTTGTTTTCACGTTAGTTTTGCACATCTTGTGTTTTAGTTTTTAGTTTTTGTGTTTTTTTTTTTATATTCACATAATTTTGTCTTTTTTTTGGTTTGGAAGTTAGACTTAAACCTTTTCTTTTAACCTTTTTTTTTAAGGTTATTCGTGTCCTTAACACATTTCTTTTATATTTGGATATAACATTTGGTAGTTGAAAACAAATTTAATCTTAAAATTTTCACCAAGTTATTCATAATATGCATCATGTTAAGTTATATTTATTCCAAATTGTGAATTTTTTGAATTTTGAAATTATGAATAAAATAAAATTCTCTCGATCAATTTTCAATATTTTTATAGTTATTATAATTTACAAACCTAATAATTTTGAGTTTGCAATGTTTTGAAATCTTATTTTTTTGAATGTTATACAAAGAATTAAACTTTGCTAATGATAATGATTCATATTGATAATGATGATTAATATATTTATTTATGATCGATGAACACATTATATCAATTGAATTTGGTTTTAATTCATTTAATGCAACTTGTGGTTTTAACACAAAAGCCCATTCTTCAAAAACAAAAATATTTATGAATTGAAATGTTCAAAATAAATGTTATAATGTAAAGAAAACATAAGGTAAACAATAAGTTGAGTAACCATTTGTTGGGCATTAAGAAAAACATTACTTAATTTTGGAATTATTGTATTTGCATCTATATTATTTTTGATGCATTTTTTTAATGATAAAATGTAATTTTAATATTATTTATTTGTTTATTTATTTATTGTCATATATGATGTGCAATATGTTATAACTACATATGGGTCCAAAACAAATTAAATATTTGTATTTGTAATAAATGAGTAGCACCTATACTAAATGCATTTTTGAAAAATATTTTAAAAAGATTTTTTAAGAAAATGTGCGCCTTTATTAATGTATTTTTCAAACTTAATATATATGTATTTTCATCAAGGTTTAAACTTTATAGATATTTAGGAAATAATATATCATCATTTTTTAAAAAGTCTTTTAAACATTGAAATATTTTGTTTGCTTATGTATGGAGGTTTTGTTATGAAAATGGATAATTCCCATTTATTTGAAGAGGTTCTAAATTTTTTGTTTCATGGATAGGAGGCACTGGGTAATGAAATCTACAAAAAACATGATTTTTTTCTCTTACACGTACATGTGTGTTAATGTTGTTGTGCATTTGTAATGGGTTTGGTAACAAAGATACATCATAAGAAATATACATGTGTACAAATTGTTCAATTTGTGTGCACTCCATACATAGGTGCATTTTTTATCCATAAAAGTCCATGGTCATGTTCATTCCCATAATTTTGGAATTCAATGACGAATTTTTTTAAAGAAAAATAAAATTATATATATACCCAAAAATGGAATGATCTTTTGTGATAAGTTTGCGAAAAAAAAAAGTTTTATGGTTGTAATATATCTTGTACATGTGACAAGGTTAATTTTATCAATTTTGTTATATGAACAAGTTGGAGGTCTTTTATTTTATTCGAGAGATTTAATCTTGAAGGATGTAATGTGTGTAAAGTTTTAATGAAAAAATCCTATAATCTTTCAGTAGATGTAAAAATGACAATAAATGTTGGAGGACCAAGTTGGTGAACCATTGCAAATATTTTTTTTTGTAGCATTTCAAAATAATTAAGTGAATTGCACAAACCTTTCAAATCATAAAAACCTAAGTATGATTTGAAAATATTATCTAAATTTGATTTATTTTGTACTTAATAAGCTTTTAAAGTTCTACCACATAGTTTTGCTTTTCATATTCACACCCAATTAGAACCTATTGGATATAAACTTTAGTAGATTTAAAAAAAGGTTTAAAATATTTGTTGAAAAATCCCCATATTTATGAAATAATTCCCACTTAACTATTTGTTGATATGAAAAGCCTTCACATTGTCAAAATTACTCCTAGAACAATGTTGAAAATTTTAGTTCTTCTAAATGTTTATCTTTAATAAACCTAAAAGGTGAATGTTTTGACTTAGGGCAATAGAATACATAATATTTTCACAATCCAGTATTTTTGGAGCATTTGAAAAACTATGTATCATTGAAATTGTTGATGTACGATGTATTTATGCATTGTTAGAATTAGAGTTATTAAATGATGCATTATTATAAATAGGAGCTTAAAATTTTAAATTCATGTGTAAAGCAAACAAACTTGTCAATTGACGATGAATGGTAACATTCAAATATTTGTATGATGGTGTTTTAATTAAATATCGTAAAACAACCATCACCATATTTGGATGAACATTTCTTGACATATTAGGTGATTTGTATTTAAGATGTAGCTTAAGAAACACACCTATTGTTACACCATCACGTGGTAATGTGATAGTATTGCTGCTATATAAAAATCTACATCCTAAGTTTCTGTCACATTTATAGAAGTAACAAGAAGACTCAAATCATGATGTTGGCTAGCACTTAAGAGATGTAGCTAATAAAAAAATCAATAGTATTCTCATTCAAACGGCAACAAGCTTATGACGGTAAACTTCATTTAATTTTAGCTTGTCTTTGTATAAACAAACATTGAAACCTAAAACATAGAGAGGTGTACATAAAGGGTAATGGATGGGACAAATGTTAGATATTAAGATGAAAAATCTTCAAGAGCCTCAGACCAAAAACCACTATAAGCTGTACCCATGAAGGAACATTGGCCCAACATCATCTTTTCCCCACTGCTTTCAATGTTTAATAGCCATGTGATATATGTAATTAGAATTTCTGACAAGAGTACCTAGATATTCGGAACAAGGAGTGGTATTTGATCAATGACACGATAATCGTTCAAGCTTCGAACATTTTGTTCATTCACATTCTATAAAATTGACTCCTGAGAAATGTCCAAATCTTATATAAGTCCAAATTTGGACAACTCAGTTGTGCATTAAAACAAAAAATATGTTCTCCCATAATATGATACAGAATACAAGCTTACAAGACCCTGAATAAATTCCTCTACAACTAGTGTCCAAAGAAAATGCGTTTCCAATGATTATTTGACGCACTCCTAACTCCTTGAAGGATTCAAATGTGAGTCCAAGTAGAACACAGTGGAAGAGGGAGGAATCGGGGCACGTTCCTTAGCTCACAACACTTTGAGGGGTAGAAGGGCTTGTTGGAGCTCCGAGATGGGATTAGGAAGAGTTGACAAGTTTCATTCACTCACACGGGCCTGCACACAACCCACACACAATGGTTAGTGCATAGTTGGAGCACCTTTGGTGCTAGGACGAACCATGGGCAACACAAACACATTAGACTCACCACGACCCGGACTTGGGGGAAGCCACCACCTTCCCCCTTATAGTATACTCTGTGGCTGGCCACGGAGCCTACATCCAAATG